>JADEYI010001047.1_pt1 | contig 25154 bp, 37 predicted proteins | sample 8542331 | NCBI WGS metagenome assembly JADEYI01 (sample SAMN16510988, study PRJNA670497) | mine drainage metagenome | isolation source: biofilm near Copperflume 1 | place: Germany: Marsberg coppermine Kilianstollen | collected 2018-02
ATATTCCCCCAGCCCATCATCCACCCCCAGCCCCACCCCCTCTCCAGGTACATAACAACCCCAAGCTCCTCTTTGATAAATGTGTAAATGCCCATCAGCTTTCCCTTGTGTTTGCTATTCTTCACTGGCATCCCCATCATGAATCAAGTGCTTGGTCAGCTTCTGCTCAGACTAGGTGTTTTGCTATGTGCAGTCTCTTCTTCTAGGAGCCCTGCATCGTCTGGCGGCTACTCCCCATCTCCAACCAGCTACTCTCCCTCCCCATCAGGTACCATGCATCTCTTTGCCTCAAGTCTGTACCTGTTTGTGCCCTGCATGTGTGAATCGGGGATTGGGCCCCGGCTGGCTGGGGCCGGGTACAAATACCGAGCACCGTGCCCATGGTGTGATTGGGTCTTGCTTGGATTTCGCGAGTCCATAACGGAGGAGGATTGTGGCAGCCTTGAACTGCAGCTTGTCTGCAGACGCACCTTGCCTTTTGGCAGGAATAGCAGCATGTAATAATACTGTGTGAATTCATGGCAAGCTTGCAACGTGCTGCTCATTCTTGGGTCAGATTGGTCAAACCGGCATGCCCCTTACAGAGGCTTGCGCTGTCTGCAGGCAACTCTTACTCATCCGCCAGCTCATCGTCTTCTTCAACTCCCTTGCCAACCCCTGCATCCTCCTACGGATCATCTACGGGCGGCTCTTCTAACAGTTACTCATCAAGCTCAACTGGGGGAAGCTCAAGCTCAAGCTACTCTACGCCTTCCCCCACGCCTGCTTCTTCTTCCTACGGATCTTCCTCAAGCTCAAGCTCTTCTGGTGACTCTGGACTGTCTTCAGGCTTTGGCGGGTTTGGCTTTGGCAAGTGAGCGACAGAGCAATTGACTCCTCAAGAGACGCTCTCCACAGTTGATGAGTGCTGCAGACAATTCAACAGTCACACGATACTGTCAATGACAATTACAGCTGTACAATTGTTTTGAGAGCATTCTGGCCAGCAGAGCATGAAATGGGCTGCATACAGCCCAAGATGGATCTTTGGCTGGAGTGACCTTTGGTCTGTTCTTATGCATGATTTTCTGGGAAAAACTGTTGGATTTCCTCGAGTTAATTCTGGTTAATTTGGTGCATTTACTACTTTTGCAAGCACTGGGTTCCTGCAGAGCACTGCATGTTTCAGTTGACTGGTTTGGCTTTGGAATAAAGTGTCCACTGGGGTTGAATTTGCAGCAAGAATAAGAGACTTCCTGGTGAGAATGCCGCGCTTTTGACGGCAGAGGACTGATCTCAGATTGTGCTTTATACTTGTCAGCTGGTTGAAATGAGTACTGCAAATCTATTGGGAGAAGGATTGACGTACACAGGATTGACATGTTTTGAGACTGTGATTGAGTTCGAATTTGAGATTGAGAAGATTGAGAATGTGAGCTTGAAGTGAGCTGTTTCACGACAGCCAGTCAGAGCTCCTGGATGTTGTATGGCACTTTCAATATTTTCTTAGTGGTACACGAGGCATTCAATACTTGTGAACTGGTTATGATGGGAAGTTGCGGTCTGTATTTCAGATCAGTGATCAACGAGCAATGCCCAATCAAAACCCTTTGACATCCAGTGACCTGAAAATGGGGTCCCACGTATTTTCAAGTTTAAGGTTATTTGGGGAGTGTCTTCCAAGCAAATACCACCTCTCCAAGTGCAGCAGAGCAGTGTAGTCATGTTGCCTTTTCTTATCTGTGACGCGTTATACGCATGCTGTGGTTAAGAAATACTGTGGTTGAGAGGTGCAGCTTTTTCGCGCACACAGCAGGATGTGAGGCATGCGGTTCAATTATATACAGCGGTGATTTGCAGGAAGTGAGGAAGAGATGCTGCCGGGCATCTCGATGCTGGTGAAGATTCTGTTTAGGGTGATTTCCTCTTTGAGAAGCTTTGGCTCTCATCCTTGTTTGCTGATCAGTGGTTGTGCTGTCTGTGAGTTGAACTTATCTGTTTTTGGGTTCCTATATTTTGCTGTCTGGACTGTTGAGCTGGACTTGTCTGATCGCAATATGGTGTTGCAATCACAAGTGGATTTGAAATGAGCATGATGCTGAGATCCCTGGGATCTCTGGGATAGTATAATATCTTTTCGATTCTGAGTTGTTTCAAAGTTTTGTAAGCTCTACTTTCTTCAGGGCAGTTCAGTACAAAAAAGTCTTTGCAAAGATCAGCATCCTGATAGCTGATAGCTGCCGTGCATTGGGCTGCCATATGACTCGTGACTCATCATGATGCACATGGACATGCATGATTAGCGCGGTACCGGTCTGGCCAGAAATATATTACGGCACGCAATGCAGAGCCTCCTTGGACATCTTGAACCTAATGATGCATTTTTTCTTGTGAACTGTTCCTCGTGTATAAGAATGGACATGTCAGATATCCACTACACATCTAAACCCCTTCCCCTTCCTCCTGCCGTAATTGGAACCTTGGACCTGATCTTTATGCACAGACAATTATATTATTGATCCCAAACAGATATGATAGCGTTCAGCTGCCCCTCATGAGTCAGCGGCTACCCCGCCCAGCATTGCAGCTATGACTAAGTGACCGACACCGGCTTGCACATGGAAAACAATCCTGTCATCACATTCATCAAGTTGATCTGGAGGTTTCGATGAAGCACGCTGAGGGAAGCGGCTCAGGCAAGGCAGGTTGAATCATGTGTGCCATCCTGGCGCATCCTGCAACGTCAGCAACGGTTCACGTGCGCCACGGTGTCAGGCGGACGAAGAAAGCGCCCTCCCAGCGCCGATACAGCTCTATTTACATATGCTGATCTGGAAGTGATTTTGGAAGGGAAAATACTGGAAAGTTGGATATTGCGTACAGTTACATTGAGAGCTCGCGTGCTCCACGCAGACCCATCCCAAAACGCCGCGAACATGGGTTCTTCCTTCTGAGGAGCGGTTGTAGGAAGGTGGCAATCGGCCTTCGAAGGTGAGTGCGGATTCTTGCTGTGAAAAGTCACGTGTCTGCGCGACGAAGATACATTCTTGGCATTCCTGCTTTAGCCCTAACACTGAGCTAGGTGTTAGTATTGGCAGAGCAAGCGTGTCGAAACACCCCGATGCCCCCAGCATCGCAAGATACTGCAGTGTCATCATTTTCAACTGGACTCTGGCATGTTCTTGCGTGCAGGTGTACTGAGATCACACCCCTCTGTTGGTTAGGGTGATCCAGAGACACATTCGATGCCCAACACAGACAGGCCCAAGAAGCCTCTCAAGCACATCTGCTTCGCGGATATCGATGGTAAAGACTGCGCTCAGGACCTTCGAAGAGCTCTGAATCTCGCAATCTCTTTGGCATGCATTTGTAACAGAGCTTCCGACATGCTTGCTAGAAATAAGGGATGTATAATGATGTGTTCATGCTGAGGGTCCGCCTTTTCTGTCGCAGGCACCCTTGTCCATTTCCCAGACAAGCTGACCAGCTGGGGAGAAGTGACTCAGCCCTCGGTGAGCCCCACTCTCTCAGTTCCCATCACTGATGCGGCACGAATCATGCTGATCAACAATTCCAGCTCATGTTTTGCTGTACTCAGATTCTGCTGGGCCCCAGGCTTGCTTTTGCATCCCTGTTTGCATGCGTTAAGGTCTGTATAGGGTCCATCTGGAAGCCCCAGCCAAAAACCAACTCTCCTGCATGCACTCGCTTCGCCACATCACTGCATTCACAACATCTCCTGCTTTCCATACTATCAAAGAATCCCTGAGCCAGTGCTTAATGCACAAGTGCTGCTGACAATTGCTGCTGATGTCAGCAGGAAGGAGAGTTCAACGAAGGGATGCACACCTTCAGTGTCCTTTCAAGACCTTACATATTTTGCATGTTTGCAGGTGCTGCCCAACTGCTTTCTGTGGGTGGAGAGGGAGACCGGACGGCGCCACAAAGTCCTCAAACTGCCACCCTCCTCCACAGGAACCGCGGTGAGCTGCCTTTGATTATCCTCCTGCCTTTCTTTTTGCAAGTGCTCCACAGGTCTTGTAGGCATGACGAGGAGCCTTTGTTTGCTGCCGAGCTTGCAAGCAACATTACCAGCGTGATCAAATGCAGCCGAGGGGCCTCTGAGGATGAAGGCTGGCCGATGTTTTCGGTACAGTGTTCACTTGTGGTTCTGCTGTGCGGCAGGGCATGATCTCCATTAGGACACTGTCCAAGCTGGCGCAGCTGAGGCACGAAGGGGCCATGCTGGTGAGCCTACATCCCACCCCACTTCCCTCTCAACTATCCTCAAATCAACATCCAAAACAGGGGAAACAGGGAAAATTTTGCGGCTTTTCCCGGCTCCGCCCTCGGCTTAAGGCACCCCGGCATCTGGGCTGGTGTAGTCTCTCTGCTGGGGCATGCAGCAGCTTGCATGCATGTTGGGTCCATGCCTTGTCACGCATGAAGTTGTGCCATGGCCATGCATCATGCAGGATGCATAATCCACCAATTCCATGCAAAACTCTGCCAGGCATATGCCCTTACCCACATTGGGCACCCTTGACGTCAGCCACAACCATGCATGCCGCCGTCATTCACCAACCCCATGGTTGAATTTGAATTTTAATTTGAATTTGACATGAAAGATCAAATCCAAGCTTGTCCGATGCAGGTGCTGATAACTGGGGCGCGCACGGCGACGCTGCTGCAGCGGCTGCCCTTTCTGCCGAGCGCGGACGCGTACGTGGCAGAGAACGGCGGCCGAATTTTTTATCCGGACCAGACGCTGCCGACCGCCATGCCTCTCATGGAGGACACCAAGTGGCGCAAGTCCCACAACCCTGCCGGTGCGCGCCCCTTTATTGCCGCTGCCCAAAGGGGAATTATTTTAGAGAATACGACTCGCAGTCAGTGCTGCTCCAGAGCACCGGTGTGAACTCGACACTATGAGATACCACTCACCACACTGAGCATTGCAGATTTGTACTCGAAGTGAATCAGAATAGCAACCCTGCAATTCTGCCTTTTGGGCGCCCTGTGGGCTACATGCAGCCAGTATGCCTGTTTTCTGAGCCATTGCGGCGGCACTGCAGTGATTAAACTGGATCCTCAAGGACCCTCATTTGTATCCACCGCCTGAGGGTTTTATTGTGTATTGCCCCCTGTGCAGCTGGGTCAAACCTGCAGGAGGAAATGAAGCCGGAGGATCGCAAGGGTACCCTGTGGGACTTCTACCGCCAGCTTGTCGCCCAAGGGTGGACGCCCGATGTGTACAGCTACACCACCAGCTTCAGGTGCGGGTCTGAGGGTACTTTTGGGTTTTACCCCTAAAAATGGGGGATATAATGAAACTTGAGACCCCCCTCAATATGCTGTCTTCAGTGCAATGTTTGGGTCCAAGCCTGGAAAGCTTTGCAGCTACTGCAAGCGCTGTGCAGTGCTGGGTGTGAGGGGTAGCCGGCTGGGTTTGCTCTGGTGTGAAAGACTCCATGGCTACATGGCATGCAGAGAATTCTGCCAGCCAAGGCCGCTGACGGCATTGCCCTATTAGTGGGCCCCAATCTTGCCAGCTTGCTGCGTGATCTAGACTACTCTTGTCGAGCTGCCCAACATTGAAGCAAGGAGAAGTGCGGCATGCACCCAGTTGAGAAAATGAACCGATCTGATCACGATGTCTGAACAACCGCTGCATGTGTTGCCAGGCTCAAGGCGTACGGCAGCAAGACGGACGAGGATGTCAAGGCAGCGATGAAGGGAATTCCCGAGGGGCTGATCTGGGCGTTCAACCTGGGCCACGCGGACGTCTTCCCTGCCACCAGCGGCAAAGAGAACGCCGCCAAATACCTGATGGACAAATTCGATGCCGCGCCCAGCTCATCCTTCCTGCTCTGCGATGACGACAATGACATTGGTGCGCGCTGCGCTGCTGCTGGGAACCCCACATGCTGTGTGGGAAAACAGAGATAAAACAAAGAATATTCAAAACAGTTGAAGGGTTTTTTATGTTGTGAGGGAGGGCTTTCTTGCCCTGGGCAGCTGCATGGGGCATGCTTGCCGTGGCAGAGATGCTCAGGGAATGCACTGTCCTCTACTGTGTATTGAGGGACTGGTGCGTTGCCTGGTGACCTGCAAATGAACAGAGGCACGGTCTAGCAGGTCTCAGAATGAATGTCTCAGTCGACTCAGGGAGAGTTGCATGGGCATCAAGAGACAGGCAGAGCCTGGCATGTCAAGCAGCTGCAGCGTCGAGGCCTTTTACTGCTATTGGGCATTTCTGGTAGAATCCCTTGCTAAACACACTCAGACCTTGGTCAACGCCACTGGCAGTACTAAACATTGCACGGCATGATGTTCTGACACAGGTGTCTATTCCCTTTGCAGGGCTGGCCAATCTGCTGAGCAAGGTGTTTGTGCCGGGCTTCACATCGGACTCTCTCAGGGAGCTCGCAGCCAAAAACCCAGACAAGTTTGTTGTTGCCCAGAAGGGCGGCATTCTGGGCATAGAAGAAGTCCTAGACATGGTGGATGACCATTTGAACAGCTTTGTGCTGGGTTGATTGCATGCTTTGATTACTGCCCTCACTGAGTGGCCAATTGGCGGTTTATTCCATGGGATGATATCCTGATCAGTGATCCTCATATATGCTGTCTGCCGTTTCAGAGCTTATGAACCAAGTCAGTTCATAGGATTTCTGTGCCCATGCACGCCTTCAAGTCATTGACTTCTTGACTTGTTGTCACAATCCTGGATGAGACCCCAGTAGAAAAGAGTGAAAAAGGCAATCTGCTTATTGAATACTTTCCATAGGCGGGTCTGAGCACAATCTTAATTTTCGAGGAGGAGAGATGGCTACAGCCTCACTGTCCGCTCTCTTCTCCTCATGCGATTATGACTCGCCACCCTGCACATATCTTCCCATCTATTTCGTTAATTGACCTTGATAGTGACCAATCAATGACTAACGATTCCCATCCAATTTTTTCGTCACTCCAATAATTTGGCAGATCATTCTCTCAAATTTATATTAACAATTGGATCAATACTCGCATATTGTTTCACATCGTCAATGCACTCATACAGATACAGAACGTACAGTGAAGGGTTCATCATTAAGCAATAGCTTCAGGGGGGGGAAAAGGAGCTCGTTCGTCAGCCGTCTGAAGTGCTACACTTTCGGATTGATGAAGATGGGAGTGCTCCGTTTTGCAGTATATCTTGCGTTGTTGCATGAACTCCTTCTGCTGCCAGCGATCGGGAGCACTTTGGTCATGCAGCACCATCAGCAGCAGCAGCATGCCCTCTCGAACAGATCAGTTTTCAGAGATTTGGTCGAGCAGGTTCTTTTCACGCCTGTAGACGTGCAGCAGGTTTTCGCACATATACCCGCCCTGTTTTCAACCGGCTCATACCTTCAGGTACGATTGCACTTCCTCGATACTCCAAAAGCTCCTAAGACGTTCTTTTCACGAATAAAATTTAGCCGAAGACTCAAGACTGCAGAAAAGTATGGAATAAGGTTATTGGACCCCTGTTTCTCGTGACGCTGCTGTGCAACAAACTTCGTGCTGAGATCTCTTCAATATTAGATACAATTTGTGACTTGTAGATTGGGGCCAACACAATGGACAACCCGAACGATCCCTTCTTGGTCCATCTGGGGAAGTACGAGCGTCACAGGAAGATTTTTGTCGAGCCAATTCCTGTGCTCTTCCATCAGCTCAAGCAGAACCTGGGCAACATGACAAACGCCACCTTCATCAATGCAGCCATCAGCAGCATGGCAGAAGGTACTCTAACTTTTATGCCGTTCACTTTTCTGCGTCTAGCAACACCTATAAAGGGGGTGTATTGTACAGCGCCCCCGGCCGGTGGGGGTGGCGTAAATACTGAGCACCATGCCCTCGGTCAAGCGGGTCTTGCTTGCCCATAGAGGGGTAGGAGTTGCGGCAGCCTTTACCTGTAGCTACGCACTTTGCTTCTTGGCGGGAATAGCGTGTCAAAATTGACTGATTGATAATCCAATGGTAAATTGATTACAGAAATGATAAATTGGCGATCGCAGGTGATCCAGATGAGAGCGGGCATGACTCAAAGTCAACAGCAACCATGTTCTGCGTGCAAAGCGACGAGTCGGCGCCAACCAAACCGGCGAATGGGACGCAGCTGCCCTTCTGGGCGGACCAGATCTGCTCCTTCAGCCACGACCACATCACCAAACTCCTCCCAAATGCCCAGGTATGTCTTCAGGGTGCACAAAGCCTCACACAATCATCATCATCATCACATGCTTTTCCTGCCAAAGGCGAGGTGCGTCTGCAGACAAAGGCTGCAATTAAAGGCTGCCAAACCCCTACCCCTTGATGGACTCGCCAGATCCATGCGAGACCCAATCATGCGTGGGCACGGTGCTCGGCATCCATACCGCCCCCCGCCAGCCGGGGCCAGTGGAGTCAACAATTCAGCTTGATTCGGAAGTGGCGGGTTTTTCTTGTTTCTTGAGCTTCCTCTCAGGATGAAGAGGGGAACGGGTGCATGCTGTAACGGCACCCTCCCTTGCACAGGAGAGCCAGCAATTTCACTCTTGCTTTTCAACCATTGGCGCTCAGTTGGTCTTGTTCTAGCATGTTCATCATGATGAAACAACAGCGGAGAGCCAGAGCCTGCCAGACATTTCAGCAGCCCAGAAGATGCAGAACCGTGGTGCAGTGGAAAGTGTTTGCACACAAGAGACAGATCAAGGGAGGGTTAATTGGACGTCAGCATGGCAAGATGTTCAGCTGGCATGAGTCATGTTTTGTCGGCTGCGCAGGTGAAGAGCGTTGAGGTGCAATCGCTGACTGTGCGCCAGATGCTGCATCAGCATGACATCAGCGATGTGCTGGTGGTCCTGATCGACACAGAGGGCTTTGACTGGCAGGTGAGCCTATTTTCCTAAGAAATTGCTGCCTATTGATCTGCCCGTGCCTGCAATAGTTCATCAACACTCTCTTGGAATGCATTGCTTGATGCGTTGAAGGTCTCTGTCCTGTGACGCATGCTCTGATGCGTGAGAATTCACCCTTTCTCTGTATACACCAGCAGATCTGATGCCCAAAGTTCACATGATCTTACAGTCAGTCACTTGCGCGCCAGGCGCATGATTTGCTGTGTGAGGGGCTCTGTCGCTGCATCTCACCAAATATGCTTGTTGCGGGAATGGTTGGTAAGGACCCTGCCACATGCAGCGAGTGAAAATCTTGTTGAAAAGTTCTGTGGCGCTGTTGTGGGGGCAGGTTCTGCGGCAGCTTCCGCTGCACCGCGCCAGCTTCCGCCCGGTGCTGATCGGATTTGAGAACCAGCATCTGAGCAAGGGTGACCTGGCGGCCGCCTCAGACTTCTTGCACGGCCACGGTTATGCAGTGACACACGACGCAGCGACCTTCAATACCTTTGCGCTAGCGATGGCTTGAGGCATATACCGTAGGACGCTAGAGGGCTCTTCGGGAGGTGAATCATAAACGCATGATGGCGCCGATCAGTGATTAAGGAGGGTGCTTTCTCTAAGGTCCAGGCTTGGTGTGAGGAATGTATACAGAGCAGTGCCAACTTGGCAGCCCAGCCCAGCGCTGTCAGATCAATGATTGCTTGTGGGTGCACTGCATTGCAATTGCGCATGATAGCAGGCATGACAATACATGAGCAAAGCGCGCGCTGTTGGTATGTGGTGGCCATTGTGCAGCTAGGCAGGCGTGTGAAGCAGGAACTCCATGCAGCAAGCATGCCGAGCTGATCTTGCAGAAATAGCATGTGATGTGATTCACACCTGGCAGGCTATTGGACACACCGCATGGTCAGTGACTGCACCCGGGGTGCAGGTAGTCAATGGTCAAGGTAGACACACACATGGCATGGACACTTTGCAATATGCTGCAGTAGCCCACCAGACAGCCTGTGACTTGTCGGCCACGAACACGATGCAACCTGGTTCAATCTTTGTTGATGAAAGATGCTCATCGAGATCTTCTATTACAGTAGGTCCCTTTCCAGGGGATCGAAGAATCAGGTCAGGAAACCCTTGCAGTAGAGGTGGTCATGTGGACCCCATGAAACTTGTCATGTGATACCGCTTCCTTTGACCGACCTAGCTTTTTGCAGAATACTGAGAAGACGTATAGGCAATTATGGCATACAGCGCGTTGTGGTAAGCTGAGCGAAGCAGCGGGCTCCCTTGAAAACCTGGCTGCGAGTTCAGAACGGACGGCGGGCGATGGTGAACACGGAAGTTTATGATTTGCCGCACAGCGTAGAGCAGAGGGGAGCGATGGCATCCCGCATTGCAAGAGCAGTACTCAATTTCCAGGATCAGCTGCTGGAGGCGGACGCCAACACTGGATCTCTCTGTCAGGTGATTGTTTACGGCGGGAATCGGAGGCTTGCACTGCCGTGCTGGACTGTCAGCTGGCTCTGCAATCCTCTGAAGCTCAGCTACCTTGTGAGGCAGCGGCAGTGACGCTCTTGTTAGCTCATCTTCCCTGTCGGAAGTCAAGCCCTAGGCTGCCAAGCTGGATTATTCACTTAGTAACAAAACAAATTTCTGCTATGCAGTGTTGTCTCAGTGAGGTCATAGAGCTCAAACATCAATCTATAAATCATCTAGGCGACGCTCTTGGCAGAGGATGAGCCCATTGCCTGTCTTGACTGTCACTCAAGGGCAGTCCTTCAAACTCCATCTCTGACAACCTCCTTGTCGACGGCAGGTCTGGCTTCCCGAAGTCTCTGAAGATGGCGATGTGGTCCTCCGGACGAAGGTGAGGACCCAATCGGAGTTGAAAGTCACTCTCCAACCTAACCTTGTCCTCTGCAAAATTCCACTCTCCTCAACTCAAGTCACCACCTGATTCCCACCTCCAGTAGCTCAAAGATGGCGTCTTTCTGCGTCATCTTAAGTCCTGAGAGCATGGAGAGTGCCAGGGAGCCCTCCTGACACGCTTTCAATCTGAAGGAGGGCAGCATCAACTGGCATGTTCTACTGGCAGGGGTTACCCTTCTGCGTGGCGGGCGTGGGGGATCTGCTGGCGCTGTTCCGCTGCATTTCCTGCCGCTACTGCTTTGGCACAGATGCCACCAAGCCCGACATGCTCGGAGCTCCGGGGCGAGTCTTCACCACTCAGGAGGTGCGCGCATCTCATCTCAACCCATCCTTTCATACGCCATGCTTTCTCAGCCTCCCTGCCTGCTTTATAATTATGTCAAGGTGTGCCATGGCTTAATTGCCATGTCACACAAAGACATCTGCAAAAGTGTGGCTAGGCATGCCGGCGCGCCACTTTATGATCATTTCGATTGCCATATATGCACATGCGATTTAGATCCTGAACACCGCGCCCGCTGTTGACTTGGTCTTGCTTGCTTCTGGTGACTCCAATTGGGGCATAGGATATGTGGCAGCATTGAGCTGCAGCTCTCCAGACGCATCTGGCCTTCCTGGCAGGGATAGCGTGTGACAATGCTACTAAGTAATATGCACTTGCGCCTCCACAAGTGATGGCACCTGTGATACACGGATGACACCACATGCTCCCTATCAGCAATTCCCGCCAGTGAGTGATGACTGACGAGCCGCATGCATGCGCAGCCGGAGATGTCGCGCAACGTGCAGAAGTACAGCAAGGAGGTGTATCTGCGCGCCAGCGAGGCGCAGCAGTGCCGGGTGCACTCCACCGTCGTGCTGCCTCTCTTCACATCCGCCGACCGCAAGAGCTCCTTGGGCGTTGTTGAGGTTGTGCAGACGCGGCAGGATATGTCCTTCGCCGAGATCGTGTCCAACCTGGCCCGCTCCCTCGAGGTGCGGTGACAGGGAGTAAGAAAGGGCCTGCATTGCGTTCACGTTGCTGTGGATTGTGGGTGGCTTGGAAGCATGTAAAGTTAGCTGGCACGGGCATCCAGTAAGAACGGAGGCATTCATTTGAACTTTGCTACGCTACCCTTATTGCATTGGACTCTCCACTCCTGAAGCGCCAAGGCAGACAACGCCCGGCTTGTGAGTAACATTGTATTCCCTGCTTGGGACCAGTTTCCCATTCTGGGACATTATCGAGCCTAAGCCAAAGGATCAGCGGCTCCATGACCACGGTGCATTCATGATTGATGCTGCAGAGATGTGCTGTGCTATCATTTGCATCGTTTCAAGGGTGACCCCTGCGATCGCAGGACTGCAACCTGTTCACGTGCGAGGGCCTGCGAGGCAAGGAGATGGCTGAGTCATCAGACGCCATCAAGCAGATGGTGAAGGGCGGTCTCGTGCCCTCAAGCTCCACCGTGAGTCCTGTGCGCAGCTACCATCACCCGTGTAATTATTATTGCTGGTGTCTTCAAAGTTGCCAGCACGGTTCTGTGAGCCACCGCCCTGCAAGGAATGTGCAAATTGAGGCTACCATCCCTTTGTCTGTGTGTCGACAGGTGCAACTGGGTGCTCTCTGTCCTTTGGTGCTTGCGATCAATGAGCTGCAGGAGAGATGTGGTTGCTGCATCACATTCCTTACTTTCCTATTGACATCTAGTACCAAGAGAGTGTTGATTGATGAGGTTGAGGGTGTGCATGTTGCAGCGGAGCAATTCCTCCGAGGCGGACAAGGCGGCGGCGGGGGGCGACGCAGAGAACGAGGGGACCAGCGGCCTGACCGGCCGCGCCAGCACAGCTTCCATCAGCGTGGATCCGGCCGACGCGGCCGCCTTGGAAGCCGAGCGGAAAAAGTGCGCACCAAAGGCGTGACCGTAACACATGCACATAGTCAAGCCTTGCGTCGTGCTTACTTGTTGTCTTTGCTGGCGCGGTTGGTTCCCCTTTCCTGGGAGCCCAGTGAAGGAGTGGGCCTGCATGCGAGGCAGAGAATACAGCGCAAGACTCCTGTGAAGTCCTCCTGTAGCACAAAAGCCTTCAGCATCTTATGCGCCAATGCGTCTTCTCATTGTGTGTGAAGGAGCTGCGCTAGTTGGAGGTGATTGTGTACCTAGCACCTGCTGGTGAGGCAGCTCATACAAGCTGCCTCACCATATCGCATACCACTCTGTAGCGCTGTTGGCCACTCATCTCCACGTCATAGTCCACGTCATAGCAATCCCACTGTGGAAGATAGTAGTTGGGGCTTAGGGGCTAGCTTCACATATTATCTAGCCCCTGTAAGGAGCACATGGATTTCTAAGGGGCTTATTTGCTTGGCCGCAGGAGTTTAGGGACGCGCACGCGCAACGCCAGCCTGGCGGCGGATCTGCGAGCAGCGCTGAGGCAGCAGTCGCTGCGGGACTCGGCGCCAAAAGAGGCGCTGGCGGCTGCCGCGCCGGCGCCGGCGGCCGGGGCCGGCGCGGAGCAGATGTCTGCGCGGGGGGGTTCCCTGTCGGAGGAGGAAGTTGACATGGACGAAGACGACGATCTGGAAGATGAGACAGAGGAGGAGCGAGGTGGGGCCCCGATGCCTTCATGTAGATTGCAGCAGTGCTGAACCTTGTATAGGCGCTGATTATTCCTGTACATTGGTACAGAGCCTCAGCTGTGGAGGGGAAATCTGACTAAAAATGCGGCTTTGTTGCTTTTGAAAAATCCTGGCACCATCATTTGCATTGCTTCTCTGCTGCAGCGACTTTGGTGTCGTTTTTGGGCAACTTGAACAATTCCCCGGTGCTGCCTAGCGCACAGAATCAGACAAAATCTAGCAGTATGTTGCAGGCTTGATATGTCTCTGACTTTTGATTGCGGGTGTTGTTGCAATGCAGCACGGAGGAAGGGCAAGGGGGCGGGCAATCCTGGCAAGCCGGGCAAGCGGCTGCGGCTGGAGGATCTGCAGAGCCAGTTTGGCGTGGGCCTCAAGGAGGCAGCCAACCGCCTCGGCATCTGCCCCACCACCCTCAAGGTTCACCCCAGAGCAATGACTAATCCACCCCTTACCCAGGCGCCCTGTGCCAAGATGGCTGCACTGTCTCCTGCCGCGCAGCAGGACTGGAACAATGTCTACAGCTTTTCCGCTTGTGTCTCGAATTATTAACAGGGCAATGCCAGCGCAGCAATTTTATTGTGGATGATCCAACAGCACACCAGTGTATTGTGGCATGGATGGCTGTCTAGTCCAAATGGGTGGGAGATAGATACAGGCTACTTAGGAGGGGCCCAGGCTCCTCATTACAACTTATTTGCTGGTGCCTGTTCAGAGGTGTGCTTGCTGTGCAATTGATCCAGGGTGGGAAGACACTCACAGTCTCGTTATAGAGACACAGGATCGATTGTTTGAACGTGTTTTGCTGGTGTGCCTTCAAAAGGTCTGACGGGCGGTAGATGTGACTAGTAGGTATGAGAGAGGTTCGGGCTCAAGAAGGGAGACACAAGATCTTGAAGTATTTTGTTGTTGCTGTGCGCAGAGGGCTTGCAGGCGGCACGGCATACAGCGCTGGCCGCGGCGGCAGCTGCTGAAGCTGAGCCGCGCGATAGACCAGATCAACGCCACCGGCTCCGTCAAAAACACCGACGGCTCCTCCCCGGCCGCCAATGGTGCGCGCCCCGCCTAGTGGATACACCTTAAGCTTGCATCTCATTGGGCCGGTCTCCCTAGATCTTACAACCCTTTTGCACAAAACCATTGCACGTTTACAAAGCAGCGTTGTGATTTGTATTCTTGGATGGACCCTTCACTTCTCTTCTATCCAGTAAAACCTCCACTCCCCTTCTCTTATAGCTACCAAGCATATCAACTGTTCAGATTCAACTTTGGCTGTTGGAGGTTGATTTCTTTGTAGAGTTCAAGCACACCTCTATGCAGCTGTGTGCAAGCTGGAAGTCTACAAGAGGGAGCCCTGTGTTGGAGTGTAGCGCTAAGAGGAAAGGCTGAACATCTGCGCAGGTCTGCAGCCTCTGCCGGGCCCGGACACGCGCTGGACGGCTCTGGCGCAGCTCATCCCGGGGATCGCCGTCCAGCCCGACAACCGCCAGCCCCACAAGACGCTCCCCTCCTCCCAAGCCCTCGCCCTCACCCATTCGACCGACCAGGTGACTAATCGTGCATCTCACTTGTGAAGCGACTATTTCTGGGGTTTTCACGCCCCATTGTTGACTTAGAGGAGTGAGCTGCAAATGCCACGCCCCGACAAGACACCCACTCCACCGGCAAGATAAGTAGCTGCCCACCTCACTGTTTGAAAGGACTACTTTTGGGGACTTCAGCACCCCGCTGTTTTTTTTTAAAGGACTGAGCTGCAAATGCCATCCACAACTCAACCACTCCACCAATGGTATTATGGGGTTTTTGCGCCCCACTGTTGACTCAGAGATGTGCGCTGCAAAGGCCACGCACCCACAACTCACCCACTCCACCGACCAGGTAGCTGCTTGCCCATGACGCAATGTAGTACAAACCAATTCCTTCCCACCTTCTCTGCTGTCTTCGGATATCCTGTGACCCATTCCTTGCTGCAGAGGAGATTGAGACATTCGGAGGGCAGCTGCTGCTTGTGTATTGTGACTGCAAGTGGTTCACGTGTGCCAGCCGCAATATTAATTGCTATTTATTATGTAGACAGTGGATGCTCCAAAAGGAGGGCACTTCATAACACAAATCTGGGCCCCTTTCTTTGTTCTGGAGCATGAACTCTCTACGTATATGGAGTTTTAAGCCAGAGGACCAGGGTATTGAAAACGATATTATGGCGTGCTGACGTGGCGGCTGATGTGGCGCAGCGCATGCTGCAGCGCGTGGACAGCAGCGCCAGCGTGGACCCCTATGTGGCAGCGGCAGCTGCCGAGCAACTGCAGCGCTACCACTCCAACGGCTCCCTGCAGCAGGTATAAATCAGTGCTGCAGAATAATCACACAATCCCTTAGGAATCCCTGTTTGGAAGAGGCGAGACAGAGGGTGAAAAAGCCACAAGCATGCTGTTGTGTCGGGACAGTGTGCAGAGTGTCAAAAGCAGGCGTTGAAACAAAGGCAGTACATGTGACCTCAAAACGAGTAGAAACTCACAGGTATGAGAGATCAGCGAGGACTGTTACGGAGTGGTGGTCATTCTTTAGCTCGGACTTGACAGAATTGCTGGGCAGGCTATAAGCCTTGCGAGATGCATACGTAGGCAATCTGACTGGGCAGGCTTCGGAATATGGCCTAATTTGGCAAAGTGGCCTTCATCTCTTTTTTCAGAGATGTGACAGTGATTTGTTGCATCAGGGGTCCCCCGTGGGAGCGGCCAGCGCCGTTTATGGCCTGCCCAGCCATGCATCCGCCCAGCATTTGCACCGGCACGACTCCGGCGCCGTGGCCGGCGCCGTGGCCGGTGCCGATGCGCTGGCGGGAGACGGCTCCGTGCACCGCGGGGTGAGCAACCCCATAATATACGTCTAGGGGTTTTGTAGGGTCTAATTTTTAGGGTTCAGGATTCAGAAATATGGTGAGCGCTCTCCATGCATCACGTACCAAGTGCCCACACGCTTGTCACGTAGACACTTTGGAGAAAGCACAGGATGCTGCTGCTCTGGAGACCGTCTGTATGCTTGTCTGTCGGTCTTCTCTTTGCCACGCACCGCAGCAATCCATCCCCACACCTCTGCAAAACCACCAGAGACATTTGGCAGAATTCCATGGAGGCTCTGCTTCATCATTGAACTCATTCTGAAAGCTGAGTGGTTGCTGGGGCATGCAGCAAGCTGCGTTCCAATACATGGCGGCGGCTGGGCCGTCCGTGGATGCGCACATGCAGCAGGCGCAGCATTATGGCGGTGCAAACAGCACGCCGATGCCGATCCCGGCCGGCTCCGCGGCGCACCTCGCCCACTCCTACCCGGGCGCCATGCCCGTTGGCACGCAGCCCGCCATGATGCCGCAGGTGATCCATTCTCGCTATCACGTACTGATAAAGTAGTAATAATTTTTTACAGCTAGCAAAGAGCCTACATTGGCATACTCTATACAGTGAACATAGCCTCGCCCCACCTTTACCCTGCATGGCCACAGATCTTCAAGTTCTCCCCGCACCAGCCTAGAATTCTTATGTGCTGTTGTCCACACATTTTCGATGCTTTCTATAGGAGTGTGTAAGCGCCCAGAGGAACCTGCCCAGTGGTGTTTTGTGTTTTCAAGTGCTCCTGTGCCATGACTCATCTCTATCTCGGAGACACAGGCCGTCCGAGAAGCTCGTTGTGAGTTTCTAACTTTTCTGCAGGTGTTTGACGGGGCGCAACACATCTCTGCGCCGCTGTCGATGCCGGCCATGTCTCTGAGCCACGTGCACCCCCCGACAGGACAGCACCAGCCGCCCCCGGTCACACCCGCCTCCCTCACCCTTGGAATTTTAGGTCTTGGGTGGTTTTTTGGGTTTGTATCTAGGGTTTAGGCTTTTGTATTCATCACCCTTGCATGTCTTCAGATACACTTTGCACTTTCACCGATGCAATCTCTGTTGCATGCGAGCCTTCATTGCATTCGTTACGGTACCTCATGCCGCTGCTGAATTTGGCTTGCTGCCCTTCCCGCTGGACAAAATCTGTAGGCATTTCAAGGTTTTGCTGGACAAATGTCTGTAGGCATTTAAGGAGGAATTTGGATGTTAAAGATGGGCCAACCATGGCAGAGGCATGATGGTTTTGCTGCTGCTGCATTGGGGCGGTAAGTCTGGACGAGGGGAATCATATAGGGTTGGTTAGGTCATGGAGGGTTGCTGAGGGAATTACGTGTGCGCAGATGATGGTGGGCGGGGAGGGAAGCTACAGGGGGCAGGATCTGCTCTCATACTCCAACCAGCGCACCATAATCGATGCCAAGATGGATGAGCACACGCACAACTGGATGCAGCACGCAGGTGGGGGCCGCTCACAACTCCCTGCATTGCAAGGAGTCTCTCAAAGCAGTAAAAAAGCAGCACCCATCTTGTGTGAAGTAAGCAAATGACACTCAAGATGAGCATGCACTGTAGTTGGATGCAAGTTGTGAAGTATCCTGGGGCAGAAGGAGAGTCTCCTGTTGTCAGAAATGGATGTGGGTAGGGACGGCTTAGCCTATTTATAGCAGCCATTTACATGGGCTTACTGGGGCTCAGGGAACATTCAGCCATGGTGTGCTCTTGTGCTCTTGTGGTGGCTCACATCTCTATGGTTGCAGCCTCGGGGCAGCTTATAGTCCCTGTGCATAGACTGACAGAATACAGAATTCACATCTGCATTTTGCAGCAGCTGAGCACTGTTCTTCCGTTTCTGAGGGTTCCAATGAACATGTTGTGGCCCTCTCAACAAAAGGGAGTGGCAAACAATCGAACGGGGAGGAGAGGATTGTGCAAATTTCTATTCGTGGTTGAGCAACAGTAAATGTTGGGGGTGAATGCAGGCAACGGCTCGCAGCACCACTTGGACCTGTTCCCCAGCGTGGATGACCTGGACGATGATGTGGGATTAGTGGACGCTGAAGTCCTGGAAATGCTGCTCTCCAGATGATGCATTCCCCCTTTCCTAGCGCCATTCAGCAGCTGCCTCTGATGCCTGCCTCGGAAACATCTGGAATGATGCCAGAGGACTCTTTAGTGACGAAATTGTCACATGTCAGACTAATTCGTCTGACTAGCTTCGGGCATGCTGAATCCGATGCTGTGCACTAAAACGAGCCAGAGGACTCGTTGATGACTCATCTCCCTTTTCCTAGCTCCAAGCATCGGCTGCCTCATGCCTCGGAAACATGCCAGGGGACGCTGTGTTGACAAAATTGTCCAACTAGCTTCAGGCATGCTGCATCAGATGCTCTGCCCAAACCTGAGCCAGGGACCTGTTCACTGGTACAGACCTTTTCCTGGCGTCAGGCATTGGCATTGGCGGTTGTGGCCTCCCAAAGAATGAGCCAGGGACCTGTTTTAGCTGCACATGCCTTTTCCTGGCTTTTGGCATTGGTATAGCCTTCGATGCCCTGCTCAGAAACATGCCAGGGGATTTCTTTAATTACAAATTCCCCTTTTCTAGCTTCCGGCTTTGGCTGCCTCCGGTGCCCGGTGCAAAAATGAGCCAGGGGAGACTCTCATGACAGATTATTCCCTTCCTGTCTTCAAGCAACGGTTGCAAGTAATGCCCTGCTCGGCAGTGAGCGAGGGGGTTCTCAAGTCAGATAAATGGTGGTTGTTGGTAAATATTTCGGTCCCCTGAACCAGGTGGAGATCTTAGCCCACACCGAGCTTGCTTCAAGCACTGGCCACAGGATCCCGTAGATGTCCTAAGTGTGTCCGTAGGTCCCGGGCCTGTCTCATACCACTTTGGGAGGACTCAGGCCGAATGGCGATGCATCTTTCCAGCCCCAGAACTGCCAGGACACCTGTGATAGACCTGACCGCATGCAAGGTTGCCTGCACAAGCTTTTTGAAGGCATTCGGCATGGCAAGCATGCAGGTGACGCCTGTCTTGCAATTGAATTATGCGGGTTTCAAGGCGTTTGGAAAAAGTTCCCAGCCCGCTTAGCTTGCGACAGCGCCTTGCAACAGGAACTGGACATCACACTGTATGATGCCTCGGGGTCATTTACACTTGGACAAAAGGGTCGTGCACCCTGTGGATGTGGATGACGTGGCAGTGGATGATTTTTCTGTACAAATACGAAGTCGAGGGGCCTTTGCCTGGCTTGGGTGCTCCATGCGAGCATAGGGATCCATTTGAATTTCTCTAGCGTGTCAAACTCAAACTGGACTCTGCACTGTGCCTGGCGCATTTGCGGTGCTTTCAAATTACATGACTGCTCATGATGTCACATTACAGCCCTTCCTATTGCTTCCCAATAGGAATTTCCCATCAATACTAGTATTAGGAGACCTCCTTTGTCTGCAATGGGATGCTGCTGCAAAGGACTGGGCGGGCATGCTGAGCTAGCAGCAGTACCATGCATAATGTGTCAATACCATGCTTGCCATCAGGGCTTGGAGAGGCATATAAAGCATCAATTCACTATTGTTCACTGCATTGCCAGTGGCGGCAGTGCCTTTATGCAGCCTGTAATCTAGATTAGGGGGGCAAGATTGTTCAAATTGACACAGTATTAATTAAATTTTCTTAGGCATGGATACCGTTGTACTTGATAAGTTGTATAGAATTATTAGCATCCTCATATGATAATGCTCTGTGCACACGTGTGCTTGGAGTTCTGACGTCAGCCACTGGAATTTCGAAATGTTCATGTCATGAGAATTGCAGTCTCCTGATCTGAGTCAGGGAGTTTAGCTTGTTAATCTTCAGTTCCTGTAAATTACAGTCAGACATCCCAAGCTCGCTTGACATGGTGCAACCATTGCAATTGATCCCATTGAACAGTGGTACAACAGTGTATCTCTTCTTTTATGTTAACCACCCAGAACCTATTCAAGACACTCAAATCTACCACTGCCTGATGTGAAGCTCACTCTCACTGTTGTTGCTATGCGCGTAAACAAGCCATCCTAGCAATATATATAGCGTCCAATCAATTGCATATACCGCTCTATTTGATCACCCAAAGCAATACAGTACACAGAAGACACCCCTTTGAACCCCACCCCAAGACACTCCATCTAAAAATTGTGCTATAACTAATGAATTTATTGCGCTCCTCAAACAAGACATGCACACTTTGAGGAGAACTCTTAATAAGGGTCATCCCCAAAAGAACCCAAACATAAACTTTAAAGTCAAAGGCACCCTTAGAAGGAGTGTCAGAAAGCTCATATACAAGCAGCCAGAGACTGACATATTGTACATCCGCTCATTCCTGCTGCCCATGACTCAAATTTGCCGCATAATACTTGGATGCTGCTATACCGTGTATGCCCTATGGCCTCTGGCATTGGGTTTGCCGACCATGTAATAGTAACAACAATAATATACAATTGGACACTGCCAGGTGGCAATTGGATCAATGACAAAGCACCTGTATCAAATATAAGGCACTGGCCGCCATGCCAGTGGCTACCATCTGCCAGAAAAATCTCTGCTTCCCCACCAAGATCAGAAAACTATAATCTTCATTCATATTATGGTGTGGTAGAAATTTGCAAGAAATTTGATCATCGCTTATCACTCGGCCTGTGACTCGGCAAGCAATCTCAGCTAGCTGGCAAAAGCAGCTCGTCTGACCCAACAGCATAAATGGGCAGATCTGCACTGCAGAGAAAGTCACATGCAAGCCTCTCTTTGCAGCCTGTTAGCACAAATCACCGCCAGGCATAATGGGCACACGAGCACTGCCAGATACTTGGCAATCCGCCTCCTTGTTCACACTTCATGAAGATGCAGGGCAGCTTCCATGCGAATGCCATGAATTTCGGGCCCTTCAATAATAATTTGGCCAGTGCAATTGTGCCGGTCAGACATTTGCGCAAAGAAGCAAATCTCCCGGCTCCCAGGAGTCATTCCAGGCTTAGCGAGCATTGCATCGGCACCGCATCACACCTAGACTGCCTCCGCCGCAAAGTCACACAATAAAACTGTGACATGGCATTTTTTGGCGCTCGAATTGCGGAGGAGTCAAAAGGAGTTTTGCTGCGCGCAGATCAGTGCAGCGGGGGATAACCAGATTAACCCCACTCGGCAACACTCATAGACCTAAAGATATTGCTGCACACTTTTGGGAATTTAAAGCCCCCTCAGCTGCAGGCCACAGCACAAGTGCCCAGACAGCTGCGGCCCTGCCGCTGATTCAGATTTGAATTTGAATCTCACAAAAGTCTAAGGTAGACCAGCATAAACTCTGGGAAGGAAGCTCCCTCAGGCAAGCCCCTGGTGCGCATGTGAGAAACGATAATCAAGAAATTGAAATCCTAATAAGCTTATGTCCCCTAAGAAAGCAGCTGCGTTCAGCGCTTCAAATTATCTCCAAAGATGAAAAGGTAAAAGTTTTGAAAAATGTAAGGCGTGCCTTTCCCCAAAGGGAGCACAGCTCCCACTCGTCCATCAGAAATCTCAGTCACCGAAAATTCACCCCTTGTTTTGCTTTTTTAATAAACGAATCAGCAGACCAGATGTGTCTGCTTGGCGTCTGCTTGGCGTCTGCCAGCAAACTGCATGTCAGGCTTAATTAGCCACAGCTTTGTGAATGCCAATATGGACTGCATCCCACTCTTGCGCACAAGCGTCTGGTTTCTTGTGGCCTGAGAGAGCCAACTTTTTCATTGCCCGCCGCAGGAAACACCAAATCAAAGGTTTGAAGCGCCAGTTGGCTGAAGGCCATGGCAGGTCACAAGCAGCTCTTGCAAGCCGCAACAACTTTACAAAAGCACGTGTAAATAGTACAACAGGAAAGGAAGAGCTGCAATCAGATTTTGGGCGTGGGCCCCCTGGGTGTGGGGGACCCGGTGGCTATCGGTGGGGGAGTGCCCCCCTCTGTCGTGGGGGCTGGGTGCCCCCACCGCGCGGCGGTGGCCGCGCTCCGCGTCGGCGGTGTGCTGGGGGGCGACCTCCCCGCCAAGGCCGCCCCGGCACCGGCAAACGGATTCTCGACTTGGCTGGCGGCTGAAGATACACTCTCCTTGCCGAGCAGGATGGTTCGGCCGGAAGCTGCCGGGGAAGCTGCGGGGCAGCTGCTGTCATCCGCGAAGAAGCCGCGCGGCGGCTCTCCGGCCGGGATCGGCTGCGGCCGCGAGCGGGGGATCCCAGCGGACCCCCCGGGTTCTGCCGAGAGCGCGCGCTGGACGCTGCCGTGAGGCGGCGATTGGATCCTCTGAGAGCCTGCACAAAAAGAGAAAAATAAAAAAACAACAACAAATCTCTGGTTATGATAGTCCACCCAAGCATGTGCAACCATTCGTGCCACTGGGATTTGAGAAACAGATCTGCACTGCAATGCAGCTTCGTCATCTGGTGAACCTCTTGACTCAGCGTGTTCTGTTGCGCTTCAACCCTCCAATACCGCAGCATCTAAATATCCACCAAATATGTGTCTAACCCGTCACCAGCATAATTGCTAGGTACCCAGTCTGTGTGTTGTGGCAAGATTACAGAAGCTTGTCACCCAAGACGCAGAATGCTTTACAACTAGAAGAGGGAAACCTAGGGATTGCGCCCACCTGTAGGGGAGTCGACGAGGGGCATGCAGGGGGTGAAGGTAAATTCGGAGGAGCTGGAGTCGCGGCGGCTGGCGACGTCCATGGATGACATCAGCGGTGACATCATCGGTGACCTGGCGCCGCGCCACGGCAGCGCGCTGATGCTGCGCTGAGTCAGCGACGCTTTGTTCAGCAGCTGCCTCAGCAGCGCCCGCTCCCTGCACACCATGAGCCATTGATCATTTCTTTATCTACCTTACTCACCCCTAAATCACCTATCCCTATTATGGTGAAAGGATTCACTCATGCATGAGCCATGCAACCTATGTCTTCCCAATATGCAGCAGCATGGGCCGGGATAGGAGCTCAGCCAGCTTATGATGAAGCCAAAGCATATCACCAAAAGTCTCCAAAAGTTGTTTTGATATCATGACCCATGCCATGATATCAAAACAACTTCCTAGAGATAATCCATCCAGAGAATAATGGGTAATACTTGAGTTAAGTCATTAAAAAATGGCTAATTCCAAAGCACTGCTCATCACAACCCGCCCAACGACACTGAACAGCCCACAGCCCAGCAGAGCCATCCTTTGTTAAACAGCAGAAAAAGACAAAATTGACATGGATTTACCCAATGCTGAGGATCCAGCTTTCAGTTGCCATGCGCCTGATCCCACTGGAGCCGCTGCCACCGGTGGAAATTTCCTCGCCTGAAGGGGCCCTCTGGTCAGGCGAGGTGCTGGCAGGAGCATGCCAGGGCTCCGACGGCTGCCGGGAAAGTGTGCGCGCCAAATAGGCGGCCGATGCTATGTCCACGGCCCGGCCGGCCAGCGGCGCTATCAGGGGGGCCAACAGAGCCGCCAGCTGTTCCACCCGCCTGTAGACATTAGTATAATTATTGAGAAATTTTATTACTAATATTTTTATTACTAATATTCTTGTTATATTTATTCTTGTTACTAATAGTCTTATGATTACTGCATGCTTGGCCGCCAAGAGGCAAGGTGCGTCTGCAGCCAAGCACGCCTGTCAATGTTGCCTTTGTCAATTACATGGTGTCGCTGAAATTTCGCTTGGCACAATCGCCTGTCTTGAAGGCCAAGTGGGGCCCAGAAGGCACTTGACACATCTTGGCAGGAAGGATTGAGCAAGCCTTCAGTTGCACAGGCCTTCAGTAATGGACATTCTTCACAGGCGGCAGTGCACCTCTTGGGGGGTGGCTTGTTTGTGTCCAAGCCCAGGACCAGAGCGCCAATGACTGGCGGCTTGACTGGCTCCTCGTCAAGTCTCGGCAGCCGCGAAAATCTGGCACCGCAGTCAAAATCTGGCTCATGTGCTTCTAGCTCCAAGCCGGCTGCGAGCGAGCCCTTCCTGCGCACACCTGGGCCATGCAGAAAGACAGGAGTGTACCTCTTGACATTGCAACCGCTTCCAATTAGAAACAATTATTGAGGCGCCCAGGCAGGATGTTGTAAGCTTCTGAGATTTGGGCGCATGTGCACAGTCTGACTGCTTCACAGGTGTGGTGGCATGTAGGATGCAGGATAGCAAGGTATGCCAGGTGCTTTTATGTTTTGCCTGAAGGTAATGCCACATAATGACCCATAATGAGGAGCTGTCTCTAGTTGGATGAAGGCATGCAACCTCTTCCACGGAATGAACTGCAAGAATTGTTTTACGCGATTAATTCTGTGTGTCAGGTCACAATCCAGGGCAGGTGAGTCATACCTGCTGGTGTGGCCGGTGCTCTCTCCTGCTCGGCAGCCCTTTGCAGCAAGACAGGGGCGCTGTGAGCTCGCTGCAGCCGCGGCTTGGGTGCATTCCGGGGGGTCCCTGGCAGCTGCTCTAGCAGCGGGTGGCAGATGAGCGCGGCTGCCTGCGCTGCCTCTGGGAAGGCCTGGATATCCTTGAAGTGGCTGAACCTGCAGGGCAGTGGAATATGCCACATCACTGCATATTGCTGGCGTCTAAAGAATACCAGTGGGCAGGATGGGGCTGTCAGCCATGGGGATCAAGGCAGGTGGGGGGTGGTGGTATTTTTGGGTGAGGGGATATTCTTGAAGTTGCTCAAACCTGCAGGGCATTGTCATGGTTGATACCAGTGCATAATGTTGGTGTCTGACCAACAAGACTTAGGGTCTGGGCATTGTCATGGTTGATACCAGTGCATAATGTTGGTGTCTGACCAACAAGACT
>JADEYI010001048.1_pt1 | contig 25137 bp, 21 predicted proteins | sample 8542331 | NCBI WGS metagenome assembly JADEYI01 (sample SAMN16510988, study PRJNA670497) | mine drainage metagenome | isolation source: biofilm near Copperflume 1 | place: Germany: Marsberg coppermine Kilianstollen | collected 2018-02
GCCCAGCACGCCGCCATGACCATCCTCACCGCGCGGCCCGCGGATCCCTTTGGATATGGTCGCGTCCTGCGCACCGAGCCAACCGGCGCGGATGTGGCCGCAATTATCGAACAGAAGGCATTGCCTGCGGACCAGCTGCACCTGGGCGAAATCAACTCCGGCATTTATGCCTTTCAGACGCTGGCTCTTTACCAGCACATTGACGCACTGCGCGCCGCCAACGCGCACGGCGAGTATTATCTGACGGACATGGCCGCCATACTGCGCTCCGCCGGCGAGCGCGTGGTGGCGCTTGAAACCGGCGACGCGACTGAGGTGCTGGGCGCGAACACGATTGCGGAGATGATGCAGCTCGACGCCGCGCTGCGCCTGTCGAATGCACACCGGCTCATGGACCGGGGGGTCACCATCTTCCGGCCTGAAACCTGCGTCATCGACAGTGAAGTTACCGTCGGCGCCGACACCGTTCTCGAGCCCTTCGTGCAACTGCTCGGCAACACCCGCATTGGAGAGGCCTGCCGTATCCGCTCCTACTCCGTGATTCAGAATTCGACCCTTGGCGATAACGTGCTGGTCCGCAACAGCTGCGTACTGGATGAGGCGGTGGTCGAGGAAGGCGCATTCATCGGGCCGTTCGCGCATCTGCGTCCGCTCAGTTTCATCGGCCGCGATGCCCACGTCGGCAATTTCGTCGAGACGAAGAAGACGCGCCTCGGCCCCCGCTCGAAAGCGAACCACCTGGCGTATCTGGGAGATGCCTCCATCGGCGCCGACTGCAACATCGGCGCTGGCGTCATCACCTGCAACTACGACGGCGCGGACAAGCATCCCACGCAAATTGGAGAGGGCGTTTTTGTGGGCAGCAACTCCACTCTGGTCGCGCCGGTCGCGCTCGCAGACAACAGCTACGTCGCCGCCGCCTCCTGCATCACCGAACCGGTTCCATCCGGAGCATTGGCCCTGGGCCGCGCGCGCCAGACCGTCAAGCCCGGCTGGGTGGAGAAGCGGAAAGCTGCGCGACACAGGAGCAAGAAAGTCTGACCAAACCGGGTTCGCGCAGTTCGACAAATCCTGAGAATGGAAAAAGAATGTTGGCCCTTCTGAGCGCAGCGAAGAATCCTGAGAACGATAGCGTCCTCTGGTAGAGGTGTATTCTCTGGTTTCTTCACTCCGTCCAGAAGGACTCCTTGGATGTCCGAATTGACGCTACATCTCGATGTTGACCAGCTCCCGCGCCTCGCCCTGCGGCATTCCAGGAGAAATCTCTGAGGTCTGCGGCGCGCGCCAGTGGTCGATATACGAAACCTGGTGCACGCAGGAGATGGTGCAGTTCGGCGCGCAGGTCTTCTGCGTCAAAAATTCCCGCTCGACGTCCTTCGTCTGATAGTCCGACAGCGGAGTCCCCGGCCACCCGCGCTGTTGCGAGCAATAATGCACCAGCCCGTTCTCGCAGATGTAGAGGTACCGCGCTCCCGCGCGGCAGCGCCAGTCGTTCGGCTCGCCATTGGCGATCGCTTCCTGAAAGTGATTGAACCGCGAATAGTTCTTCTTGCTCAGTTCCCTCACCTGATAAAAAATCCTGCGCTCCTCATCGCGCAACGGCTTCAGCTGACCGTCTCCATCGTGAATGATGCCGATGGTTGAGGTGAATCCAAGCTCCAGCGCGCGCTGCGCAATCGTCAGCGCGTCCTGCGGATGCTTGATGCCGCCGCCGACGACCGAATTGATGTTGACATGAAAATCGGCGTGCTCAGCGAGCATCTGCAATTTCTTGTCGAGCACTTTCAGGCTCTTCTTTGAAACCTCGTCCGGCTGCACGTTGTCGATGGAAATCTGCATGTGGTCCAGCCCCGCCGCGTTCAACCGCGCGATACGGTCCGGCATCAGCAGATAGCCATTCGTGATCATTCCGGCGATCCTGCCGTGGTGCCGGATGCGCGCAATAATCTGATCCAGTTCGGGATGCAGCAGCGGCTCGCCGCCGGAAATCGTAATGACGCTCGTGCCCAGCCGCGCCAGGTCGTCGATGCGGCGCAACATCTCCGGCAACGGAACCGGATTCGAAACATCGTCAAATTCATTGCAGTAGGTGCACGCCAGGTTGCACCGCCGCATGGGCACAATGTGCGCCATGTACGGGTGGCTGGTCGAGGCCAGCGCATGGCCGATCGAGGTCAGCTCGCGCAGCCGGCGTACCGCTGCCTTTCGCCGGCGGCTCAGGCCGCCGTCCCGGCGAGACTTCGCGCTCGGCCTCGCATTTTCAGAAGAAACAGACATCACATCTTTTATTGAACCACAGCCGCGCGGCGCACGGACTCTTGCGACAGAATGTGCAGGAGGGCTGTCATTGAATCTCAAATCGCCCGCATCCCTTATAACAGCGAGTTCGCCCGATCAACCTCTTCAGGATTTGCTTGCCGCCAGGGTCAATAGAAGGTTCTGCCGCTGTCGGTTCCGCAAAATCTGGAGCTTGATCGCTTCATGCCGGTTGTCGCGCAGCACATGGCTCCAGCGGCTGCGGGAGGTCATGGGCGCATCGTTGGCCTTGCAGATCACGTCTCCGGCCTGCACCCCCGCGTGCGCCCCCGGGCTGTTCGCATCCACGCTCTTGACCAGCAGGCCGGTGGTGTTGGTCAGGCCAAAATATTTCGCCAGCTGATCGCTCATCACATCGAATGTGACTCCCGTGTACGGCAGCGTCCCGGGAATGTAGCTCATCAGGCCCCCGTTGGAGCTGAAGGTCTTGCCGATCTCTGAGGATGCCGCGCCCAGAAAGCTGGTCGAAGTCGCCGGCGCCGCTTTGGGATCGGGGACCGTATAGTGCTGCGACCAGGCCTGCTGCTCCACCGTCTTGCGGTCGGCCAGCACCGCTGAAACCTGCTGCGGATGGCCGTCGCGCAGGATGTCCAGGACCACCGTCTGCCCCGGATCCATTTTGTGCAGCGCATCGCTCAGGTCTTCCGCATGTTGTGCCCGCTTGCCGTTCATCTTCAGGATCACGTCATTCGCGCGCAATCCGGCCTTCCCCGCCGGCGCATCATGGTCCACCGCGGCAATCGCGACCCCCACCTTTGCGGGCAGGTCCCATTTTTTTCGCTGTTGGCTGGTCAGGTTCTCAAAATCCACGCCAAGATACCCCTGACCCGTGTGATGAAAAGTCGAGATTCCCGCCAGAGGAGCGCCCGTATAGGCCGCACAGCTGGCAGATACCGTCAACAGGGGCAGACAAACAACAATCGAAAGTATGAATCCGAATTTCATTTGCGCTTTTTTCTGTGCCACGGAGGCAGCTTACACTGTGCCGCGACAAATCCGGACTGCTTTGCAGCTTGACTGTCTGGCTTCCCTGCTCGACGGACTTGCTTCTGCAGATGTCCGCTGGGAAAGTTCATCACGCTCTCGTAGGGCAAGCGTAATGTCTTACTCCGTCGGCGGAATGGCCTGTAGCACTTTCAGCGAAGCCTCGCGCATCTGCGGATTGTCATCCTGGGTGGAAACGGTATGGAGCACCATCCGCACGCTGCTGTCGGCCTGCACCGGCTCCAGCATCTGCAACGCGCGGCTCCGGATGGGCTGGCTGGGATCGTGCATCAATGATTCCAGCACCGCATCTCGAATCCGCGAGTCTTCGGCCACATAGGGTTCCAGACCCTCCAGCGCTGTCAGCCGAACTGCCGGATCGCGGTCATAGCGCAGCGCCACCATCAACGCCGTCCGCACCGGTTCCCCGTCGCAATAGTGTCCCGCCCTGCATTGATCGGCCAGCAGACCCACCGAATTGCTCTGCACCTCCGGATCGACGGCGTTCCCGGTCGCCATCAACAACAGCTTGCGAACCTCCGGATCGTCGATTGGGCCCTCCACCGTGGCAGGCACCATCTGGTTGAAATGTACCTCAACCATTTTGGTGTTGGGGTGCCGAACGATCCCGCTGACGTTGACGACCGAAGGCGCTGTCGCCGCCGCAGAGGACTCCGCGAGCTGTGCAGTCGGCTGCGCCGCCACAACATGTTTGCCGTTCCAGTAATGCCCGCCCGCCGCGCCAATGCCAAGTCCCAGAACCGCCAGGGCCACCGCCATCCCCGGCGCTGCCTGTAGCTGCGCGATAAAGCCGAAGAAACCCGTCTCCAGCCGCAGCCACGGACTCGGCGGGGGCAGCTGGTCCAGCGCATCTTCCAGACGTATGCGGCTCTCCGCCAGAAAGCTGGCCGAAGGCTCCTCGACTGGAGCCAGCAGCATGGCGCGCCGCAACGCCTCATACGCTTGCAGTTCGTTGCGGCAGCGGTCACACGTGGTCACGTGCTGCTCAAGATTGTGGCTGCTTTCGTCGGAAAGTTCGCCGTAGATGTATTGCACAATGTGCTGCTGTGCCAGACTGCACTTCATGGCCTGCTCCTGAATGTGAAACGAATTTCTAAACGACTCATTTGTCCGTCCTGTTGACCGCGGTTCTTCGATCGCAGTTATTTCTCTCCGCCTTTTTCCTCTATCTCAGCCCCGCGAGTTCCGTCCGCAGCTTGCGCGTTGCGCGGAACAGCGTGTTTTTTGCCGTCTCTTCCGTTGTGCTCAGCATTTCGCCAATCGTCCGCAGCCGCAGACCGTGATAGTGCTTCAGCTCAAATACGGTCCGCTCGCGCGGGGTCAGTTTTTCCAGCGCTCCTTGAATCTGCTGGCTCAATACCTTCCGCTCCAGTTCACGGTCCGGGTTCGCCATCGCGCGCTCATCCGACACGTTGATCATGGTGTCGTGCTCTTCCCCCGCCGCATCGATCATCACTGCGGAATCTTCCCGGCGCGTCTTTCGCCGCCGCAGATGGTCGAGGCACAGGTTGGTCACGATCCGGTAAATCCAGGTGTAAAACGAGCATTCGAAGCGGAAGCTGCCTATATGGCGATAGGCCTTCAGAAACGCTTCCTGGTGGATGTCCTGCGCGTCCTGCTCCGAACCGGTCAAGTGCATCGCCAGTCGCAGCACCGCCTGGTCGTACTGGCGCACCAGCACGTCGAAGGCGGCGCGTGAACCTTTCTGCGCCTCCCGAATCAATTCCGCATCCTGCACTCGCGCTGAACTGTCAGCGTACATTCTTGAGTTCGATTGTATGCGGGAACGGGCGGCCAGTGGGGTGGGGGGTCCAATGGTATCGAGCGGCAAAACTGCGAAACGTCGCGGCTCCATATGTGTCTCTCCATTTATCTGACGAAAAATTCTGGCAAACGTAAGCGGCATGGGACATGCCACCCTCAGCGGCACTGGGGCGAATCCGATAAACTGTGCCTCATGACCGTGAAATCCAGTCTCTCCGCCGGCAAGCCGCAGTCGTCTTTGTTTGCACGAGATTCCAGCGCATCTCCCCTGGCAACCGGCTGGACCACTGCCTATACCGACGGCGGCTCGCGCGGCAACCCCGGCCCTTCCGGCTACGGAGTTGTCATCCAGGCCGAGGACGGCGCAATCCTTGCCGAACTCAGCGAATTTCTCGGCATGCGGACCAATAATGTGGCCGAATATTCCGGAATGCTCGCCGCGCTCGAATACGCTCTCGCCCAGGGGCTGCGCCGTCTCCGCATCGTGTCCGACTCGGAGTTGATGGTCAAGCAGATGCGCGGCCAGTATCGCGTGCAAAGCCCTGATCTGAAACCGTTGTATGAGGAAGCGAAACGCTCCGCCGCCAGGCTGGAGGCGTTTCAGATTGAGCACGTTCTGCGGGGAAAAAACAAAAAGGCCGATGAGCTGGCAAATCAGGCAATGGATCGCGGCATGCGGCGTAGCGCGGATGTCACAGATAACAAAAGACCTGCTGCACAATCATCCGCTCCGGCAACCGCTCCCGTGCGCCCCCTGCGCGGAATCGTAAAAGATGGCAGAATTTCTCTGCTCGAAGGGTCGATCCCCGACGGCACCATAGTCGTCGTCATGCCGGAAAAAGCCCTCGGCAGAAAAGCACCTTGAATTAAACGAAGGTCCCAACTTAATTCTCTCAAGCGGACTGACAGATGGTGTGGTTATCGGTGAAAGAGACTCATTCTGAACCGAGCGTAGCGGAGTTAAGAATCCAGAAAATATGAGCCTGGTCAGCCCCGCCACCGTCTTCTGGATTCTTCGCTTCGCTCAGAATGACTCATCCCGTGTTTAGCCACAGCATCTGTAATCGATTATTTTGGGTTCGCATAATATAGATCTTGACTACATACCAACTAGTCGGTATTTATAGGGTGCCTATGTATACCCTTGCAAAATCACGCGGCACCGCAAAATCCAGGCTTCTGGATGCGGCGCTGTACGTGATTCGCGCCAAAGGCTACTCCGCGACCACTGTCGACGACATTTGCCAGGCCGCCGGAGTCACCAAGGGCGGATTCTTTCATCACTTCGAAAGTAAGGAAGCTCTCGCCATCGCTGCGGCAGCGCATTTCTCATCGATGGCGGATCGCCTGTTTTCGTCAGCGCCGTACCGCGATTTGCCCGACCCTTTGGACCGGCTCCTGGGTTATGTGGATTTTCGTAAGTCGATCTTGCAGGGCGCCCTGCCGGAATTTACCTGCCTGCTCGGCACTATGGTGCAGGAAACCTACGATACCCATCCCCGCCTGCGCGATGCCTGCAACAGAAACATCCGCGAACATGCCGCAACCGTCGAGACCGACATTGCAGAAGCAATGCGCCTGTATGGCGCCGTTGCCGACTGGAGCGCCGAAAGCCTCGCGCTTTACATGCAGGCCGTCATTCAGGGCTCATTCATCCTCGCCAAGGCGGCACATGGCCCCGACATCGCCGCCGCCTGTCTCGATCACCTGCGCCGCTATCTGGAAATGCTTTTTACCTCACTCAGCACCAGGGAGAAAACATCATGAACCGAAAATTATCCGAGCCAACCATAATCCGGACTTTCGTGCTGGTTTGCCTGCTCAGCGCGGCCTCCGTGTGCCGGGCGCAGGCACTGAAAGCAAAAACTCCATACCCGAACATGGCCCCGGTCGATCGATACTTGATGGCCGACCGAAATGCCGAAATTGCCTTGGCGCGAAGCGCCGCCCCGGCCGCAATATCGAGCCATGCGACCGTGCTTGTCCTCGGACGGCACGGCTATCAAACCGCGATCCAGGGCAAAAACGGCTTCGTCTGTGTTGTGGAGCGGTCGTGGATGTCTCCATTCAACTCCCCCAAATTTTGGAACCCAAGGTTGCGTGGCCCCATCTGTTTCAATCCGCCCGCCGCGCGCTCCATCCTGCCTTTCACTATCAAGCGCACGGAGTTGATATTGGCCGGCAGATCGAAACCGCAGGTCATAGCTGCGATTCAGTCCGCAATCGAAAAGAAAGAGCTGCCCTCTCTTGAACCCGGCGGCATGTGCTACATGATGTCCAAACAGGCGTACCTGGGCGACTCCGTCGGACCTTGGGTCTCCCATCTGATGTTTTACGTTCCCCAAACCGGCGCGGCAACCTGGGGCGCGGATGTACCGGACTCCCCGGTTATGATGAGTTCGCAATTTCAAGGCGCCCCGGAGCCGGTGACCGTCTTCATGGTGCCGGTGGGCAATTGGTCCGACGGGACGCCGGTTGCTTCCGCGTCCACACAGAAACACTAATAGCGGTCGATCCGCTGTGGGCTTCGCCCGATGCCACGCCTCCGCAGCAGATTATCAGGTGGTGGCCAGCGCCGCCTTCACCAGTTCGCTGACCTGTTTGCCTTCCGCGCGCAGGCCGGCGGCCTGGATCTTTGCCTGGACCGCTTTCATCACGCTGCCCATCTCCTTCGCCGTGGGCCGTGGGCCGTTGGCGGCCATCTCCTCCATCACCGCATCAACGACTCCGCGCACCTCCGCCTCTCCGGCGGCCTTCGGCATATAGCTTTCGATGATCGGAATCTCCGCCGCTTCCTTCGCGGCCAGCTCCGGGCGGTTTCCTTTGGTGAACTGCTCGATGGAGTCGCGGCGCTGCTTCACCATCGTCACCAGAATCTGCGCGGCCTCCGCGTCCGTAAGCGGCGCTCGCTTGTCGATTTCCTTGTTCTTCAGCGCCGTCTTCATCATCCGCAACGTCGAAAGGCGGTCCGGATCTTTCGCTTTCATCGCCGCCACCATGTCCTGGTGCACTGTGTCCGTCAGACTCATCTTCAATCTCCTCGGTGGCACTGTAAGCACAACCGCGCGTAAGTCTTCAGTATAGAAGGCCAGCATCACTTTTGTTCTTTCAGTAAAATCGAAATATGCCACAGGAAACGTTTCGCAAGACCCGCCTTTTTACGCCTGGCCCCACGCCGCTGCTGCCGGCAGCGCAGTTCGCCATGGCCGCCGCCGACATTCATCACCGCACGCCGGAGTTTCGCGCGCTCTATCAGCGTGTCCTTGGTCAGTTGCGCACCTTTGTCGGCACGCAGAATGATGTGGTTCTGCTGACCAGTTCCGGAACCGGAGCGATGGAGGCCTCGGTCTCGAACCTCACTTCTCCCGGCGACCGTGTGCTGGTGCTCGCCGCCGGTAAGTTCGGCGAACGCTGGACCGGCCTCGCAAAAGCCTTCGGCTGCCAGCCCGATCTCGTGAGTGTGCCCTACGGCGAGACGTTCTCGCTGGACGCCATCAAAAATGCGCTGCGCCCGGACACAAAAGTTGTGTTCATGCAGGCCACCGAGACCTCGACCGGCGTGCGTCATGACGTCAAGGCCATCGCGGAGCTGTTGCGCTCCTCCGGCAGCGACGCGCTGCTGGTCGTCGACGCGATCACCGGCCTCGGCACCACCCACCTCGACATGGACGCCTGGGGCATCGACGTGCTGATCGGCGGTTCTCAGAAGGCTGTCATGATTCCCCCCGGCCTGGCCTATCTGGCCGCCAGCGAACGCGCCTGGAAGCGGATGGAGACCACCAAAAATCCCCGCTATTATTTTGACCTCCGCAAGGAACGCAAATCCGCCGCCAAAGGCGAGTCCGCCTATACGCCCGGCGTGGCGCTGATCGCCGCGCTCGGCGCTGCGCTCGACTACATTGCCGCGCAGGCCGAAGGCGACCTGGCGCGCGGACGGGTCATGCTGGTGGAAAACGCCGAGACCTGTGCCGCCATGACGCGCGCCGCAGTCGGTGCGCTGGGAATGCGGCTCTATGCGCCGGCCTCTCCCGCAGCCGCGGTGACGGCCGTCCTGCCCCCGGAAGGCGTCGATTCGGGCCTGATTGTGAAAGAACTCAAGTCGCGCTTTGGAGCGATCATCACCAACGGCCAGGGCGAAATGAAAGGACAGATCTTCCGCATCGCGCATCTGGGATTTTTCGACCCTCTGGACACTCTCGCGCTGCTCGGCGCGCTCGAGCAGGTCACCGCCGACACGCTGCACGTCAAAGGATTCGAGCTGGGCGATGCGCTGGCGGCGGCGCAGAAGGAATTCGCCGCCCGGTCCCGCGCGGCGAAAGGCTCCGCTTCCCTGCCCGAAGCAGTTGGCGCTGCACGCTGACTCGCCGGTATTTCATCCGCTGGAATCCCGGCCCCGCATCCCGGACATGATGTGGGGCCGGAAAAGAGATGCGGAGCGCCCGCCTCATCGATCAATACGCACTGGTTCGACATAAATCTGAGAATCAAGAATCGGGAATGAAAATATATGAAGGTCGTTCTTGCAGAAAAGGTTTCCCCCGCGACCCTGGCCGTGTTTGCCGGCGCGCCAGACTGGAATGTGGTCACGCACGATCAGATTAAGAATGGCCTCCCGGCGGAACTTGCCGATGCCGATGCGTTGATTGTCCGCTCCGCCGTGCAGGTGGACGCGAAACTGCTCGAAAGCGCCCCGAAGCTGCGCGTGATTGGCCGCGCCGGTGTGGGGGTAGACAACATTGATGCCGAAGCCGCGACCCGCAACGGCATTGTGGTCATGAACACGCCCGGCGCGAACGCGGTCGCCGTGGCCGAATTGACCCTGGGCATGATGATTGCCCTGGCCCGCATGGTTCCGCGCGCCAACGCGACCATGCACGCGGGCAAGTGGGAAAAGAAATCGCTCCAAGGCGCCGAGCTGCGCGGCAAGACCCTCGGTATCGTCGGCATGGGCCGCGTTGGGCTGGAAGTGGCGCGCCGCGCCCGCGTCTTCGGGATGGAACTGATCGGCCACGATCCGTTCGTCTCCGCCAGACCGAAAGAGCGTGCCGCCATTGCCCGCGAATATGGCGCGCGGCTCACATCGCTCGATGAGGTCTTTCGTGAGGCCGACTATCTTTCCCTGCACGTCGGCCTCACGCCGGACACTGAAGGCATCATCAATGCCGCAACCCTGGCGACGATGAAGAAGGGCGTGCGCATCGTCAATTGCGCCCGCGGTGAGCTCATTGTTGAAGAGGCGCTGGCGGACGCGGTGCGCAGCGGCCATGTCGCCGGCGCGGCGCTCGATGTCTTTCGCGCGGAACCGCTGAAAGACTCGCCCTTCTTCGGCCTCGAGAACGTGATTCTCACACCGCACATCGCCGGTTCCACCGGCGAGGCGCAGGAGGCAGTGGGCATCCAGATTGCCGAGCAGGTGCACGCCTACCTGACCACCGGCGTTGTCCAGAACGCGGTCAATTTCCCCTCCTTGTCGTATGAGGAATACAGCGCGATGGCGCCGTACCTGGAGCTGGGCGAGCGGCTGGGAAAATTTTTGACGGCCACCTTCGACGGCAAAATGGAAAGCATTCACATCACCTATTCCGGCGCGCTCGCCGAGATGCGCACGGAGATGATGCGCAACGCCGCGCTGTGCGGGCTGCTCGGCAGCTCCGGCCATGCGAACCGGATCAATGCTTCCTCGATCGCCGAAGGCCAGGGCATCCACGTCCACGAACAAAAAGAGGAAACGCCCTCTGGCGGCGTGGGCAGCGTGCTCAAGCTGACGGTCCATACCGGTGAACGCACCGCGCAACGCAGCATGACGGTCAGAGGAACGGTGCTGCATGGTAAATTTCCCCGGCTGCTGGCCTGTGATGGCATCGATATTGAAGCGCCGCTGGAAGGAACCCTGCTGTTCATCCGCAACCGGGACGTGCCCGGTGTCATCGGACGGGTGGGGACCATTCTCGGCGACCATGCGATCAACATTGCCAATTTTTCGCTGGGCCGGGCGGAGCTGAACGGGGCCGCGAGCCATGACCCCGCACAACGTGCGGCGCTCGCGGTGGTGCACGTGGATGCGTCCACGGCCAGTTCGCAAATGCACCAGGCGGTCGAGGCCCTGGGTGCGCTGGAAGCCATCCGCAGCGTGCGGCTGGTAAAACTAAAGTAGGATTCGCGTTTCACCCGTCCTCCGCGCGGCGCAGATGCTGCGCCCCATGCAATTGCTCCACACGAAGAGGTTTTTTCATGCCGTTATATGAGTACGAATGCAGGCAGTGTCATCAGCGGCTGGAGAAAATCCAGAGCTTCAGCGCCGCGCCGGAAAAAGTCTGCCCGAAATGCGGTGGCGAGCTGGAAAAGGTGATCTCCGCCCCGGCCATCCAGTTCAAAGGTGCGGGCTGGTACGTCAACGATTACGCCAGGTCTGGCGCGAAGCCTGCCGCCACTGGCAGCTCAGAGGGAAAATCCGAGGGCAAGCCGGAGAGTGCTGGCGACAGTAAGAACGACACGAAATCCGAAAATAAAAGTGATGGCGCGAGCGTCAGTGCTGCCGCCAGCTCTTCTTCAGACACCTCCAGCGCGCCTGCTCCTGGCGCTGACACAGCAAAGTCCGGCCCCACTAAATCGAGTGCCGGATAAACCCTCTCCTGGATCGACTGCTAAGTGTCCGCAGATACGGATGAGAGCCACTACAATCGTGCTGTGTTCGAACACTCGCTGACAATACCGCAGGATGAACTGAATAACTGGCTGGAAAGTCTGCCTGCGACCGCGGCGGTGTTTGCCCTGTTTGCCTCCGAGGCGCAGAGCGAGCCGTATATCTCTAAAACAGCGAACCTGCGGCGGCGGCTGCATCGGCTGCTCGTTCCCCCGGCGGTGGGCAGCAAGCGTCTGCACCTCGGTGGACGGGTGACACGGCTGGCATACTCAGTAGTGGGATCGCCGTTTGCCACTTCTCTACTGGTGCTGCGCGCCACCCACCAGTTCTGCGGGGACCGTGCGAAAGAGCGCCTGCACCTGCGTCCCCCGGCACTGTTGCGCCTGGCATCCGAAAATCCGTATCCGCGAGTGTATGTGACGAACCGGCTCAGTCAGCGCGCGCTCGCTTCGACGTATGGGCCGTTCCAGTCGCGCATGGCGGCGGAGCGGTTTCTGGACGATTCGCTCAATTTTTTTGAGTTGCGCCGCTGCACGCCGCAACTGGATCCCGATCCGACGTTTCCGGGCTGCGTATATTCCGAAATGAAAATGTGCCTCGCGCCATGCTTTCGCGGATGCACCGATGAGCGCTACGCGCTGGAGGCGGACCGCGTGCGCGAATATTTTCGCTCGCGCGGCGCCGTCACGATCGCGCAGGCGGAAAAAGAGCGCGACGCGGCCTCGTCGGAACTCGACTTTGAGCGCGCCGCGCGCCTGCATCAGCGCGTCGAAAAAATAAAGAGTGTCGCCCAGCAGGCCGCCCCGCTGGTGCATCCGGTTGCGGAACTGGATGCGATCGTGCTTCAACCGGCAACGCCACAGACCGCGCCGGCCATGCCCATGCCGGCGAAGGCGGAGAAAATGTCCGATCGAGCGCTCCGGTCCGAGGCCACGCATGTCGCCATTTTTCTCATCCGCGGAGGAAGGATCGCCGGCCCGGAACTATATTCGGTGGAGGGAATGCGTCATCCGAATGAGCGCGCCGGTTCGACATCGCTCTTTGCCCATCCGACGCTGCTCGAGCCGACGCCGGTGGAAACGCCTGCGGGGAGCATCTCCGGACCCGTGAAGTTGTCGCGTGGACGACTGGAGGAACGGCTGGAGTCGGTGATCGCAGAGCTGGATGCGCAAACGAAAAATGGCAGGCTGCCGATGGACAGGTTGAGCGAGCATCTCTCCCTGCTCGCGCGCTGGTACTATCGTCCGCCGGCGCGCCGCCTGGGAGAGATATTTTTTCGCAATGAGGACGGCGCGTTTCCCATGCCAAAAATTCTGCGCGGCATCTCGCGGGTCTTCTGCGGACAGCAGGAATCACCTGCGACGACAGGCGATGCAATGGAACCAGTCGGCGGACTGCGACCTGCGTGATACGATTTTTTCACTCCGATGAGACGATGCGCAGCTTGAGCGGAACCAGACCCAGTCCCGGATCAGGACAAGAGAAGCATCTGCCACCGGCGCATTCCGCCGCGCCGTGGCGCAGATGGCGAGTGCGTCTGGAGCCGCTCTTCGCTGTCTTGGCGATCGTGCCTGTCGTGCTCTTTCTCCTCGCCGCGCTGGGCCGCCTGCGCTGTCCCTTTCCGATCGAACAACTCGAAGGCTCCATGCTGCTGGCTGCCGAGCGCGTGGCGCATGGGCTGCCGGTTTATGTGCGGCCCAACTTTCAGTTCATTCCCTACATGTATGCCCCTGCCTACTATTACGTCTCGGGCTGGGCGGTTCGTCTCCTGGGGCCGGGGTTTCTGGCACTGCGTCTGGTTTCTCTGTTAAGCACCTGCGCATCGCTGGCTCTCATCTATTTCTTCATCCTGCTAGAAACCAGCGGGCCGCAAAGACGCAGGCATCTGGCGGCGCTGGCCGGTGCGGGGCTGTATGCAGCGGCGTATCCGTGGACGCGCCAGTGGTTCGACCTGGGTCGGGTAGATTCGCTGTATATCCTGCTGCTGCTCGTGGCGCTGCTGGCTACGCGGTTCAGTGGACGTCGGCTGCACCCTGTCGTGGCCGCGCTGGCATGGACGCTGGCCTTCCTGGCCAAGCAGACGATTCTGCCGGTCGCTGTCATTATGCTGTGCCACGACTGGAAACGGCCTCGCCGGGCGTTGGCAGGGGTGGTCAGCTTTCTGGCGATGGCCGGGTTGACTGTTTTGCTGCTCGACCATGTCACGCACGGCTGGTTCCGGTTTTATGCCTTTACCGTTCCCCGCGCCAACGCTGACCTGCTGCTGCGTCCTGCGGTCTTCTATGTTCCCACGCAATTGATTGCGCCCTTCGGCGTGGCGCTGTTGATTGCGGCTGCCGCCTGGATCGCAACGCGACCATCCCTCCTCGATTCCCGGACGCGGTTCTATCTCCTCGCGGCAAGCTCTACCTTTGCCCTCTGCTGGTTCCTTCAGGGACACACCGGCGCAACCGCCAACACTCCCATGCCGGTCTATGCGGTGCTTGCCATCGTCTTCGGTGTTTCCTTGGATCGGGTCGATGGCTGGTTCGCGCAAAAAACCTTTCACCAGGAATTTTTACGTGAGCCGGCGCGCATACTTTTGCTGGCCGCGGCCGCCATTCCCCTGGTTAGCTGGATCTACAACCCTCATGACATTATTCCGCAGCATCCGGTGGTCGTCTTGAATCAGGAGCTGGTCGCGTGGCTGCGCACTTTTCCCGGCGATGTCTATCTGCCCGACAATCCGTATGAGGCCGTGGCCGCGGGCAAAAACCCGCATCCGGACAACGCCGCCCTGCATGATGCGCTGCGCCCGAAGGCCCCGCAGGTTCGACAGCCGCTGCTCGATCAGATTCGTGCTGCAATTGACGATGAGCACTTCGACGCCATCGCGTTCGATGATTTCCCCGCACGGGTCCTGAACAGCGATACATGGCTGCCGCGGGACCTCGAACAACATTATCCGCTGCTTGGAATGGTGCCCGGCGCGGAGATTGGCAATCGCTTCACTCCGCATCCTGTCTTTTTTTTATTGCCCTGCCGCGAACAGGCCCTGGCGGTTAGTAAAGGATGGAACCTGCTGGCGCGCGGGAATGCAACGCCTTGCCCACGCTGATTGAAATTGCCTCTCTGCAATCCTCTTCAGGGAGCCTCTGAGTACGTCTCATTTGGGTAAGGGCACGGCTTTATCCCCTCAGGAACTCCACGCAGACTGAATTCGTGCTTCTTTAGATTGAAATTCCCTTCACGACTGTCCGTTTCCGGAGCAGTCAGTTCTAATTCCGAACACTTTTTCCTCTTCGTAAACACCCTCGCTTAAAGAAATCAATCGCTTGGACAAACCTGACTTTGGAATGGAACATGCATCGTCATATGCACGTATCTGCACTTTGCTGGCCGAGGGAACAGCCTGACTGAATGACCGGTGACCAATAAAAATTATCCGTCGAACAAATCCGCAAATGACTGCTTGCTGCATACGGGCTGCGGACTCGCTTCTTCACCCGCTGTGCGGCATTTCGAACATTTCGTATTGGAGCGGTGGCCGAATGACGCCAATTTTTGAACGCGAAACCAGGTACTGGATGACCGACAGCCTGGACTCCCATGCTCTGGATTTATTTCAGGCCGGACCGCCCCCCATTGCAGCACGGAGGAATAAAGGCTTGGCGTTTCTCAGCAGAATGCCCATTAAAGTCGGAGACAAGTTGCTGCTGTTGTCTCTGTGCGATGTCTTATGGATTCAGAGCAAAGGAAACTGGATTTGCCTTCATTCCCATGCCGCCGACTATGACTTTCGGACGACCCTGGCCAGTTTTCACATGCAGCTCGATCCAAATAGCTTCCTGCGGATTCATCGCAACGCTATTGTGAACCTGAATCATGTGGTGGAATTTAAACTTCCCCGAACAGGCAACGCGTTCGCACATCTACGAAACGGAAAAATACTGCCCATCAGCAGAACAGGACGTTCTACTTTAAGGCAATTCCTTCAATCCAGTTCGCGCATCGACTGAATTCGACGCGGCCATGTTCTCATCCAGCCAGTTGCTGAAAATATTTGGCGCAGAGTCCCTGGCCGCAAACCGCGCCCCCGGGGGTCGGGTGCCCGCTTCGCCGTGTCGCCCCGGCGCTGATAGACTAAAACCATCGTGGTGGAGCTTGCACCTTCAATCCTTTCCGCCGATTTTGCGCGGCTTGCCGAGCAGATCGGTGCCGCCGAGCGCGGGGGCGGAACCGTCATCCATGTGGACGTGATGGATGGCCACTTTGTGCCCAACATTACCATCGGCCCACCGGTGGTCGCGTCTTTGCGCAAGGTGACGAAGCTGCCGCTCGACTGCCATCTGATGATTGAAAATCCTGACGAATTTATTCCCGCGCTGGCCGATGCCGGGGCGGACTGGATCAGCGTCCATTACGAGGCCTGCCGCCATCTGCATCGCTCGCTGGAGTTGATCGCGCAGCATGGAATGCGGCCCGCCGTAGTCATCAACCCGGCGACGCCGGTGGAGTTTCTGCTCGACGTTCTACCGATGGTGCACCACGTTCTGGTCATGAGCGTGAACCCCGGATTCGGAGGACAGAAATTCATTCCGTTCACCCTGAACAAGATTCAGCGGTTGTGCCAGCTCCGCGACCAGCTCGGCCTGCAATACCGGGTGGAAGTGGATGGCGGCGTTGCGGAAGATACGATTGCCAGCGTGGTCGAAGCGGGCGCGGACCTGCTCGTGGCCGGCAATGCCGTGTTTGGCGATGGTCACCCGGAAGAGAACGCGCGCCGGTTGCTGCGAACGGCACGAGCGGCCGCCGGTGAACAGTCGGCGTCCCCAAAGAAAGTTCAACATTTGCAGCCGGTAAATCACAGGCGTCCGGCTGCGACCAAGAAGCGCAACAGTCTGTTGAGGGTCAAGTTATGATGAGTGGTTTTCAGAAACGCGCGCTGCGCGGTTGTTCCATGCTTTGCCTGCTTGCCATCTTCGGCAATGGAGCGGCCCACGCCGGAATCTTTCACCGCAAAAGCAAGCCGCTTTCGCAAAAGGACGACGCGCTGGCCAGCGTCACATCCAACCAGCCGGACAAGGAGCTGTTTGATCGCGCCATGAAGGCCCTCAAAAAGGGCAAGTTCGACATTGCCCGGCTCGACCTGCAGACGCTGCTCAACACCTACCCCGACTCCGAATACGCCATGCGCGCCAAGCTGGCGATCGGCGACACCTGGTACAAGGAGGGCGGTACCGCGGCCATGCAGCAGGCGGAAGAGGAGTACAAGGACTTCATCACCTTCTTCCCCGACAAGCCGGAGGCCGCCGAAGCCCAGATGAAGGTTGCGGACATCTACTACAAACAGATGCAGAAGCCGGACCGCGACCCCACCAATGCCGTCCGCGCGCAGGAAGAATACCGCGCCATGATCCTGCAATATCCTGACTCCAGTCTGATTCCGCAGGCCAAGCAGCGTCTCCGCGAGGTGCAGGAGGTGCTCGGCGACCACGAGTTCACCATTGGCTCCTATTACCAGGCGCAGATGAATTATGCCGCCGCCGCCGCGCGGCTGCAATCGATTGTGGATACCTATCCCCTCTACAGCCGCATGGATGAGGCATTGATCGATATCGGGGACGGCTATGCCGCGCAGGCCCGCAACATCCAGAAAATGAATTTGGACCCTGCGGCCAAGGCACGGCTGACCAAGCTGTATATCAGCCGCGCCGCCAATGCCTATGATCGTGTCATTCTGGAATATCCTATGGCTGCGCACGTCGATGACGCGCGCGATCACTTGGAAGCGATGAACCTCCCGGTCCCGCGGCCCACCCGTCAGCAGGTGGCGGACAGCGCCGCCATTGAACAGAGCCGCGCTCCGGTCAACCTCAAATACAAGGCGACCATATTGATCACTGCTCGCCCTTCCACCGTGCAGGCCGCCCATGTGGGCGAGCCTAGCCTGACCGATCCAACACAGATCATGGCCCCGGCGCTGGTCAAAGAGGCGATGGCGGATGTGCAGTGGGCCATGAAACCCGACGGCAAACCCCACCCGACGCTGGCCGGAACGTCCAACAATGTAACGGCTGCCCCCGCGCTTGCGGGTAACAACAGTCCCGCCGCCGCGCCTGCGGCCTCTGGCGCCCAGCCCGGTGCGCCTTCGAATGCCCTGCAGATGCACGACCTCTCCAACGGCGACACCAATATGAACGGGGCCGTTGTCGACTCCAATAGCGGAAACAGCAACGGGGATCAAGGCGCGCCGATGAACGCCGTGCAGGCTCCGGTCGGCTCCACCTCCGGTTCCACCGCGCCGCCCATTCCCAATGTCCCCAGAGACGAAAATAACCAGCCCAAAGTCTGGCCCTCCGCAACCAAAGACAATGGCGGCCTGCCCACGGTGGCGCCCGCGAACGGCGCTCCATTGCCGGCGACTACTAAGGCGGATTCCGCCCCCGCCCAGGTCAACGACGTAAAGCCGAGCGCGCAGGCGGTCAATAGCGTTGACCAGAATACGGCCACGACCGGCAAGAAAAAGAAGAAGAATCCGAAACCGAAATTTACTTCCGGCGAGGAATCCTCCAGCACGCACAAAAAGAAAAAAGGTCTGCGCAAGCTGAATCCCTTTTAGGGAAAGGGCCGCATCCTTCTCACACCCTGCGCCCTATTGGCAGTCGGTGTGGTCGGATATGTTTAGGGGTTACTCCGAACGCAGCGGATCCTAGTGAAGAATCCAGAGTATGTTCGCCCGGTAAGCGCGGCCCTCACCCTCTGGACTCCTCAGCGAGATTCTGCCTTGCATCACAAAAACTTTTGTCCGCCTTGCGCAAACCCTGCCTGGGCTCAGATCAAGCCCGGTGCTGTGCTATCGTGAAATTTGGCTGAACTGTCGGTTGCGTTCAGCCCCTCCAACTGCCATGCCCCGCGAACTCCCAAAAGCTTACGATCCCACTGCCATTGAAGACCGCTGGGCAGAATACTGGGTAAAGGAGCGCATCTTTGCCGCTCCCTCTGCGGATGCCGCGCAAGCGGCCAGCGGCGTTTTTACCATGCTGCTGCCTCCGCCTAACGTCACGGGCCGCCTCCATATGGGCCACATGCTCAACCAGACCGAGATGGACATTCTGGCGCGCTGGCACAGGATGCGCGGCGACGCCACGCTATGGGTTCCCGGCACCGATCACGCCGGCATCGCCACGCAGATGATGGTGGAGCGCAGACTGGCAAGTCAAGGAACCAGCCGTCAGCAACTGGGACGCGAAACTTTCGTCGAGCGCGTGTGGGAGTGGAAGCGGGAGTACGGCGGCGCGATTCTGGAACAAATGAAGCGCCTCGGCGCCAGCGTCGACTGGTCGCACGAATACTTCACTATGGATGAGGGGCTGTCTCTGGCCGTGCGTGAGGCCTTCGTTCGCCTGCATGAGCAGGGCCTCATCTATCGCGGCGCCTACATCGTCAACTGGTGCCCAAGCTGCCAGACCGCCATCAGCGATCTCGAAGTCGTGCACGAGGAGCAGCACGGCAAGCTCTATGAAATTCGCTATCCGCTGGCCGACGGCAGCGGCAGCATCACCATCGCCACCACCCGGCCCGAGACCATGCTGGGCGATGTGGCCGTCGTGGTCAATCCCAGCGATGCGCGCTACACCCATCTGCACGGAAAAAAACTGCGGCTGCCTTTAACCGATCGGGAAATCCCCATCCTGCCCGACGACTGGGCCAATCCGGAATTTGGCACTGGCGCCGTCAAGGTCACTCCCGCGCACGATCCCAACGACTTTGCCATCGGGCAGCGGCACAAGCTGACGCCGATCTCCGTCATGGACGAGACCGCGCACATGAACGCGGCTGCGGGTGCCTATGCGGGCCTCGATCGCTATGCGGCCCGGAAACGCATCCTGGCCGATCTGGAAGCGCAGGGACTGTTCGTTGCTGTAAAGGATCACGTCAACTCCATCGGCAAGTGCGACCGTTGTAAAACGGTGGTCGAGCCCCGTCTTTCCACGCAATGGTTCATTAAAATCCAGCCGCTGGCCGACAAGGCCATCGCGGCGGTCGAAAGCGGCGCGATCCAATTTACCCCGGAGCAGTACAAGCGGACTTACTTCGAATGGATGCGCAACATCCACGACTGGTGCATCTCGCGCCAGCTCTGGTGGGGGCATCGCATCCCCGCGTGGCACTGCGCCGACTGCCGGGAGATCACCGTTGCCCGCACAACGCCGTCGCAGTGCGCACATTGCCACGGCGCAAAGCTGACCCAGGAAACCGACGTGCTGGACACGTGGTTTTCCTCCGGACTGCTGCCGTTCACCGTCTTCGGCTGGCCGCAGCGGACGCCCGACCTTGCGGCCTTCTATCCCACGCAGCTGCTGGTCACAGGGTCCGACATCCTCTTTTTCTGGGTGGCGCGCATGATCATGCTCGGCTGCCACTTCATGCTCGCAGAACCCATGCCCGACGGCTCGAAACGCGAATTGAAAGATGCCGTGCCCTTCCGCGAGGTTTACATCCACGCGCTGGTGCGCGACGCCGACCGCCAGAAGATGTCGAAGACCAAAGGCAATGTCATCGACCCCATCGACATCATTCAGCGTTACGGCACCGACGCCGTGCGCTTCACGCTGGCTTCGATGGCCTCGCCGGGAACCGACATCGCCTTCAGCGAAGAACGCACAGACGGCTATCGTGCCTTCGCCAATAAAATCTGGAACGCCGCGCGCTTCATCTTCATGCAGATGGACCGCGCGAAAGAAGCTGGGATTGCAGTCGATCTGCGCGACCTGCCGGCTGAGATTTCGATCACGGAAAATTCCCCCCTGGAAGCGCGCTGGATCGTTTCGCGGCTCAACACGACCGCTCAAAACGTCAATCAGGCGCTATCGGAATATCGCTTTGACGAGGCCGCCAGCCTCATCTATCAATTTTTCTGGGGTGAGTTCTGCGACTGGTACCTCGAAATCGTTAAGTTGCGCCTTGATTTCGGAGAAAACGCGAACAAGACTGAGACCACTGCCGCGTTGACCACGTTGTTCAGTGTCTTTGAAGCTGCGCTGCGCCTGCTCTCGCCTTTCATGCCGTTCTTGACGGAAGAAGTCTGGAATGCCTGTTACGACGGAGCAACCCCGCTGAAATCTATCGCGCTCGCAACGTATCCGCAACGCATGGCTGGTCCCGGCGACACGGCAGAGAAAGACATGGAAATCGTTCAGCAGTTGATCGTTACCGCGCGAGCATTGCGGAAGGACTCCGGCGTCGCCGAGAAGGAAACCGTGGAGCTGCTCGTCCGTCCCATAGAAAGTGCCGGCGCGGCGATTGAACGCAATCAGGATATAGTCTTCCGGCTCGCTAAAGTGTTCAAGATGGTTTTGACGGACAAACCCTCTGCCCTTGGGCAGACTCGGAGCACGCCCTCCTTCGACTTATCGCTTGTCTATGAAAAGCAGGTGGATTTCAATGCCGAGCATGAACGCCTGACGAAAGACCTTGCCAAATACGAAAAGGAAATGCAATCGAAACAGTCACAGTTACAAAATGAAGGTTTCCTTGCAAAAGCGCCTGCCGGCGTTGTGAATGGGCTCCGCGCGCGCGCGGATGAACTGACAGTTCTGATCGAAAAGACGCGGGCCGCGCTCGACTCCCTCGACGCGGTCGGGAGCAGATAAGCAAATGGACTGGAAAACCACGCGCGTCACCGCCATCCTCGAACAGGCGCTGATTGAAGACCACGCCACGCTCGATGCCACTACGGAGTTGACGCTCGATCCCCGGCTCCCCGCTTCGGCCACCGTCCTCGCCAAGCAGGATTGCGTCCTCGCCGGCTGGGAGGCGATTCCGCGCATCCTGGAAGTGTTTCGCAAGCTCGATCAGGCATCCACGCGGCGGTTTGAAGTGGTGCACCACCCGGAGATGTTCGACGGCGTGCGCGTGCATAAAGGGCAGGCAATCGCGGTGATTCGCGGCAACGCCCGCACCATTCTTGCCTGCGAACGAGTCACGCTGAACCTGTTGCAGCGGATGTGCGGCATTGCGACCGAGACGCGCAGGTATGTCGATGCGGTCAAAGGCACTGGCGCCATCATCCTGGACACTCGCAAGACTGCGCCGGGGCTGCGGCTGCTGGATAAATATGCGGTCAGCTGCGGTGGCGGCCAGAATCACCGCATGGACCTTGCCGACGGCGTTCTCATCAAGAACAACCACATCTCTCTTGGCGGCGGTGTGGCCAAAGTACTGGCCAGTGCAATGAAGAGGCGCAAGGCCGGCCAGAAGATACAGGTGGAAGTGCGCTCGCTGAAAGAGCTGGAAGAAGCGCTCGCCGGCGGCGCGGACTCCTTGCTGCTCGATAACATGACGCCTGCGGAGACAAGACAGGCCGTCCGGTTCGCCAGAAAGAAGTCCCCCGGCATTCCAATTGAGTCCTCCGGCGGAATGACGCTCGAAATAGTCCGGAAATATGCCCAGACTGGCGTGAACTATATTTCCGTCGGCGCACTGACTCACTCCGTCATGGCGATCGACCTGAGCATGAAAATTACTTCGGAGATTTTCTAAAGCCGCTGGATCCGATGAACGATCTTCTGGAAGCCGACACCGTAAATCTCGCTCTCCGCGAAACCATTTTCGCGGACAAGGTGCGGATTTTTCCCACGATCGACTCCACCAACACCCATGCAATGCAGCAGGCCGCGAACGGTGCTCCGCACGGCTCTGTCTATGTCGCGGAGGAACAAACCGCGGGCCGTGGACGTGGCGCGCATGCCTGGCATTCTGAACTCTACGCCGGCCTCTACATCAGCATCGTGGTGCGTCCGGAGATGACTCCGGCGGACGCGTTGTGGCTGTCCCTCGCGGCTGGGCTGGCGGTGCAGTCTGCCGTCGAAAATGTAACTGCGTTGGTTGCAGATATCCGCTGGCCGAACGATCTGTTATTGGGCCAGCGAAAATTCGCCGGCATCCTGACAGAAATGAACGCGGAAGCCACGCGGGTGCGGTATGCGGTCACGGGAATTGGCATCAATGTGAATCATGGAAACTTTCCGCCCGAGCTGCGCGACGTCGCCACCTCCTTACGCTTGGAATCGGACCGGCCAGTCCGCCGCGAGGACCTGCTCACAGCGATTCTGCGCGCAATACACGCGGAGATTGCGGCGCTCTCGCAGCGCGAAACTTTTGCTCAGGCCACGAAACGCATACTGCATCGAATCGAGCAGAAATCCACCTGGATTCGTGGCAAGCGCGTGCATGTCGATGAGGCCGGAGGGTACACTGGCGTCACCGCCGGACTGGATACGCGCGGCTTTCTGCGCGTCGAAACTCCAGCGGGAATGCGTACTGTGCTTTCCGGTGGCGTTCGCGCCGCAAAGGATTGAATTCATATGCTGCTGGTGTTGAACGTCAACAACACGAACACAGTGATCGCCCTGTATCCGATGACGGACGGGAAGATCGGCGAGTTGCGCGCCACCTGGCGGATCAGCACCCGGCACGCGCAGACGGCGGACGAATATGGAATTTTAATTCGCAACCTGCTGCTGACAGAAGGCTTCAACAGCAAGGAGATCAGCGGTATTGTGATTGCCTCGGTCGTGCCGCCGATCGACTGGATACTGCGCCAGTTCTGCGAGCGATATTTCAACCACAAGCCGTTGTTTATTGAGCCCGGAGTGAAGACCGGACTGCCCATCCTTACCGACAATCCGGGTGAAGTCGGCGCGGACCGCGTCGCCAATTGCGTCGGCGCGTTCCATCGCTACGGCGGCCCCTGCATCATTGTGGACTTTGGCACCGCGACGAACTTTGACGTGGTATCGGAGCGAGGCGAGTTCCTCGGAGGCGCGATTGCGCCGGGAATGAATGTTGCGGCGGAGGCCCTCTTTGCCCGGGCGGCGCGGCTGCCGCGCGTCGAAATCAAACGGCCTCCAAAAGTGATCGGGACCAACACGGTGGACAATCTTCAAATCGGCCTGTTCTACGGACACGTTGGATTGGTGGACGGCATTCTGGAGCGCATGATCGGCCAGTTGGGCGATGGCACGAAGTGCGTCGCCACAGGCGGCCTGGCGCGGCTGATCGCGGGCGAGTCGAAATATATTTCGGAAGTGAACGAGACCCTGACACTGGAAGGGCTGCGCATTATCTACGAACGCAATCTGACGACGGCGACCGGCCCCCGCGCGCGGAAACCCTCTACGCCCCACCGGGCTTGAGCGCGCGCCTTGCAGAACTATTTCAACTACTACACGGAGATTGAAGAGCATTTTCAGCAGCGGCGCGGCTCGTTGCTGATGCTCTCTACGCTCGACTGGTCGCTGATCGCAACCTGGCAGGAGGCCGGATTCCCCCTGCAGGCGGTGCTGGCCGGCATCGATGCGACGTTCGAAAAATACGCCGCGCGCCAGGCCAGGGGACGCGCCCGGCGCATCAACGGCCTGGCCTATTGCGCGCAGGAGGTGTTGCGCGCGGTCGAGGACATGCACGCGGCGGCGACTGGCGCGCTTCGCAAGCTCCCTTCGACCGAAGAAGAGAGCGGCTTTGAAGCGACACGGATTGCCGGCTATCTGCGCACAATCGAGGCGCAGCTGCGGACGGCTTCAATTCCTTTAAATGCGCAGCCCGTTTTTCAGGCAGCGGCGAAGGAACTGTTGGAACTCGCCGCATCTATGGACCGCAGCAGCGGGTCGTCGAAGCCACCGTCGATCGAATCGCTCGAGCAGCATCTGGTGGTTTTGGAAGACAAACTGTTTGCGGCGCTCGAAGCCCTTACTCCCACTGCGGACCTGGTGGCGCTGCGCGAACAGTCGGCGCGGGAACTGGCGCCGTATCGCAGCCGCTTGCAGACTGTGCAGATTCGGCAGATCGAGCAGCAATTCCTGCGCCGCTGTTTGTTCCAGAAAAATAACCTCCCGCGGCTCAGCCTGTTTTACATGCGGCAGACATGAAGCTGACAATCGACAAGCTGATCTACGGTGGGCAGGGACTGGCGCGGATTCCCCAGGGAGAACCGCAAGCCGGCATGCGCGTGTTTGTTCCATTCACGCTGCCGGAAGAGATTGTTGAAGCGGAAATTACCGGGCGGCATCGCGGCTATTGCTCAGCATCTGTGCAGCGTGTCGAGCGTGTCTCCACTTTTCGCGCCACCCCGCCGTGCGAGTGGTTCGGGACCTGCGGCGGCTGTCAGTTGCAGCACAGCGCCTACCCGTATCAAGTGGAGCTGAAACGCGAAATGCTGGCGGAAAGCATGACGCGTGCTGGGCTCCAGAGACTGCCGGCAATCTCCGCGCTGACGCGAGAGCCGCTGGGATATCGCAACCGCGTGCGGCTCCAGATAGAGACGGCCCCCCGCTTCGCAATCGGATATCGCCAGGCAAAATCGCACCGCATCACCGCCATCGATCATTGCCCCGTTGCCGCGCCATTGATTCAGCAATGTCTTGCCA
>JADEYI010001049.1_pt1 | contig 25104 bp, 23 predicted proteins | sample 8542331 | NCBI WGS metagenome assembly JADEYI01 (sample SAMN16510988, study PRJNA670497) | mine drainage metagenome | isolation source: biofilm near Copperflume 1 | place: Germany: Marsberg coppermine Kilianstollen | collected 2018-02
ACTCTGCGCGTCTTGGCGTTTACATCTTTATATGTTATAATCAACTTTGTGCCTGAATTACAGGGCATAAAATAAAGAGGAGAAAACCCAGCAATGAAACCCACCCAGGCGATTGTAGCGGTCACGGGGCGAATGATCAAAGAATCGGTGCCCGAGTTCAACGTCGGTGATACTGTACGCGTCAGCGTAAAGGTAGTTGAGGGCAGTCGCGAGCGTATACAGGTGTTCGAAGGCGTGGTGATGCGCCGCCGTAAGGGTGGCATCAACGCCAACTTCACTGTACGCCGCGTAGCTTCCCACGGTATAGGTGTCGAGCGCACCTTTCTTCTTCACTCACCCCGCATTGACAAGATAGAGGTTGCACGTCGTGGCGTTGTACGCCGCGCACAGCTTTACTATCTTCGTGGGCTTACCGGCAAAGCTGCGCGTATCAAAGAGCGCCGTTTCCGCCCCGGTGTAGATTCCAGGAAGAATAGCCGCGCTGTAGCTATCCCTGCTACAGGCGTCGAAGCTCCCATTGCTGTAGAAGAAACTACCCCTGTCGAGACCTCAGAAGATATCACCGAAGAATAGGGCATAACCTGTATAACCACTAAAGCCGCAACGCTTATCTGGCGTTCGCAGCTTTGTGCTGCCTTCACATCTTGATTCACTGGAAGCAGATACCATCCTCTGGCTCCTTCCCACAGGCAAGGCTGAATAGAATCAGATGGAAACAGAGCACCTCCCCTCACACGTGGAGAGGAGGGGTTGGGATGGGCTCTTTGACATAGCGCAATGTTCGCGTCAGAGCTATAGCGAGTGCCACAGCCTTCGGCGCAGCCCTGCGTGCATAAGATGGGGAAAAGTACGGACGGCGCCAATCTGTTATAATTACCTTTGTAACCGGTCTCTCAATCGCCCAGGCACCATGGAGTCGATGCTCCCCAACCGCCCAAAGTATAGTGACCCCGTCACAGCACCCATATCGCCCGACATCCCTGCGGGCGATTTGGCGCACCTCCTCTCCGAAGTAGGGCTGACCCCCGACGAGTACCGCCAGTTCGTTGAACGCCTCGGCAGACAGCCAAACAAAGTAGAGCTAGGGATGGCGGGCGCTATGTGGAGCGAGCACTGCGGCTACAAGCACTCCAAGCCCCTCCTGCGCAACTTCCCTACACAGGGTGCGCGAGTCCTGCAAGGGCCGGGTGAAAACGCAGGGATAATAGACCTGGGTGATGGTTGGGCCGCAGCCCTCAAGATCGAGTCGCACAATCACCCCTCGGCGGTTGAGCCTGTTGAAGGGGCGGCTACGGGGGTGGGTGGCATAGTGCGCGACATCTTCACAATGGGCGCACGACCTGTCGCTCTACTCAACTCACTGCGCTTTGGTCCCCTCTCAAATCCGCGCAACCGTTACCTTTTCAACGGCGTTGTGGCAGGCATTGGCGGCTACGGTAATTGCATAGGCGTGCCTACGGTGGGTGGCGAAATATCCTTTGACGACGCCTATTCGGGCAACCCGCTCGTAAATGCCATGTGCGTGGGCCTGCTACCTTCGAGCAGCGTCATGCGGGCAATCGCCTCAGGGGTGGGCAATCCTGTACTGCTGGTGGGCGCTGATACCGGGCGCGATGGCATACATGGGGCCACTTTCGCCTCAGATACACTCGCAGAGGATGCATCGGCTGACCGTCCCGCCGTGCAGGTGGGCAATCCATTCCTGGAGAAGTGCCTCATGGAGGCTTGCCTGGAGGTGCTGGACCTTAGTATTGTGGTAGGTATGCAAGACCTGGGGGCGGCGGGACTCACCTCCTCTGCGGTAGAGTGCGCGGCGCGCGGTGGCGCGGGCATAGAGATAGATATAGAGCATGTAGCGCGGCGCGAACGAGGCATGAACGCCTATGAGGTTATGCTTTCCGAATCACAAGAGCGAATGCTCATTATAGTGCGGGAGGGAGGCGAAGCACAGGCTCAGGAGATATTTAGCCGTTGGGGCTTACACTCTGACATAATAGGCTGCGTTACTGACGACGGCATGGTACGCATATTGGATGGTGAAACGCTCGTCGCCGAGATACCCGCCACTCTTCTCGCTGATGAAGTGCCTGTGCGCTACGTCACCGGCTCTCCCGACCCCGCCAGGGAGCAGATGCAGCATCCCGATTGGGCCGCGATACTCCACAGAGAAGAACCGGATACCAGCTACAATGCGTCTTTGCTGGCAATATTAGCCTCGCCCAATATAGCAAGCAAAGAGCGCGTTTTTCACACTTATGATCACACTATAGGGAGCAACACGGTGCTGCAACCCGGGGAGGCAGATGCCGCCGTGCTGCGTATCAAAGGCACGACCAGGGCCATAGCTCTGACCACCGACTGCAATGGCCGCTACTGCTATCTCGACCCCTATGCAGGGGGCGCGCACGCCGTAGCCGAGGCAGCCCGCAACCTCTCCTGCGTGGGCGCCGAGCCGCTTGCAGTGACCGACTGCCTCAACTTTGGCAACCCTGAAAAGCCCGCTATCTTCTACGAGATGGAGAGCGCGGTAAATGGCATAGCTGATGCCTGCAATGCCTTCGGCGTGCCTGTAGTCAGCGGCAACGTCTCGCTTTACAACGAGAGCGATGGCATTGCAGTGCTCCCCACGCCTGTAATAGGGATGCTGGGGCTGCTTGAGGATGTAAAGCAGAGAGCAACTATGGCCTTCCGAGATGGCCTTACCGTCGCTCTCGTCTGGGCCAAACACACAGGCGATGAGCCGCATAACGGCGGGGTCGCTTTGCTGGGCGCAAGCCAGTATTTGGAAACGATGCTGGGCCTGAAGGTTGGAATGCCGCCTGCTGTGGACTTTCGTACCGAACGCGGGGTGCAGTATGTGGTACGAAGCGCTATACGTGAGGGTTTGCTCGACGTAGCGCATGATTGCAGCGATGGCGGGCTGGCGGTGGCCCTTGCCGAGGGGTGCATCGCCGGAGGCGTGGGAGCCTCTCTACAGCTAGACGAAGTGGAGAAGGCACACCCCGGCCTGCGCTCAGATGTCCTCTTGTTTGCAGAGGAGCCATCCCGTATAATTGTAGCTCTCCAAGATGAAAAGTGGACACAACTACAGGAGCTTGCCGACACAATGGAGGTAAGCCTCTACTATTTGGGCGCTACAGGCGGCGACACCCTTCAATTCAAGCGTGGCGAGCATACGGTGGTTGAGCTGCCCCTATCAGAGCTGGAAGGCGCGTGGCGTGGTGGACTTCTTTAGTGTACATCTACTAATCCCTTATCCCTGGCCCCTACCCTAATACCTACAGAAGGCAAGTTAGTAAATAGCGGACCGTGAGACGCTACTGGCTGGAGGTCAAAAAGATGGAAAGAGCAGCAGGCCCTACCCTAAATGGCATCTATTCCGTAGACAAGCTGAGCAGCGAGGCAGGCTACGCCACAGGTCTCTACACAGATGACAAGCTCCACGAAGAGTGCGGCGTCTTTGGCGTATGGGCACCGGGTGAGGATGTAGCTCGGCTTACCTATTTCGGCCTTTATGCCTTGCAACACCGGGGACAGGAGTCGGCCGGCATCGCCACCACCGATGGTGAAACGCTCATGCTGCGCACCCGTATGGGCCTAGTTTCTACTGCTTTCGACGAAGAGTCGCTCTCAGGGTTGAAGGGCCACGCTGCGGTAGGCCACACCCGCTACTCCACCACCGGCTCCTCGCGCTTATGCAACGCCCAACCTCTACGCCTTGACGATCCCGACCTGGGGTGGTTGGCGCTGGCTCACAACGGCAACGTCACCAACGCCGAGCCGGTTCACGACGAGCTTGCGGCGGAAGGTGTCAGCTTTGAGACCACCTCCGACAGCGAGGTGATAGGCAAGTTAGCTATCGCATCTCACGGCGCGAACTGGGTTACGAAGTACCGCCGCGCCATGTCCCGCCTGACAGGAGCATACTCGCTAGCTCTGCTCACACCCACTCACCTGCTGGCTATACGCGACCCTATGGCGATACGCCCCCTCTGCATAGGCAGGCTGCCCTCCGGCGGGTGGGTCGTCTCCTCAGAGTCGTGCGCTCTCATGACGGTAGGAGCGCAGTTCATCCGCGAAGTAGAAGCGGGTGAGATTGTGACTATCGGCGCGGAGGGTCTTACATCTTACGCCGATTTGCCAAAAGCAGAGCAGGCGCTGTGTGTCTTCGAGTATATCTATTTCGCCCGGCCCGACAGCGTGATCAACAAAGTATCACTCTACACGGCCCGCCAGAAGATGGGGCGCGAGCTTGCCAAAGAGCATCCGGCGGAGGCCGACATCGTGATCGGCGTGCCCGACTCGGCCACCCCCGCCGCTATAGGCTACTCTCTACAATCGGGAATACCTTACACAGAAGGGCTGATCAAGAACCGCTACATAGGACGAACCTTTATCCAGCCCGACCAGCACCTGCGCGAGCGCGGCATCGGCCTGAAGTTCAATCCTCTACCTGAAGTGCTGAGTGGCAAGCGCGTTATCGTTGTGGACGACTCTATCGTGCGCGGCACCACCACGAAGCCGATAGTAGAGTTGCTGAGGAGGTCGGGGGCAACAGAAGTACATGTGCGCATACACTCGCCCGCGATGAGCCACCCCTGCTATCTGGGGGTAGATACGGCCCGCCGTGAAGAGCTTATCGCCCACCGCATGAGCGTGGAAGAGATAGCCCGCCATATAGGCGCCGACTCGCTCGGTTACCTCAGTCTGCCCGGGCTTTTCCGCGCCGTAGGACAGGACGGCGGCCAGTTATGCTCAGGTTGCTTCACAGGCCACTACCCTGTGCCTGTGCAAATGGAGTTCGCCACAGATCACAAACTGGCGATGGAGTACGTAGGCGAGGATAAGCCTCCCGCGCCTCCCAGACGCTTAGAGCTTGACGTAGATCAGGTGGAAATGGACCTCGACCGCATACCTGTGGGCGCGGATCATTAGCAGCAAAGTAGAAGATTGAGTTGCCGTCGGCCCTAACTACCCTGCTCGAATACGCCGTTTATAACCCTGTAATCGGCTATCCTGGTGAAGCCCACCTTTTGTGCTACCATAATTGACGCCAGGTTCTTCGCCCAGACGTCCCAATACGCTGTCAGAGCATTAGCAAGGCAGTAGTCAGCGAAGACGGCGGCAGTGAGGGTCGCCAGCCCTTTGTTCTGATATTCAGCGATGGTCTCGATTCCGCAGCCACATTCCTTGTTATGAACGTACTCCGCGGTACACCAACAGGCGATCGTGTCCTTCACAATAGCGCAAAAGCCAAAGCCATTCTCCACAAAGCGCTCCACTGAGTTCCAACATGAGCCTATCTCGCTCGTGAGTTTGCTAACATTTGTAAGCTCTGCGTCTTGTAGCACACCTGTGGATATAGCCTCTATACGGACCTCGGCGGGAACCCTATCACGCCAATCGTTTATTCCTAATTGCTGTATGCGGTAGAACAGGCGCTCTCGTCGCTCACAGCGTGTATTCTCCAGGACATCTTCCAGCCACTTTTCCCATTCAGCCGATGTATAGAATACCTTGAAGATGGCGAAGCCTCCCGCTATTGCCTGTGCAGCGACATCGTGAAATATCAGCTGTTGCAGTGTCGCCAACACTTCGGCGTCCCCTGTATACCCGCCCACGTAATGGCAGTGCGCTTTATCCCAGATGTAGCCTGTCGTCGGGTTCGCAGCATTATCTACCCATATCCTGGCCGGGCTATTTCCCGCAAGTATGCCTCCCATGTGGAGATCAAATGGGATGCCTGTGAACAGCGAGCGTACTTTGCCATAATCCTTTACCACAAGTTCGTGCATTCTCTTGCTAGTCCTTTGTGCTGCCAGGCAAGAGGCAGCCTGTCACGTCAGGCTGCCTCTTGTCTATATTCCGGTCAGTGCTCCACACTGTGCTATAGTGCCTTCCGATAAACCGAGTAGCGTTTTACCACCCGGAAGCCCATGCTGCTATAGAGTTGCAGCGCGCCGCTGGGGTTCTCAGTATCTACGCCAAGCGCCGCTTCGGTCATGCCGAGACCTTTATGAAGCTGGAAGCTGCGGGCCAGTAAAGCCCTTGCCAGGCCGCGCCGGCGCCACGGACGCCTCACACTGATATTCTCGGTGTAGCCGCGCTTTCGGTTGAACTTGGCATTTTCGTCCAGGTTGACAAAGTTGCGTATTATTCCGGCTACCTGCTCGCCCTCCCAGGCTACCTGCCACAACTCAGGCCGGAAGAGAGGCTGGCTCTTCCAGCGCTCGAAGTCGCCTTCTCCAGGCACATCAACACCCCAGTGATCCTTAAAAGCCTCTACCTCGGCCTCCCAGACCGCGCGCAGATGTTCCGGCAGGACGGGGCGCACTTCCAGACCCTCAGGCATGGGAACCTCAGGGATGCTCTCCAGGTTAGGGCGCACCATCTCGTACGCGTGGCGCACCGTGCTATAGCCTTCGCCGGTGAGAAGCTCTTCCATAAAGCTCTGGCTATCGCTGGCGAAGGTATCTAAGAAGGGAGTGGCTGTGTGCTCGTGCTCGGCAGCTTTCTCGCGCAGCTGGGCCTCTCCATGCAGCAGCATAGCACGCTCGATACCTTTGCCGCGCCATTCGGGTGCCAGAAAGCTGATATAGTTATAGATATGGCTACCGGTATTCTCCTCCAGCCACCAAGTGACGCGACTGTATCCGACTACTTTACCCTCTATCTCGGCGATCAGCACGTCCTTGTAGGGATCGCAGTTCTTCAAGTTAGAGTAGTAGAGGGTCATATTCTCGACGGTATCTACTTCCTCCATGCCGTCGGCCATTTTACTTGCTTCGAGCACAGTCACCATCTTCGGGATGTCAACTTCGCCCTCATAATGACGGAAAGAGAGGTTGGGGATGGAAGGAGCACTCGCAACGGGGACGCTGTTGTCTTGCTTATTTTGCATTAGATCTGTGGGCATTGCTTTTTCCTTTGCTAAGCTGGGGCCGGGAGTTCAGAAGATACGCAGAGGGCGTATATGCCTCTATCGCTCTCACTTCTATTCCGGCCTTTTAGTTGCTGGTTTCCAGGTTCCCCCATTTATGCGGGGTAGCAACAGATAGCTTCATCACTCAGCCCCTCCTTTCGTCCAAAGTGGCGCAGCCGGGGTTGCATACCGGCCATGCCGAATAGAGCCAATGTTATCATAGCTCTGCGCGAGCGAACATCGGTCTATGAGTGTATTAGTTCTAGTCCTATAGACGAGGGATCAGGGATTGTGGATCAGGGGCTGACCCTTAATCTCTGGTGCATGAACGCCTGCTTATCAAGGTTAGATATGTCAGCAATCCTCGCCAGCACAATATCAGGGTCGGGTGGCGTGTATTGTGCGGGGTCTTGCGCGTAGTGCCCCTGCTTCACCCAGACTGTGGTGAGATGGCTACTCATAAATTTCTTAGCCCCTGATAGAATCTTCTCTTTGTCATCTACCAGCACGTAATGCTCTGCGGGCAGGCGGCGCATTACGTCCTCAAAGCAAGTCTCTTTATGGGTGTAGATGAGCACACCGGCGGGACCGCCTACGGCTTCGGTCAGCCCGGCGGAGGCGATTTTGCGCGGCTGGTAATCCTCATCGCCGTCCGAGAGGATAGCCACTTCACCAAAGTTGCGCAAATGCTCAAGCGCATCGAGAGCGCCGGGATAAAGATAATCGGCGTAGGGCCAATCGTTTATCAAGCCAGAGGCTTTCTCGGCGATCTCCTTGTCCTGCCAGTCTGCGGCAAAACGCTTGAGCGTCTGGGGATAGTCAACTACATCGAGCTCGTTACGCACCTGCTCGTAAAGCTCCCAGAAGCGGGCCGCGCCGTCTTCACCGAGGATGCGAAGCAGGGATGCCTGCATATCGGCCTTTGCCCGGTCATTGTCGAGGAGGGTGTTATCTACATCAAGAAGGAATACCATACCAAAAGGCTCTTTGCCCATCATAGCTCTATCCTGTATACTACTGTCGGCTGCTCGCTGCCGCACGTAAATCTCAGCTTTGTAAAGAGTAATAAGTAGCCAGAACCGTGCCATTATAGTCATGCGAGGACGGGTAATGCCACCGATGAGTGACGATCGACTACCGGCCACTGAAAATGGCGGAGACTAAAACAGAAGGGCAAATAATGAAGATCCTTCCACGCCGGCAAAATAGATCACTATCCAGCCTCTTCGCCCTGGCGACATTTATACTGCTAGTGGCTGTGCCCGGTTCACAGGCGCTCGGCTACTCGATAGAGGCTGAAGCCTCCACGCCTGAAGGCTCCGAGCAGTTGCCCCCGGGTGTCGTAAGCCAGACAGTGCTACCCGGCATGGTCGAGCCGGTGGCTATGGCCTTCGACCCTGCGGGCCGCCTCTTTTATACCGAGAGAAGCACAGGCAATGTACGCCTATTCGCCAACGGCGTCTTGCAGAAAGAGCCGGTTATCACTTACAACGTGAGCACATGCACCGAGCGCGGCTTATCGGGCATCGCCATTGACCCGAATTTCAACTCTAATCACTATATCTATGTCTATTACACGCAAGGCCCGGGCTGCAATCCCACCGAGAATAAGCTGGAGCGATTTGTCGAGAAGAACGGTGTGGGGTCAAATTCTGTGGTAATCACCTCATCACCTGAGCAGTCACTTATGCACAACGGCGGCAATATACACTTTGGGCCCGATGGCAAGCTCTATGCCTCTATAGGCGATGATGCTAACTGGGCAAACGCGCAAGACCTGACCGTCAAGAACGGCAAGATCCTCCGCATCAACCCCGACGGCTCGGTGCCTTCTGATAACCCGGTATTCACCCAAACAGGCGCGCTCCCCACCATCTACGCGGTGGGCTTGCGCAACTCATTCGACTTCACGTTCGACCCCATAGTGAAGGGGAGGATATTCGCCAGCGAAAACGGCCCCAACTGTGACGACGAGATGAACCGCATCGAGGCAGGCTTCAACTATGGCTGGCGGCCCGACTACCCCTGCGACGACGACAACCCCGACGCCAAATACAACACCATAGCTCCGCTGTGGCACATCGGCACAGGCTCATGCTGCGAAGCGCCCACAGGCATAACTGTTTACACCGGCGACCAGATACCGCAGTGGAAGAACCACATCTTCATGGCCTCCTACAACAATGGCGCTCTCTTTCACTTTTACCCCAATGATGATCGCACATCAATAACAGCCGCCAACATAGTGCAGGGGGTAAAAGCCAATGTTTCGATAGAAACAGGCCCCGATGGCGCGCTCTACTATATAGAAGGAGGAGGAGCGCAGACAGGCACCCTCAAGCGCCTGGTTGGGCCCAACGCGGGCAAGCTCCTCCCTGTGGCGATACCGCCGCCCGCCGAGCCACTTCCAGGTGATGGAAGCCAGACGTTCGCTGAGACAGGAAAGAGCGTGAGAGGCATATTCCTGGACTACTGGAACACGCACGGCGGTTTAGCGCAGCAAGGCTACCCTATCTCCGACCTTATGCAAGAGGTGTCAGGCCTCAACGGTAAAGCGTACACGGTGCAATACTTCGAGCGCGCAGTCTTCGAGTACCACCCGGAGAACCAGCCGCCTTATAACGTGCTGCTATCGCAGTTGGGCGCTTTCCAGTACAAGAGGAAGTATTTGGGCGCTGACTCTACCCCACCTGCCCAAATAGCTAACACCTCAGAAGGCTCTGTGCTCTTTTCACAGACAGGCAAGAGGTTGGGCGGCAAGTTTCTGGACTACTGGAAGACACATGGAGGGGTAACTCAGCAGGGCTATCCCATCTCCAACGAGTTCGTCGAGACAAGCGACCTCAACGGCAAGCAGTACCTTGTACAGTATTTCGAGCGCGCAGTCTTCGAGCTGCACCCGGAGAACCAATCACCGTTCGATGTGCTGCTCTCCCAGCTAGGCTCCTTCGGCTATAAACTAAAATATGGCAGCAGGTAAGGGGCTCTATTGCCCTCCCAGGTCGTGGTCCGCGAATGAGGATCGCCAGGGGCCGGAGCCGGCGGCGAAGGGCTGTAGAAGGGCGCGCTCGGCCTGAACAGTGTGCATCAGGTCGTGCGCGGCCCACTCGTTCAGCATTTGCCCCAGCGTTACCTCTCCAAGCTCCGAATGAACGGCAGTGCGCTCAAGATCGGCAGGAGCAAGCTGGGCGAGGAGCGCCAGGCTTTCGGCTCGATGTTTCGCGAAGTGGTTGGCAAGCTGCTCCGGCATATAGCCTGAGTAATCGCCACCCTGCGTATCAGGGTCGAAGGCGGGGATAGCCTCCCCTCCAAGAAAAGCGCGCACTCGCACAGGGAAAACACTCCGCTCAGTGTCAAGCAGATGCTGCAAGCAATCGCTCGCCGACCACTCACCGGGCGCGGCTGGCCGCTGCAAAAGATCAACAGGCATCACCCCCACAAGGTGTACCCATCTGTCGGCGGTAGTTCGCAAAACCGCCTGCACGTAAGAAAGCAGATATTCCAATGTAATATCCTCCATGAGCGAGCGATGAAGAAGAGGTATTAACCCTGATCCCGCGCCCTACAGGTCCCGCCTGCTGAACTGTTGCATTGCCAGGCCGAGCACTACGACAGCATAGACGATAGCGTAGACGACCATAGAGTTACTCGGTACGGAGCCTGCCCCAAAGAGGATGGCCGGAGCCTTACCAACGCCGTAGACCATGCTGGAGGTCGGAACAAGCAGGTTGGCTGACATTCGCCAGAGAGCCTCAACAGGCATCAGCAGGCTGGTTACTATGCCCATGTTTACCGCCGCGCGCGCATTGAGCAAGCCGCCGATTTGCTCGATCCACGAGCCGATGAAGGCCAGCCCATAGAGCATGAAAAGCACCACACCGTTGGTCAGGGTAGAAAAGCGGGTGCCGCCCAGCAACGATAGCGACAGCAACACCAGCGACTGCAAAGCTATCAATCCTATCACCTGCGGTATGTTAGGGGCTAAATAGCCTGCTATGAAATAAACAGAGAAGATGATCCCGCAGCTCAGGAAGACGAGATAAGGCACAAGCATGATCGAATAGCCGAGCCACTTGCCTAGCACGATCTCCCAGCGACGTACAGGCTTGGTGGCTATCGCCTGGATGGTGTGCGACCCTATCTCGCCTGAAATCGTATCCACCGAGGCGAAGATAGCGAGCATGATAGTAAGGAAGTGGACCACATATAGCCCGGCCATCGTCAGGAACTGAAGCCCAATGTCTTCAGCCGCGCCCCCATTCACTCCCGATATATCTGTTGCCTGGCTCACGATAAAGAGGAAGCCCATAACGTAAAGCAACACAAAGGCTACTCCGAGCACAAGCGCAGCAAGCACCATGCGCCTGCGGCGTGCTTCATGGAAGGTAAGCCATGTAAGAGTAACGACGTTGCTCACTGTCCGCTATCCTCCCTTCCCACTATCTCAAGGAACAACTCCTCCAGCGACGTTTTGTGTGGTGTCAGCGCATAGAGCCTCGCGCCACTCTCTATCACGCGCTCCGCGATGTGGGGTATCATATCCTCGCTGGCTACAGTTAGTTCGAGCGCAGTAGTTGCCGCGCTTGCTACGGCTGTAGCCGCGCTGTGTCCACTCGCCGCTGATAATGTTGCTTGCGAGCCGGGCAAGTCTACGTCGAGGAAGCGCCAACCAGTAACCATATCGTCCAACAATGCCAGAAGCGCGGGAGTGACCATATCTACTCGTAGCTCTAGCTGCACCTCCCCCGTTGCCAGCGAGTGCAGCGACACTGTACGCAGCACGACCCCTTCGCGTATAAACGATACGCGATCACAGGTAGCCTCAACTTCGCCCAGCAAATGAGAGTTAAGGAAGACAGTTGTGCCCTGCGCCGTGAGGTCGCGGATCACGCTCCGCACAAGCATCCGCCCAAAAGGGTCAAGAGCAGACGTAGGCTCGTCAAGAAAAACAAGCTCAGGTTGGTTTAGCAGCGCCTGAGCCAGGCCGATTCTCTGAAGCATACCTTTGGAGAAGCCGGAGATAGGGCGTCGCGAGTGCTCCGAAAGCCCTACCAGGTCAAGCGCCTGCGGTATTCGCTTGCGGCGCAGCGCAACGCTCATTCCGTAAAGACGGCCATACACATCAAGTAACTCGTAAGCCGACAGCCATTCGTGGAAGCGGAAGTGCTCAGGCAAGAAGCCGATCCGAGCCATTGTCGCCGTGTGGCCGGGCGGGTTGCCCAGCACAGTAGCTTTCCCACCATCAGGCTTGACCAGCCCCAACAGCATCTTTACCGCCGTGCTCTTGCCTGCGCCGTTTGGACCCAGGAAGCCGAACACTTCCCCTTTCGATACATCCAGCGTCAGGTCGGCCACCGCTACTTTATGGCCGTAAGCCTTACGCAGCCCCTGGGCCTCTATCACCAGCTTATCCATCAGCAGCCCCCACCTGGAATTAGCAACCGACGGCGGACGACAGCAGGAAAGATAGTCGTACGCCGTCGCGCAATCAGCAGCCCTAGCGGACCGACACCGCCGCTTGTATCATCTGATCTTGCTGTGCTGCTGTGCCACGGCCTTCAAGCACATAGAACTGGCCGCCGCGCTGCCAGTATAGAGCCGAATAGCCGCCCGGCAGGGCACGACCAGCCACCCCGGGCAGATTGCCTGCCTGTGCGTCCACCAACATGCCTTGCGCATTACCGATTTGCACAGTGTGAACATTGCTCAGGTCCTTAGGGAAAGGCACCACGAGCGTGGTAGCCCAATCAACCTGCTTGCTAAGGGCATCGGCCTGGTCGGTGGGCATACCCATCGCGAGTAGAGCAGCTTTGCCAAGCTGCGACAGGTCAACGCCAACCGGCATGCTGACGGTGGGGGTGTGCCCTTGCAGCAGCGTCATATTGTAGCCGTCGCCCTCGTATTGCACCGCCACAGAAGGCGGGATCTCAGCACGGATAGGAGCCGCGCCCAGCGCATCAGGGAGGTTGACACCTTGCACATTGAGTAAGGCCAGCACCTGGCGTAGCTTCGCTACGTTCACCTGGAACTGGATATTAGTTGTATCCACAACCTCTATCTGCCTGCCGGTGTATTTGCCAGGGAAGCTGGCAAGCCTCCCAGGAGTGAAGCCTGCTGCTGTGGCGGCCTCCTCGAAGGAGGCAACGGTGCGCGGAGATTGAACTCCGCCTGTGATTGTAGGTTCGGTCACAAAAAGATCGGTCGGATCGAGGTTCAGCGATTGGAGTTGGCTTACCTTGCTGGCGTCTACAGGCACAAAGACCACCGATTGTGCCCTGAAGGTCTGCAAAATTTGGTCAGCGGCGACGCGCACCGATGGAAAAGCCACCATACTGGCGACAAGGGCCACAGCAAGACCGGCGAAGGCCATTTTGCGCTGCCGCGCCAAGTAGTTACTAATAGCTTGCATAATTGTTCTCCTATTTTCCGAATGGTTAGTCAGGGCGACCTCACGGCCACCTTGTTGGGTTGGTTGCGCTTTTAGTTCGGGATGTTCGCGTTGTAGCCGAGCCAGTGCAGCAGAGGCATCGGGCAGCTGCCTGCTCACAGGCATGAGCGCGGCTACCTGCACCGACGTAGCGCCAAGCTCGTCCAGGCGCTCCCGGCACTCGCCGCAGCGCGCAAGGTGCGCCGCAACTTGGCCGCGCTCCGGAGTGGGGAGCGCCCTGTCGAGATAGGCTCGCAACAGCCCTTTATCACAGCATTCGGTCATCGTTTCCTCTTTTCCAGCGAGTCCATAAACTCGAGCGGCTCCATAAACCTGTAAGTGTCAAGGAAGGCCTTTTCAGCCCGCGCCAGCAAGGTGCCTACCGACGTAGGAGCGATATCCAGGGCATCGGCGACCTCGACATAGGATAGCCCGGCGTAGCGCAACAGCAAGAGCTTGCTCTGGCGTTCCGAAAGGTGGGCTAGCACCTGCTGTACGCGGGCCTTTTCCTCAGCCCGCAGCAGCACCGCAAAGGGATCTACACTATGATCGGGCGGCTCCATTTGCTGTGCTCGCTCTGTTGCCCTGCGCTCACTACGAATCGCATTGTAGCCCTTGTTCAGCGCAACTCGGCAAAGCCACGATATGAGCGTCGAGCCTTCAGCTATCCGCGGCGAGTGCTTCAGAAGCTCCAGGAAAGTCTCCTGGGCCATGTCTTCTGCCTCTTCACGCCTCCCCATGAGGCCAAACAGCACACGGTAAACCTGGCTGTAATGCCTCAGAAAGAGGTTCTCGAAGGCGCTGGTGTCGCCCTTTGCCAGCCTCTCTAAAAGCAGATCGTCGTGCTCAGTCACTAATCTTCCAATCTCACGTGCTTTGATCAGGCCCAATCTACTCATTAAACACCACAAAGCCTGCTTTTGTGACACTTTTCAGAGGTCCAGAGGGCATTACTTATTACCCACCAAGGAACTCTGCTGAGCGAGAGGCCCCTGGGACTCAACGCTTAAGACAAGTAGGATGATAATATAGCTAAGCAACGCTAATTAGAGCACAAAGAAAGAGGCAGCCCACAAAGGCTGCCTCTTTCTGCTAACTTGGCGCTACTTCCTATCTTACCCGATGGAGCCTTCCATCTGAGGCTCAATCAGGCGGTTTAGCTCGATTGCGTACTCTAGGGGGATTTCTTTGGTGATAGGCTCGATAAAGCCGTTTACTACCATTGAGGTGGCTTCGCTAGGAACTGTAGATCGTAAGGAATAAGGGTTACGGCTCCCTGGCGAATCCGGCTTGGACGAAATGCTTATCGAAGGAATAGGCAACTCTAATTCCCATTTCCTGCATAACAACAAAAGATATGCAGTCCGTCAGTGAATAGTCCTTGTCCTGATGCTGCTGTAAATATGACCAGCCTTTCATGAGTAAGGCTGGATCAACGTGAACGAACTGAACGGAAGGGCTGCTCAACAGACTATTACCCACCTGTCGAGCTTTTGCATGGTGCCCCCGATTGTTGAAAAAAGTTACGGTTTCATCAAAGATGAAGGATGTGACCACTATCTGGGGTAAGTTGGCGGCCACACTCTGCCAGTGGCGGGCTGCCGCGTCGTGGTCTTGATCGCTTGCTAGATCAAGAGCTATAAGATAGCTCGTATCAACAAGGACTGCGCTCAACGATTATAGATATAGAGATCATGGCTCTCGGCTGCATCGGACATATCGCCCATGACCGGCTCCGTTCCAAGTTGGAATATAGGATCATCAGGTGTAACGGGAACAACGAAGATCACGTTTTGTTCCTGGCAAATCTCTACTTCCTCTATGCCCTGGAGCATCTTCTTAGGAATCAGGACACCCTCTTCCGTAACTCTGGCCTTCATGTGTCATATCTCCTAACGTGCGAGTGCGATCCCCAACGCTATCTTGATGACATTAAAGAAGGCCGCCTAACTCGCTAGGTGGCCTTCTCTTCGCAGTGTTACCCGATGGAGCCTTCCATTTGAAGCTCAATCAGGCGGTTTAGCTCGATTGCGTACTCTAGAGGGATTTCTTTGGTGATAGGCTCGATAAAGCCGTTTACTACCATTGAGGTGGCTTCGTTCTCGGAGATGCCACGCGACATCAGGTAGAACAACTGGTCCTCTCCAACCTTGGAGACTGTTGCCTCGTGCTGGATTGTGGATGAGTTGTTGGCTACATTGATCGTTGGGTAGGTGTCTGAGCGGGCGTCTTCGCCGATGAGGAGGGCGTCGCACTTGACGTTGGCCTTGCAGTGGTGGGCGTTTTCCGCCACCTCAAGCAAACCGCGATAGGTAGCACGTCCCGTACCCTTCGATATACTCTTCGATACCACGTTAGAGGTGGTATAAGGAGCCTTGTGTACCATCTTCGCGCCTGCGTCCTGGTGCTGCTTGTTGCCCGCGAAGGCTACCGAAAGCACATCGCCTCGTGCGCCCGGCTCCATCATCCAGACAGCGGGATACTTCATGGTGAGGCGAGAGTTATGGACGATGAAGCCCTGCGAGATGAAGTTGCCTGTGCCTTCCACTTCGATGTCCCAGGTTGGCGCAGCTACATCGGACGGCTCGCTCACGTCCACCTTAGCTATCTCCGTGCTCTCGGAGAGGCTGATGCCGGAGCGACCCACGTTGCGCTTCTGCCTGTTGATATGAGCCTTGCACGCTTCGGCCTGCGCTCGCATTGTCTGGCTGACGAACGGATAGAACCGCTCGTCCATAGGAAAATCAAGCCGGTGTGAACCTTTCGCCGTAGCAGTGACGCCCATGATAGTCACTTCTCTGGGAGTATCGAACTCAGGGTATAATCTGGGGGTGATACCCAATGTCACAAGCAGGGAACTCACATCTTCCAGCAGAGCGTGGTTGCATGATTTCAGGCCGAAGGTGTGCCGTGCCTGTGAAGCCATGCCGTCCGCGTCAAGGTAGCCCGCAATGAATGCTAGCCTTTGAGATTCGGGCGACGACCACACCCACGACGGAACGCGCTTGTTGCGTGCCTTGCCGTAGAAGCCGTTCACCTCGAAGAAACGGGCAAGCTCCTTGCTGCTCCACGATAGGTGGTTGCCATCAGGTCGTTCTGTGGGAGGCGCATCCACCAGCGCCGCCATCGTACCCACTACGCGCTCGCGCGCCCCATCTGCGACCGGGGTTGAGAACCCCACCTTGGCGAACCTGACTACATTGGCGGTCTTGCCCATCTCAACTTCTATATTGCCATCGCCCACCCAGTAGCCGAAGAGCCACATCAGGTCGTCGGTAGTATACTCCGGAGCGTTTAACCTGGAGCCCAGTTTCCGCGAAGCTGTATATCCGTCGCCATACTGGTTAGAGTTGGTGAATGCCGTCACCAGTTCGGGCTGTTCCAGCTTGTGGGGCTTACCATAATCAATAGAGGTGCGCGGGATGATAGCCTCGGACAATTGGTCAAGGCGCACATAACCCAGGTTATAGCGACCCAGCTTCTTGGGATTGTCAGGATTGTATTTGTAAGAGAAGAATGGATGATTGTCGGTGGCGCGCAACTGCCGCCCACCTACGGAGGCCGTTCGCACGGGTTGGTAGCCGGAGAACCTCTTGGCAAGCACGGAGCGGAAGCACAAGTCGCCAGATGCATCGTTGTACGACAGTACCTTGTCGCCTACTTGCAACTCTTCTATCGCTTTGACCCCTTCTGGGGTGGTGACGGTAGACCCTTCGGCCAGGCAGCCAAGATTCCCGTCTACCCACTCCATCGTCGCGTCTTTGTAGGCCGCTGCGCGCTTGGTGACGAGGTTGTAGACGTTGTGTGACCAGTTCTGGATCGTGGTGTAGCGAACGCGAGCGCCTTCGAGCACCACGATCTCTACCACAGCCGAGTGGAGAGAGTTGGTGGTGTATGTAGGCGCTGTGCAGCCTTCTACATAGTGCACATAAGAGCCAGGCTCCGCGATGATAAGCGTACGCTCAAACTGGCCCATATTCTCGGCGTTGATGCGGAAGTACGCTTGTAGTGGCACATCAACACGTACCCCTGCCGGCACATAAACAAATGATCCACCCGACCAGACAGCCGAGTTGAGCGATGCAAACTTGTTATCCCCCGAAGGGATAATAGTTGAGAAGTACCGCTTCACGATGTCAGGGTAGTCGCGCACTGCCGTGTCCATATCAGTGAAGATTACGCCTAGCTTCTCAAGGTCTTCACGCAACGAGTGATAGATGACCTCAGACTCATACTGCGCGCCTACACCCGCCAGGTACTTCTTCTCGGCTTCCGGGATGCCGAGCCTGTCAAAGGTGTCGCGCACCTCGGCGGGCACATCGTCCCAGCTTTTGCTGTTCGTATCTGAAGCCTTGACGTAATAGTATATGTCGCTGAAGTCAATGTCGTTCAGCCAGCCGCCCCACTGCGGCATCGGCTTGGCTTCAAATTGCTTGAGTGAGCGCAGCCGGAACTTGGTCATCCACTCCGGTTCGCCCTTCATGGCGGAAATCTCACGTACGATCTTCTCATCTATGCCCTTGCGTGACTTGAAGACATAATTTTCCGGCACACTGAAGCCGTAGCGATAGTCGTCGCTACCCAGTTGCGCATGGGTTGATTGAGTTTCTGAGACCATGATCTTCTCTCCTTGGTGACTGTAAGCGGTGCGTGCCGCGATACACTCAACGTTGTAAAGTGATATAGTGTATAATTGCCTGGCCGACCGCGTTTCTCTTCCACTGTAATTATACAACCTCTCGCCCTTTTTTTCAATACTTTACACAGCTTTAACTGTTTTATCTATTGTCTAATGAAGATAGCGTTAGTACATGACTATCTGAACCAGTACGGCGGCGCTGAACGCGTACTTGAGGCACTGCACGATATATATCCCACGTCGCCCGTCTACACTTCGATTTATGCGCCCGAAGCGGTGCCTGCGGCCTACCGGAAATGGGATATTCGCACCTCGTTCATGCAGGGTCTCCCAGGCATCAGCAAGCACCACCAGCTTTACATGCCGCTCTATCCAGTAGCCTTCGAGAAGTTCAACCTGTCCAGCTACGGCCTGGTATTGAGCAGCAGCAGCGCCTTCGCCAAAGGTGTGATAACCGAAGCCGATGCCTTGCATATATGCTACTGCCATGCCCCTATGCGCTTCGCCTGGAACTACCACACCTACATGGAGGGTGAGAAGCTGGCCGGCAGGGCTTCCAAAATCTTGCCGCTGGTGCTCAACTATGTTAGACTCTGGGACGAAAGTTCGGCTGGGCGGGTAGACGCCTATATAGCTAACTCGCGCGTTGTTGCGCGGCGCATACAGAAGCGATACCGCCGCACCGCCACAGTGATTAACCCTCCGGTTGACACAAAGCTGTACAAACCACGTTACAGTCAAGCGCCAGATGACTACTTCCTTATAGTGTCACGCATGATCCCATATAAGAGGGTAGACATCGCCGTAGAAGCTTTCAATAAGCTCAACCTGCCTCTCAAGGTGGTTGGCCGCGGCAGGCAAGAGCCTGTACTGAAGGCGTTGGCGAAACCGAACATAGAGTTTGTGGGCCCGGTGTCAGACGCCAGGTTGAAAGAGCTGTATGCCGGGTGCAAGGCTCTCATCTTCCCGGGAAACGAGGACTTCGGCATCACACCCCTCGAAGCCCAGGCATCAGGCCGGCCGGTGATAGCCTACAGTGCGGGCGGCGCGCTGGAGACAGTTGTGCCGGGTGTCACTGGCGAGTTCTTTATGGAACAGAGTGGAGAAGCACTGGCTGATGCGGTAAGTAGCTTCAACGAGAGAGCTTATGACCCCAGGGAAATACGTCTCCATGCTGAGACATTCGACGTAGAGGTATTCAAGCATCGAATAGTTGATTTTATAGATGAGCGGCTGTCCGCTTTCAACGCGCAACTCCTACTGGACAAGACCAAAGTCGGCCTCGCTCGTTGAAGTTAGTAAGTCAGTCGCCAGCAGAATAGCTAACAGGGAGCTAAATGGAACTCAGGCAATACTGGAACGTTGTACGGAAGAGATGGTGGTTGGTAGCTGCCATTGTAGGACTTGTAGCAGTAGCAAGCGCATTTATCTTCCTGAGAACGAACACCACCTACCAGTCAGAGGTGAGATTTATCACGCGCCAAAGTCCCAGCCCGGACAACCCATCCAATCCAGGCAGCCCAGGAAGCATGGTTTTTACCTTTGACCGCTACTACAATTGGTTCGGCTCAGAGTTTCTGGTTGACGACTACACTGAGATAGTGGGGAGCGACGCGTTTGCGCAAAGTGTGATGTCAATTATGTCGAAGACGCTGACACTGGGCAAAGGGCAAGGGCAGATAACGTTGGAAGACGTCAAAAATGCCTTACAAACTGACCGCAAACAGCGCATACTCCGCATAATAGTGACAGGCGCTTCCAGAGATGAGTCTGTGGCTCTAGCTAAGGCTGCATCAACAGTATTGGTGGATGCCAGGCTGAAGCCTCTCAACAATTCGCCAATGGTAGATGACCGAGCGGTCTTTACCCAGATAGACGAGGCCACGCCTGACGCGGCAAAATCAAGCAAAGGCAAAGACCTTATCAACGCCATTGTGCGTGTGATAATAGGTTTGGTGGCCGCGCTGGCTCTCGTTTTTCTCCTGGAATACCTTGACAACAGCATCAGGGATGAGCGCGACATCGAAAAAGTGCTAGACCTGCCGGTCATAGGAGCGATACCGCACACCTAATCTCTGGTTCCTAATCCCTCACAATGCAACTTAACCTGCAACAAATAGTGAATGGTTTGCTTAAGCGCTGGTGGATCCCGCTGCTTGTTTTACTGACTGCCTCGGCTGTGGCATACCTTTACACAAAGACGCAAACGCCTATCTACCAGTCAAAGGCGGTCATGGTAGCTCAACCTGTGCCCCTGGACAATGGGCAGATAGAGGCTATCAAGAAGACGATGCCCACCTACGCGCAGGAGCTAGGAAGCCCTGACTTCTGGCGGCAAGTAGTTGACAATAACCAGATACAGGATGTGGACCTGGGTGCGCTCCCAGGCCAAATCAAGATACAGCCCAATCCCGATCAGAACGGCATAGTTATGACTGTTGACAACCCACGCGCTCGCACAGCCGCTATTCTGGCCGACCGCATATCGAACGCCTTTGTGCTCAACCAAAACGCTCTCAGCCAGAGCGTAGCCGCGAGTGGTAGCACAGTAGTATGGACTATATCGCAGCCCGCGGACGAGCCATCTCAGCCTTACCAGCCACGCCCTCTGCTTACCGCCGCCGCAGCGGGGCTGTTCGGGCTGATTTTGGGGCTGCTGCTGGCTATAGGGCTTGAGCTGCTCGATACAACCCTGAAGAGCGCGGCTGAAGTTACGCAATATGTAAGGCTCAACACTCTGGGCGTAATACCCAGGGCAACGAAGAAGAGCTAACGGGAAATTATGAATTACGAATTACGAGTTGTGCCAACAGTAGGCTTCCAGGGGTAAAGGAATAGCCTTTACCTCGTTGCCCATCAATTCGTAACTCGTAATTCGTAATTCGCACAATGGGGGGAGAATAGTTGGCGAACAAAGTAAAGACAGTTAAGGAAAGCGTAGATGCCGGGCTTGCTGCCCTTAATGAGCCTAAATCGGCTGCGGCGGAGGCATACAGGCAGCTCAGGACGAATATACAGTTCTCAAGCCCTGACAGGCCTGTACACACTCTGCTGGCGACTTCGACCAGCCCGGACGACGGCAAGTCTACCACCATAGCTAACCTGGCGATCACATTTGCCCAGGCGGGTTCGGCGACTGTGCTGGTAGATGCCGACCTGCGCCGCCCTCATCTGCACAAAATCTTTGGTCTGCCAAATGATGCCGGTTTGACCACTCTAGTGAGCGAAATGGCACGCTCTAAAGATCAGGTGAGCTATAACCTGCTCACACAAGAGACACAGGTGGCAAACTTGCGCGTGCTGACGAGCGGCCCGGTGCCCCCCAACCCTGCGGAAATATTGTCGTCACAGCGCATGGCAGATATACTGGCCCTCCTGCGTAATGGCGCTGAATATGTGCTCATAGACACCCCGCCCATAATTGCCGTAACAGACGCCGCAGCGCTTGCCTCGCGTGTTGACGGCGTGCTGCTGGTGGTGAACGCAGGCAAAACTAAGCGCGACCTTGCCATAAAAGCCCGCGATATGCTTCAGCAAGTAAACGCTCACATTCTGGGTGTAGTGCTGAACAACGCCCAGATAGACAAAAGCGCCTACGAGTACTACGGTTAAACGGAATTACCTCCCGCTTCGCGGAATTACAAATTGCCGTAACTCGTAACTCATAAGCGGTCCATGATAGACATACACACCCACATCATTCCCGGCCTTGACGACGGCCCTGGCGACATGGAGACTTCTGTCGCTATGGGCCGTCTTGCTGTGGGCGAGGGAACTACGGCTATCATCTCTACTTCGCATAGCGAGGAGGCCGCTGCCGTTGGCTATGAAGGCATGCAGGCCCGACTGAACGAGGTACGCTCTGCATGGGCGGCGGCGGGGTTGCAGATCAGGCTGGAGCTTGGGGTTGAGATCTTTCTGCAACCCGGCACAGTTGGCGACCTGAAGGCGCATCACACATGGACGCTGGCGGGCAGCCGGTACGTGCTTGCGGAACTGCCCTATCAGCCCTGGCCTCTCTACGCCGAGGCAACGCTCTTCGAGCTTCAAGTGGCAGGCTTTACACCTATCCTGGCCCACCCCGAACGCTATACAGCTATACAATCCGACCCGAATCGCATGTACGCACTCACCGAGAGGGGTGTGCTGGGGCAGGTGACAGCGGGGGCGCTGCTGGGCGAACAAGGGCATAACGCCAAGAAGAGCGCCGAGACATTGCTGCGCCACGGCCTGGTGCAATTCCTGGCGTCCGATGCGCACGGCACACATCGCCGTCTGCCTCTGCTCAACAAAGCCTTTCAGATTGCTGAGGAGATGTTAGGAGTCGAAGCAGCACGTAAATTGGTCGTAGATAACCCTGCGCACATCCTCGACGATTCCCCACTCGCGCCTGAGCCTGAGCGTGTCGCCCCGCGTAAGTGGTCCCTGGGAGGGTTGTTCGGGAGAGATTAGAAGCTGGCAAGGTGCCTTGCATTCTCGCAGTTGGCGTTGACCCTCAGAGTAAGCGTTCAGAGTTGGGGTGCAGGGGAGTATCCCCTGACGGGGTATTAGGGGTGTCCCCTAATCTCTCCTGATAAGAGTTCCCATCCCACGTGTGGGAGGGGTTAGGGGGTGGGCCTTGCCTTTGTACAATGCTAGTGCCCTGCTTTGCTTAACCCCATCTCTGAACATTTACGTTGACCCTCAGAAGTGATTTGACAACTGGATGTGGAGCTAGGATTGCGGAGTTCGGCTATCCTTGCAGAAAGCAAGCGCCAGCTACTTGCCCGGCTCTACGTCCAGGTTGTAAGTTGCCTGGCCTATAATGTGCGGGGTTGTGCCTGCTATCACGAGCACTGCTTTGCTGTAGGGGCCTGTGCCGCTCAGACCTGTTATGTCGAAGCTGGCTTTGCCTGACGCTGCAACTTCTACCGGCTGAAGATCGAAGCCACCTGCTTTGAACTTCACAACCGCCAGGTAGTAACTCTGCGGCAAAGCGTTGGCGACACGAACGAAGCCCGCGCTCTGCCAACCGTTGTTAGCCTCGGCGCTGTCGGTGAAACCCAGCTCGGGTATCGAAATATCGTCTATAGCCAAGCCGCCCGCGTTGTAGCCATCATCGGTGATATACTCGAAGCGCACCATTATCTGCTTGCCCGCATACCGCGTCAGGTCTATTTTCTCATCAAGCCAGCCGCTTTGCTCAGTAGTTGCCGTTGTGCTGCTTTTACCCGTGTAGCCGTTGCCGTAGTTAGTGCCGTTAGGATTGGTTGCGGTGGTGTATTTTCCCTTGAGGGTATCCCAGGTGGCTCCGCCATCCGTAGAAACTTCGGCATATCCATAGTCGAGGTCTTCCTCAATATCGAACCAGAGAGAGAAGTTCAGGGTGGCTGTAGAGAGATTGCTCAGGTCGAAAGCGCGGGTCATGCTCATATCGGCAAGGTCGCCCCTGTTGCTCCACCATATGCCTGTGCCGCTGTGGGCAGGCGCAGCTATCACACGAGTGGTTGGCTGTCCCACGAAGTTTACCTGCAAGCTCCTGGAGCCGCTTTGCGGAGATAGCTCTACGTAGTCAGTGCCGAACTGTGACAGCTGCCCTCTATACACCCTGGGGTATTGGTCCATCACTACCTGTGGGGAGATGCTAACCGCCCGATCAGGGTAGTCGAGACCCGCCTTCTTGTCTCCTGCCACGCCATCTACCAGGTTGGCGAGCGTCCATTGCTTGAAGACATCAATAAAGCGCTCGCTATAGCCTCCGGTGGCGAGCGCATTGTCTATAGCGTCGGTGCCCTGGCCGGCGGCAGAGACAACGGCGCGAATCATAGCGTCGCCGCCGTAGTGGGCGCGCAGATAATCGAGAAAGAGGAAAGCCGCTCCGTAGTTTGCCCGCGCAGCATCGGGGTTGGCTTGCCAGGCATTGAGCTGCACATCAGGCCCACTCATGAAGTCGGCATCTACGCCAAGCACGCCGTAGCCATTGAGGTCAGAGGCGAGCACCGAGCAGCCTTCGTTGAGCCAGACATCCTGATTAGGATTAGTATTCCAATGTATCATATGCTGAAACTCGTGCGCCAGCGTGCTCTCGATGCCGCCCCAGCCGCCATTGGTATTGATATATATAATCTCGCGCTCGTTGCTGAAGGGGTTAATCGCGCGTGTGTACTCGTCGGCTGAGGCATAGTAGCCGCCTGCGCCCGATATGGAGCCAAAAAGAACGGTAATGCGCGGGTCGTTATCTACGCCGGGGCTCCACTCAGAGCCGAAGAGCCTGCGGTCGGTTGGGTAAATCGTGCTCTCGAAGACGCTGGCGGCGCGCTTCAGGGCCGCCGTATCAATAGGCCGCCCATTCTGCACATACCAGTAGACGTGATCCGTGACCTGGCGAACCGTAGCGGTGACTGTGTAGTAACGCTTGGCGGTTATGTCGCTCATGTAAAAGACATCCGAGCGGCCCACCTGGTAGTTGCCAGCCGGGCGCTCAGTGGTGCGCGCCAGGGGTTGAGTGGTTTTCAGCTTGATCCGAGCAGCTATCGAGTAGAGGTCGCGGAGCGGAACCTTTGCCTCATCCAATGTTTTCAGTGACGCCTCGGCGGGCGACATGGGGGTCGCGGTAGGCGTTGAGGTTGCAGCAGGCGTGGGTGTGGTTGTAGAGGAGGGCACAAGGGTAAAAGTAGGAGAAGGAGCTTGCGTAGCGGTGGGGAAAAGAGTAGGAGGCATAGGTTCGTTGAGGCCACTTGATCTCTGCGGGGTAATAGCGGCTATCGCGGCAGTGGGGGTATACGTAGAAGGCGCGAGAGACGAATTTGTGCCTGCATCCGTTGGCTGCCCATAATTCACAGCCAGCAGATAAAGACCACCCGCCACCAGGAGGATGATTATCGGGACCAAGAGCGCACGTCTGAGGCTACGCTGCCTGGAGGTAGAGGGTTGCTGTGGCAAGGACATAAAAGGTGAGGTCCGCCTTTGGAGTGAGCAAAGATTACCCTTCTATTTTACAGCGTTCCTTACATTCGCGTAAGGGCAACTACAGGCTATTCCAAGGCGTAATCAAAGAGGGAGTGTGCACACTCCCTCTTGTCATGCTGTCGCATCTCCGGCGAAAACTACTCCCGGAAGCCCAGATATGCAGTCATC
>JADEYI010001050.1_pt1 | contig 25096 bp, 30 predicted proteins | sample 8542331 | NCBI WGS metagenome assembly JADEYI01 (sample SAMN16510988, study PRJNA670497) | mine drainage metagenome | isolation source: biofilm near Copperflume 1 | place: Germany: Marsberg coppermine Kilianstollen | collected 2018-02
CCAAAAATAAATTGAAATTTCTCGTTTATCCCCAAAAAGCTGCAATGTGGGTTAAGGTGTAGGAAACCTTTAAACCCAAAAACTTTGATGCTATAATTCAAACTCTTAATTTTTTCAAATGCATCTTACCGAAGGCGAAATTTTCAATGTTTTCAATCGAGGAATAATAAACAACCAATTTTCTTTAATGAAGAAAATTATTCGTACTAAGAGGAATTCGTAGGTGCCTTGTCTCTACCTGCGATATTCTGGCCTGGTGCTTAATGCCTAATTCATTTTCAATTTTTGATTCATGCCAACGAAAATTCAATTCCAATCATTAAAGACGGAAGTTTTGAAAGACAGAAACTCTCACAGGGGATTAAGCAGCTACTGAGTTCTTATACGAAAGGCATAAACAAACAACTAGGGCGAACCGGAAGTCTTTTCCAACAGAAAACCAAGGCCAAACTGACTGACAAAAATGCCCAAACCGATTTTCATTATATTCATCAAAATCCGCTGAGAGCTGGGCTAATTTCCAAAATGGAGGATTGGCCATATAGATCTTTTAGTGACTATATCCTTCAAAGAGAAGGCATTTGCAACAAAGAATTAGCCATTAAGCTTCTTGACTTTAAACATTTCAAGGCTTTATGAAGAGTCCTACCAGTAATAAATTTCAATCTCCTGGAGTAGAGGCGTCCTACACCTTGAAGGTGTAAGACGCCTTGTTAATTGCGAAACGGTCTGTTTCATTTACCTTTATAATCTTTTCCTCGCTGAAATGCTGAAGCACTATTGGAACACCGCCATCCGGAACCTGATCCGCCAAAAGCTCTTTGTGGGAACAATCAAAGATTATCATCACGAATCAGTGCGTAAACCAGTCGACCCCATAATTTTCTTTCATCACCACCCGCTCGAGTACGGATATTACTCATTCAAAGTCCACTCAAGGCAAGGCCGCTTCCTCGAGGACTTACAAAAGATATGTCGCAAGCATTATCCTAACGATACGTTCACGTATTATTTTATGGATCGTTTTTTTGAAGAGCAATATCAGTCGGATGAACTATTCTCTCGGTTGCTGAACCCGTTCAGTATCTTTTCAATTGTGGTGGCAAGTCTTGGGTTATTCGGTTTGGCTTCTTTGTCTATTGTGAAACGTACAAAAGAAATTGCTGTCCGCAAAGTTTTGGGCGCTTCGGTTACCAACATCCTATTAATGATTTCCCGAAACTACGTTAAGCTGATCCTCATCAGTTGTGTGTTTGCTTTTCCGCTTGCGTATTATCTCACGCGCCAATGGCTTGAAGGCTTTACCTACAAGATAGAAATCCGCTGGTGGATGATCATCGTTCCGGGGATAATTGTGCTTACCACCACGTTGCTAACCATTGCCGGTCTATCCATTCGCGCAGCCTTGGCAAACCCAACAACGAGTTTGAAAGATCAGTAAAGATTATGCAATTCTCCAGTAACTTAGCGTCTTGACGTAATCTCCTTGAAAGATGCATTGAATGACGATTTTGAAATTGCCCGCCTACTCGGTTATCCCTTCAATCCTTATGTTTACATTCACTTACAGTAATTTTTTCGCTTCCTCAATGATGTTTTCGGTGGTATCTTGACGGCTAACTGATCTGGTTAACACCACCTAAACTGAAACTGTTATATTTCCGTTAAAAGATGAAAATTTGCATCATTAAATTGTAAGATGAACAATACAAAAAACTCAAACCTGCTCGCTTATATTGCCTTGGCGACCGTATGCATTTTGTGGGGCACCACCTATCTTGCTTTACGTGTAGGGGTTACTCAATTCCCTCCTTTCCTTTTTTCAACACTCCGATTTTTAATGGCCGGGCCGATTCTAATCGGTATCATGCTACTTCTCGGGAAAAAAATCCCTTCAGGTAAAGTATTGTTCAACCAAGCAATTGGTGGATTGATGATGTGTACGTTGGGCATCAGTATTGTTGGCTGGGCGGAAGTGAGTGTGACCAGCGGAGTGGCTGCCATCATTTGCTCCATGATGCCAATATGGACAATACTTATCAATTTGTTTGTAACCAGAGAAGAGAAGCCAACTCCACTAATAATAATTGGTTTGCTTATGGGGTTGGGCGGAATTGTATTGATTTTTAGCGAACACTTAATCGAGTTCTACAAAACGGAATACACCAAAAGTATCATCGCCATTTTTCTGGCCAACCTGAGTTGGGCAATAGGTACTGTTTGGACGAAAAAAGGAGTGCAGGCTCTGATCCCTTCCTAAATGCCGGGCTGCAAATGTTTTTTGGAGGATTGTTCCTGGTTCCTATTAGCCTTTTGTTTGACGACTACTCTTCTGTAAAATGGACAACTGAAATTGCGATCTCCCTCTCCTATTTAACGCTTATCGGTTCGGTTGCGGCTTATGCTTGCTTTTTTTATGCAGTGGGGAAATTGCCCATGACCATTGTCACGATGTATGCCTACATCAATCCAATGATTGCAACGATCTTGGGCTGGCTTGTGTTAAATGAAAAATTAAACGCGCAGATTTTATTGGCAATCCTGATTACGTTGGCAGGAATTTATTTAGTAAACCTAGGGTATCAATGGAAGTCCGCCTCAATTAAGCCAATGGGTTTTGTCAGGCTAGCATTCAAAAACGCAAGAACACTTTTATTGAAATAAAATGGAAATAAAGATCTATCAAATTGACGCTTTCGCAGAAACAATTTTTGCTGGCAACCCCGCTGCCGTCTGCCCATTACAGAAATGGCTGCCCGATGAACTAATGCAAAACATTGCCATGGAAAACAATCTGGCCGAAACTGCTTTTTACGTTTTCGAAAAAGAAGGGCCTCGCATCCGTTGGTTCACCCCTACCGTTGAAGTTGATTTGTGTGGCCATGCTACGTTGGCTACTGCCTTTGTGTTATTCAACCACGAGAACTATCAAGGCGATAAAATCATTTTCAATTCGCGAAGTGGCCCGTTGAATGTAACTAAGTCAGGTGGTTCACTCACGCTTAATTTTCCGGTCGATACATTGCAAGAAGTGAATCCAATCAAAGAATTGGAGGAAGGTTTAGGCATAAAGTCATTGAAAACATTTAAAGGTAAGACTGACTACATGTTGATTTTCGAAAACGAGGGCCAGATCAAAACGATGAAACCTGACTTCAAAATGATTGGCAAAGTTGAGGCACGCGGGATTATCGTAACAGCCAAAGGCAACCATGTAGATTTCGTCTCTCGGTTTTTCGGGCCACAATCCGGAATGGACGAAGATCCAGTAACTGGCTCAGCGCATACTACGTTAACCCCATATTGGGCAAAGGTTTTAAATAAAACGGAATTCACTGCTCTTCAACTTTCAAGCAGAGGCGGAAAATTGAAATGCAAATTATCGGGAGACCGTGTCGAGATTAGTGGAAAAGGAAGAACGTTCTTAGTTGGAAAAATAATATTGAACTAATCGAAAGGTGGAGAATTCTTCTGTAAAAATCGTCCGTTACCAATCCAAACACCAACCATGGTTTGAAAAGCTCAACCGCGCCTGGATAGAAAAATACTTCTGGATGGAGCCGATCGACTTTGAAGTGCTGCAAAATCCGGAAGAACATATTATTGAAAAAGGTGGAAGTATTTTTATGGGGCTATATAATGACGAAATTGCGGGTACCGCTGCAGTGAAATGTATTGATATTAAAACCTACGAGTTCACCAAAATGGCCGTTGATGAAAATTTTCAAGGCAAAAAGATAGGAAAAGCAATTGCTGAGGTGGCTATTCAATGGTGCAAAGACGCGTGTGCAGAAAAAATCATTCTGTACTCCAACACCAAATTGGAAACCGCCATTACCATGTACCGAAATTTGGGATTTGTTGAAATTCCTTTGGATGGGCTGTATAAAAGAAGTGATATTAAAATGGAACTGAAATTAGAAGTGAAGTAGTGAGAATCAAAACGCATCCAATGAATACGCAAATAAAATGGTTCGACCGCAAATTTGACTTTCGCGATATGTTAAATAGCTTTCCTTCAACTATCGAACGTCTGAGGGGGACCCCTGTACGATTGGAGGAAAAGACAAAAACCGTTTCCAACAAAATTTTGGACACTAAAATAGATAACAGTTGGTCGATAAAGGAAAATATAGGGCACCTGACAGACCTTGAGCCACTTTGGATGGGAAGGCTTGAAGACATTCTTAGCAAATCGGTCTATCTGCGAGTTGCCGATTTGCAGAACCAGAAAACTGAACGCGCCAATCACAATGCTCAAAGTATTGATGCGCTCTTGGGTGAATTTCGCTTGGCGAGGCTAAGCACAATTCAAAAACTGGAATCGCTCTCCAAGGAAGAACTTCTTCTGAGTGCCCTTCACCCCAGATTAAACACACCAATGAGAACGATGGATCATTTTCTTTTTGTCGCAGAGCATGACGATCATCATCTGGTTGCAATAAATCAAATCATCCAAACATTGAAATAAAAAATGAACCAAGAACACCATTATGCTTTGTCCATAGAATGGACGGGAAATCTCGGAACCGGCACATCTGACTATCGCGCCTATACCCGCAACCACCTAGTGACTGCTAAAAACAAACCGAATATTCTGGCTTCTTCTGATCCTCACTTTCGGGGTGACAAAACACGCTACAATCCGGAAGAAATGTTGGTGGCTGCCTTATCGTCATGCCATATGCTTTCTTACCTACATTTGTGTGCCGTAAACGGTGTTGTGGTAGACACATACAAAGACAATGCTACAGGTACGATGCATGAAAATAAGGATGGCAGTGGCCAACTCACGGAAGTAACATTAAATCCTGTGGTAAAAGTGAAAGACGCCTCCATGAATGCAAAAGCTGCGGAACTTCATGATCAAGCAGAAAAACTCTGTTTCATTGCCCGCTCAGTTAACTTTCCCGTCCACCACAAGCCAACCATCATCCACTGAAAATATGTCACATTCAAGCAAAAATTTATGCAAGTTCAAGAACTAAAAAAAGTGTACATAAAAGATCTAACGAAACTAAAAGAAGAGATTGATCTTTACGTCAATGAGGAAAATCTTTGGAAGACCGAAAAAGGAATCTCCAATTCAGCAGGTAACCTATGCCTCCACTTAGTTGGGAATCTCAATTATTTCATTGGAACGGCAATTGGAAAGACAAATTATATCAGAAACCGTGAAGCAGAATTCTCATCAAAAGACATTCCTCAAAAGGCGTTGATAAAAATGGTGGAAGAAACCATCAGTGTTGTACACAACGTTTTATCTGTTATGACTGACAAGCAATTGGAAGAAGAATACCCTTTGTTGGTATTAAAAGAAAAAACCTCAACGGGTTATTTTCTATTCCACCTTTCTAGCCATTTGGGATACCACCTTGGACAAATCAACTATCATCGCAGGTTGATCGACAAGAATTAATTGTATCAAAACCAATTGAAACAATTTATGGACATTGATAGTGCAAATAAATTTTGGAATCACAGATTAGAAGAAATAAAGGAACTCTTTATCGTTGATTAAATTAATTGGCTATGTACTCTTTACACCAACATCTATCTTATTCGGTTTGGGCCAACGAACGGCTGGCTGAAACTCTTCGCCCTCTAGATGAGAGGATATTGAACACGGAAGTGAAAAGCAGTTTTCCTTCCATTGCCAAAACGCTATTGCATATGTGGGATGCGGAAGTCGTCTGGCTAAAAAGAATGCAGGGAACAAGCCTCAGTACGTGGCCTTCGCAAAAATTTGGTGGATCAAAAGAAGATATCCTGAATGGCGTAGTAAGCTCTTCGCAGGAATTGCGTTTATTCGTTGATTCGAAAGCGCCTGACTTTGTCCATGGCAAGATCAGTTATAAAAATCTGAAGGGGGATCCATTTGAAGATGTGGTGGAAGACCTCTTATACCACATTGTAAATCATGGCACCTATCATCGTGGGCAGATCACCACACTTTTGCGGGAGTTTGGTGTGACTCTGATCCAAGGCATGGATATCATCATTTATTTGCGTCAATTAAAAAAATAACCCATGTACACGCCACTTCTTTATAAAAATGAAAATCCCGATGAGCTTCGGAGATTCATTCATCACCATGGCTTTGGTATTCTGGTTAGTCAGGTAGATAAAAAACTTTGGGCCACGCACATTCCACTTATCTTGACAGCAGAAAACAAACTATTGGGACATATTAGCCGAGGGAATAAACAATGGAAAGAGCTGCCCGATAACGAAGAAGTACTGACAATCTTTTCAGGGCCACACACTTACATTTCATCTTCGTGGTACGATCATGAAAATGTGCCTACTTGGAACTATGAAGCCGTCCATGTGTATGGAAAAGTAAGGATGTTTGAAGGTGAAGAACTCATTGAGTCACTGCGAAAACTAACGAATAAATACGAAATAAAATCAACCAATCCCGTTTCGGTAGACACGATGTCAAAAAAGTTTCTAGAAACGGAAATACGCGGAATTATTGGGATCGAGGTAACCATTGACCGCATAGAGGCAAGTTATAAGTTATCGCAAAACCGCGATGAGAAAAATCACACAAATATTATTTCAGAATTAGAAAAAAGAAAAGATGAAAATTCTGCAACAATAGCCCAGGAGATGAAAAAATATGGTCATCGTAAAAATCCTCAGCAATCGATTTAATTATTTTCATTTCGTGCCAAAGTAAGTAAATTTACAAAACAATAAACCCAACGAATCATGTCCGTACTAACTGCACCTATCCATATTGAGCGAGTAAAGAAGTCGCGTTTATCGACCATCGATTTTTCGAACCTTGGTTTCGGCAATCACATTTCCGACCACATGATCGTGGCTGATTACAAAAATGGAGAATGGCAAGAACCTAAGATCATGCCTTACGGAGATATGATGATGTCCCCAGCGATGCTTTCCATTCATTATGGGCAGTCAATCTTTGAGGGCATGAAAGCCTTTAAGAATAAGGATGGAGAAATTATCATCTTTCGTCCCGAGCGACATCATAAACGAATGAACAAATCTTTGGAGCGCATGTGCATGCCTGCCATTCCTGAAGAATTGTTCATGCAAAGTTTGACCTCATTAATTAAAGTTGATGCAGACTGGGTACCCACCGGAGAGGGATCGGCATTGTATCTTCGTCCCTTTGTGTTTGCCTCTGAAGCAAAACTCGGTGTAAAAATCGCGGAAGAATACAAGTTTATCGTCTTGACAAGCCCGGTAGGTCCCTACTTCAGCAAGCCGGTGCGCGTAAAAGTAGAAGAAGAATTTGTTCGTGCCGCTGAAGGAGGAACAGGTTTTGTGAAATGTGCCGGCAACTACGGTGGCGCATTCTATCCAACCATGCTAGCACAAAAGCAGGGTTTCGATCAGGTACTTTGGACCGACTCAAAGGAGCATAAGTACATTGACGAGTCAGGAGCGATGAACATAATGTTTGTTTTAAATGGAAAACTGGTTACCCCTCGCTTGCTCAGTTCGCTGCTAGATGGCGTTACCCGTGATTCAATTTTAAAGTTAAGCGAGTCCTTGGGTATCGAAAAAGAAGAAAGAAGGATAAGTGTGGCCGAAATCGAAGATGGATTTAAAAACGGAACTCTTACCGAAGCTTTTGGAGTAGGCACAGCCGCCATCGTGAGCACCATCGGTTCGATAGGCATACACGGAAACGTTTATGAACTACCTCCTGTTCAACCGGATAGTTTTCAATTGCGCGCCAAGAAAAAACTAAGCGACATTCGCAAAGGGCATGAGCCCGATGTACACGGGTGGAATTATTTTATCTCTTAGGCAAATCTTGACGGGTTGCTACGACTATGGATCAAATTGAATACCGAAGTGACAAGACCGTTACTTCTGAAGAATTTATAAGCTTACTGCACCGATCTACGTTAGCCGAAAGACGCCCAGTGAACGATCTTTCAAAAATTGAAAAGATGCTGGCGCACGGAAACATAATTATTACCGCCTGGCACAAAGGTCTTTTGGTTGGGATTTCGCGTGCCTTAAGTGATTTTTCATTTTGCTGTTATTTATCCGATATAGCTGTCGATACGGCTTATCAGAAAAAAGGAATTGGAAAAGAACTGATTCGTCTTACCCACCAGATTGCTGGTGAAAACGACACCACGCTTATTCTACTGGCAGCTCCGAAGGCAGCTTCCTATTATCCGAAAATTGGTATGGACCGGTTCAGCGATTGTTTCATCATAAAAAGGAAATAAAATGGGAGACTTCCCCAGAACCGAAAAAACAGAAATCACGCGACTTGCCAAACGGGGAGCTTATGATCAAGAAACCATCTTTTCCCTATTAGATGAAGCCTTGTATTGCAACGTAGCCTATGTCCGTGAGGGGCAACCGTTTCAAATCCCTACAGGTTTTGTCCGCATTGACAATAAAATCTATATCCATGGATCTGTCGGGAGCTTTTATATGCGTGAAATTCGCGACAAAAAGCATCCGGTTTGTATTTCTGCCACGTTGATGGATGGCTTGGTGTTGGCTCGATCCGCTTTTCATCATTCCGTCAATTATAGATCCGTAGTGATCTTCGCTGAACCACAGTTAGTGGACAATACTGATGAATTATATGCTGCATTAGAAGCCTTCACAGAAAAAATCTGCCCTGGCCGATGGGCAGATGTGCGCAAGCCAACCCCCAATGAATGGAAAGAGACCATGGTTTTATCTTTTGACATTAAAGAAGCATCCGCTAAAGTGCGCACTGGTCCGCCAAAAGACGATGAAGAAGATTATGCACTTGATGTTTGGGCGGGAGTAGTGCCCCTGAAAATTAACCATTTCCCACCGCAAGCTGACCCCGATTTGAAACCAGGCGTAAGCGTTCCAGCTTATCTGAAATGAAAATCGAGCATCTTGCTATATGGGTGAACGACCTGGAGAAGATGAAATCCTTTTACTCCGCTTACTTTGAAGCCGTAGCTGGCGAAAAATATAGGAATCCAAAAAAGGAGTTTGAATCTTATTTTCTTGAATTTAGTGAAGGGGCAAGGATTGAACTGATGCGAAAACCACAAGTCAATGAATTGAACGTACAAGAAAAGCTTGGACTTGCCCATTTCGCACTTTCTGTTGAAAGCAAATCAAAAGTAGACCAACTTACACAAAGGCTTAGCGAAGATGGCTTTGAAGTAGTCAGTGAACCCCGAACAACCGGTGACGGCTATTACGAAAGTATTGTGCTCGATCCGGAGGGCAACCGGATCGAAATTACTGTATAGTTAGCCCTATTTAATCTTGATTGTTTTCATCATTGCCCGAACCGTCTCTTGCCATTCTTCACGATGATCCCTTGGACAGCTAAAGGTAAATACTAGTGTCCTCCCCTTTTCAATATAGTATTGAACATAGGCATACCGCAATATCGGTTCACGTTCCGCTTCTTTCATTTTGTTGCCGTTCACGCGCGATTCAAGCTCATAAAAAATAAACTTCTTTTTATTTACCGTATGAATTCCCTCGTTGATAAAATCAACTTTATCATAAAGATTATGAATTCCTGATTTAAAAAACTGAGCCGCCAGTTCAATATCGGTGTCAGGCCATTGTGTGGCAGATATATTCACACTGAAATCAGTATCCCGATCGGCATTCGTAAAAGCTCCGAGCGGTGCTCGAACAGAGGGATAACGATTCCCAATGTCATCAGGATCCATTGGAATGAGTGTTGATGGTAAAGACATAGTGATCCCTTCAGCGATTTTCGTCTTTACCAACTTAATTGGTGCAAAGCCGAATGCCAACAACGCAATGATCAATATTTTTATTTTCATAGTTGGAAATGCAATTTCTGACTGAACTATTAACAATTTACTAAGAAGGTTTACCTAAATTCGCGGTTCAAAACTACTAAGAATAACGATGCTAAGGACACATACTTGCGGTGAACTGCGAATAAATGACGTTAACACTACCCTTACCCTTACGGGTTGGGTACAGCGGTTGCGCGATAAAGGGAGTTTAATTTGGATTGATCTTCGGGATCGTTATGGAATTACCCAGCTTTTTTTAGAGGAAGGTAAGAGTGATGCGGCCCTATTGCAACTGGCGCGCAAGTTGGGGCGCGAATTTGTAATAAAAGTAGACGGAGTAGTGGCCGAGCGCCATTCAAAAAACCCAAATATCCCTACCGGAGAAATCGAAATAAAAGTCAGTTCCATTGAAATTCTTAATGCTTCCAAAACCCCACCGTTTACCATAGAAGATGAAACGGACGGTGGCGAGGATCTTAGAATGAAATACCGCTACCTGGATTTGAGAAGAAATCCCGTGAGGGAAAGCCTGCAACTACGGCATAAAATGGCGCAACAAACGAGAGTATACCTCGATCAGCTAAACTTTATAGAAGTGGAAACACCCGTGCTGATAAAAAGTACGCCCGAAGGTGCGCGTGATTTTGTTGTGCCTTCCCGGATGAACCAAGGCGAGTTTTACGCATTGCCCCAATCGCCCCAGACGTTCAAGCAACTTTTAATGGTTTCAGGTTTTGATCGCTATTATCAAATCGTAAAGTGCTTTCGCGATGAAGACCTGCGCGCAGACAGACAGCCGGAGTTTACCCAGATCGACTGTGAAATGTCATTTGTTTCACAAGAAGATATTTTAAAAATCTTTGAAGGACTAATCCGTCATCTTTTCAAAGCGGTGAAAGGCATTGACTTAAAAGAGGTGCCGCACATGACCTATGCCGATGCCATGAAGTACTACGGCACTGATAAGCCTGATACTCGCTTCGATATGAAGTTTGATGAACTTAATGATGTGGCGAAAGGAAAAGGCTTTGGGGTATTTGATGATGCCCAATTAGTTGTGGGCATCTGTGCAAAAGGTTGTGCCACCTACACGCGTAAACAAATTGACGAACTCACTGAGTTTGTAAGGAAGCCACAAATCGGTGCGAAGGGCTTGGTGTATATTCGATGCGAAGCCAACGGCACTTTTAAATCCTCTGTTGATAAATTCTTTGATGAAATTGAACTGGCGCGCTTCGCCCAAAAATTCAATGCCGAAGCCGGTGATCTGATTTTGATTTTAGCCGGAGAAAAAGACAAAACACGAAAGGCTTTAGGCGAGTTGCGTCTGCACGTGGGTAGCCAACTCGGCCTACGCGATAAAAATAAATTTGCTGCCTTGTGGGTTCTTGATTTTCCATTACTAGAATGGAATGAAGAAACAAACCGTTGGCACGCCATGCACCACCCGTTCACTTCGCCCAAGCGTGAAGATTTATCCTTGCTTGATTCCGACCCTGGAAATGTTCGCGCCAATGCCTATGACATGGTATTGAACGGAACAGAAATTGGTGGTGGTTCTATCAGGATTCATGATCGCGCCACTCAGCAATTGATGTTTACCAAACTTGGTTTCAGTGATGAGGAAGCCAAGAAACAATTTGGTTTTTTAATGGACGCTTTTGAATTCGGGGCGCCTCCACACGGTGGCATCGCCTTTGGTTTCGATCGTCTTTGTTCACTTTTTGGTGGCGCAGATTCAATTCGTGATTTCATCGCTTTCCCAAAAAATAACGCAGGAAGGGATACGATGATTGACACGCCTTCAACTATTTCTGAAGAACAGTTGAAGGAGTTGGGGATTGAGGTGAAAAAGAAGTAGGCGGCTAACAAGTTAGCAGTAGACAGCAATCCCTGATGACTCCAGATACATATTGTTGGCTCGTAATAGAAATTTTTTGATTTGGCTGTAGGTCGGCATGATCTATTTATTCAGAAATATAGCAGGCATGTCTTTGTAACTAATGAAGGAGGGTGCATTTTTGTCTCTTTGGCAGAACTTTATTAAAACAATCCAAATTTCGGTTGGCGCTTTTCCAAGGTAGCGCTAAACGCCTCTGTTAAATCTTCGGAAAGTAGCATAGCCGCGTTCCAATTGGCCATATAATTTAGGGCATCATCGACTGAGTGATCTCGCGTATAGCGCAAGACATCTTTGATCCCTCTAATGGACAATGGAGATTTGTGCGCGATGGTTGTGGCTATTTTTATAACACCTTCTAACATCGCTTCACTGGTGGCATAGCATTGATTAACCAAACCAATTCTTTGTGCTTCGGGCCCAAAAACTTTTCTACCCGTATAGGCCATTTCGGCAACCATTGCCGGAGAAATAATTTTTGGCAAGCGCTGCAACGTTCCTAAATCGGCAACCATTCCCAAATCAATTTCCTTAATGGTGAGGTAAGCATCTTCGCTGCAATACCGCATATCGCAAGCCGATACAATGTCTACTCCGCCCCCAATGCATCCATTATGAATTGCTGCCAATACAGGTTTTGCACATTTTTCGATAGCGGTAATCGTTTTTTGAAGTGTTTCTATTAATTCTTTAATCTTTTCACTTCTTCTACCAGCACAAGTAATGTCTTTTATTTGACCCGCTGACATTAATAATTCCAAATCGATTCCCGCACAAAAATGCTTCCCTTCACCAGCAAGAATAATAACCCTTACCTCATCGGTCTTTGATAACGCTTCAAAAACAGTCTGCATTTCAATCCATGCTTCCATGTGGAGCGCATTTGATTTTTCGGGTCTATTGAATGCAACCCGTGCTATTTTTTCATTTATTTCAACGTTAAAATAATGGTATTTCATTGTGAGGCTTCTTAAATTATCCTTTTTCTAACAATAAACATCCTATTTCACCTAACGATTACTCATTTTTTAATTTTTCTCTGTAGTTTGAAAACACCCGCGATTTCGAAATAAATCCCTTATACTTCCCATCATCAAGAACTGGAATACTCCAAGCTGCGCTTTTGTCAAACTTTTCCATGATTGAGCTCATGTCGTCATTTACCGTTGCCATGACTACTGGTTTTTGCATAAGTTGATCAACTGAAACCGTATCGTATAAGGAAGTGTTAAACATAATCTCACGAATATCTTCTAAAATAATAATACCCACTAAATCTCCGCGTTCGTCAATTACGGGAAAAATGTTTCTTTTAGATTGAGCGATCGCCTCCACCAAGGTTCTCAGTGATGAATGTAATTGTACAGTGACGAAATCGGTCTCAATAAAGCCTTTTAACGAAAGTGCAGAAAGAACATGCGTGTCTTTATTAATTGAAACGGAATGCTCTCTTTCCTTCAGTTTCTGTACGTCCAATGAATTTGGATTTAAATATCTTGATACCGCTGTACTCAATGCCGAGACGAGCATTAACGGAATGATCAAATCGTACCCTCCCGTAATCTCAGCAATTAAAAAGATCCCTGTCAATGGCGAATGGAAAATACCGGTGAGGAGGCCTGCCATAGCTACCAGGCAAAAATTTGAAATCGGTAGATGGGCAAGTCCAGAAATATTCAACAAAAAAGCGAATGAAAAACCCAGGCAAGCCCCCACAAATAGCGCGGGCGCAAAGTTACCGCCATTACCACCTGCATTTAATGTAAATGAAACTGCGAATACTTTTATGAAGCCAATCAAGAAAACCGCAATTCCCAACGTCCATTTTGAATGCAGAAAAAAATCCTGAAGCAGACTACCCGCAAAAAGTTCGTCAGGTTGAAACCGGGCCAAGGCAATAATGGAAGAATACCCCTCACCAAACAGTGCGGGAAAAATCATGATCAACCCACCCAACAACAGGCAACCAACAATCATTTTTACGAATGTGGTTTTCAGCGATTTCGCAAAAATGGTTTCTGCTTTATGAAAGGCATTCAGATAAAAAACAGAAAGCAAGCCACATCCAATGCCTAGAAGAATATAATAGGGAACATTATGATAATCGAAATTGCTTACCTGTTTGAAAGAAAGAAGTATATCCTCAGCCAAAATAATTTTAGAACATAATGCTCCGGTTGCGCCTGCAATCAAAAGTGGAATGAAGGCAGAGATACTTATATCCACCAATAATACTTCAAGTGCGAACAAGACTCCTGCAATAGGTGCATTAAAAGCGGTTGCAATCCCAGCGGCTGCACCACACGCCAGCAAGAGGGTACGGTCGCGGTAGCCAATGGGAAAAAATGATGCGAATGTAGAGCCGATAGCAGAGCCTGTTTGGACGATAGGCGACTCCAGCCCTGCTGAGCCACCCAAGCCGACTGTCAATGCACTTGTGGCGAAATGCGCAAAAATTTCCTTTTGGGGGATAAATGATGATTTCTTCGCAATAGCAAAAAGAACATGGTACGTTCCCTTTAATAATTCTCCTCCTAAAATAAACCGGATGAAAAGATAGGTTGAAAGAATACCCAGGGTGGGCGACACTAAATATAACCAGTTGTTATGCTGACCGAAAGATTGTAAAACTGCCTGTATGTAATGTACGGAAACTTTAAGGAGTACGGCCGTTAGCCCTGCCCACAACCCAACGATTACGGCACCTACCATCAAAAATTGCCGATTGGATAATTTTTTGAGCAACCATCCAGGCGCTATTCTCACTACTTGCTTTGACTTCTCTACAACTTTATTCTCCATTAAAAATGATCGTCAACTTCAAAAAAATAATTCAGACCCCATAATTACTCTAAATAATTAATTAGAACAATTTTATGTTTTTTATTACGAGTCGTTACGACTTTTAAAAAGAATCTCGTTTATATGCCCAGCATGATCAAATCCGGACAACCATAAAATAACAAGCTACAAAAAAAGCGATTAGGCCCGTAAAAATGAAAAGTGCAACATCACCCGCGGAATACCAAATCCATCCTGCGGCCGCGCTGGCAAAAAGTGAACAGATGCTCTGAAAAGCCGTGTACGTGCCGATGGCCGTTGCCGTATCTTTTGCCTCGCTAATGTTGGTCAGCCAGGCTTTGGTGATGCCTTCAGTACAGGCCGCATAAATCCCGTAGAGGAAGAACAAGAAACTTACCCAAAGCACGCCTCCGTGAAGGGACATGCCCACATACACGGCTGAGAAAATAAAAAGCCCCAACACCAATGTTCTTCTTAGCCCCCACCGGTCGGCCAAGGCTCCTGCCGGATAAGCAAACGAAGCGTAAACGAAGTTGTAAAAAATGTATACACCAATTACTTGCAGATCGGTAAGACCGATTTCCTTCGCTTGCAATAAAAGAAATACATCTGCACTGTTGATAAGGGCAAATACCAACAAACCCGCTGTCACCTTTCGATAGGCGTTGGATGCCTCTCGCCAATATCGGAGAAACGAAAAGAAAGACACGGACTTTACAAAAAGCTTCCCCTCAAAAGGAGCCTCATGAGTTATTTTTTTTTCTTCTGAGGACTTCGGTTCCTTTAGCAGCAGCGTGAGTAAGACGGCTGCAATGCCAGGCACAAAGGCAAACAAAAATAAAATTTTGTAGTGCCCTGGGTAAACAAAAAGAAAGGCCAAGGCCACAACAGGGCCAATGAACGCGCCAGCTGTATCAAGGGCACGATGGAAGCCAAAAACACGGGCTTTGGTTTCCGGTTTGGCCTCTGCCGATAAGATTGCATCGCGCGCACCCGTGCGAATACCCTTGCCCAGACGGTCTAGGGTGCGCGAGAAGAAAATCCAAAGAGGAAGAACCGTAACGGCCATTAGTGGTTTTGAAAACGCACTCAGCGCATAGCCCAACTGCACAAATGGCAAACGTTTCATTTTGCTGTCCGATAGCTTACCAAAATATCCTTTGCTCAGTCCGGCCGTAGCTTCGGCCAGACCTTCGAGTAAGCCAATGAGTATAACAGAAAAACCAATGCTTTGTAAAAACATGGGCATGACCGGATACAGCATCTCACTGGCTATGTCAGTCGCCATACTTACCAGCGAGAGCATCCAAACCGTGCGCGAAATAATTGCAGTAGGTTTCATGCAAGGAAGGTAAGAATAAAAGTAAAGATTCTTCTTTTAGTTTAAACCTATTTGTGCATCGTTACCGTCAGCCTAAAACATGATAAGTGAAAATGGCATTGCAAAAGACCTTTGCGGCCGTGGCGCCATGGCAATCTCGCCATCTATTTCGTGTGCGAATTACTGATGAAAGTTATTAAGTAATTTGGGAATGCTCATCCAACCCACCCGAGTATTCCGTAACTTTGGATGCTTAGTAATCCAGTTCAAATATGTTTTCCATGAAATTTAGAAATCTCTTCCCTGTTGTCATCTTGGGTTCAGCCTTTACCTTGATGGGTTGCAGTGATCATGTTCGTGTAAAGTCAGATTACGATCGGGATATAAAATTCGACAATTACAAAACGTTCAATTGGCTTGCTAATAAGGACATTGAAGACAAGAATAATCCACTCTATTACAATGAGCTCACGGACAAAAGAATAAAAAAGGCTGTTGAACTTCAATTTGAAACCAAAAAAATTAAATTACTGGAGTACCATCCAGATTTCAAAATTCATTATCATATTATCGTTGAAAATCGGTCTGCCGTGCGCCCCTCTGATTATGATTTCTACAGCCCCTATTGGTTACGAAACCAAATGGACGTTTATCCCTATCGAGAAGGTACACTTATCATCGATTTGATGGACGCTACCAATAACAATTTATTATGGCGCGGTTGGGCAACTTCCTTTTTAGACGCTTATGATCGCGAAATCGATCTGCCCGAAGCCGTGATCGATAAAGTTGTAGCTAAGATCTTAAAAGAGTTTCCTCCCAAACAGAAAAAATAGAACGCAAACGCTAAACAGAATTCCTTTTATCAGGATGTCCGTGTGCAATTGTCTTTACACACTGATCGCGGCTAATATTTTCCTAACGTTATCCAATCGATCGGTCTACTTTTTATCATGGGCGGCTTTCATGACAAATGTCGCCTTCAGGTATAACGAAAGTCATTTTAAAATCTTGCGTTAGCATTTAGTTTTACTGATCGGTGCGGTACAGCCATGTGAAAAGTAAGATAACCTTTAAAAAAATCAGTCATGAAAATCCAATTAGAAGAGTGCAAACCCGACTGCGATGAGTTCATTGAGCATCTCGGTTTGCGACTAGGCGAAGAAACCCGGAAAGAACGGATCATGCATATTTTAAGCAGTGTATTACACATCTTGCGTCAGAAGCTCACCACTGAAGAATCCAATCATTTGATCGCACAATTACCGTTGGCGCTTAAGGAGCTGTATTGTACAGGTCTGGAGTCTAATCAGGAAAAGCATCATCCAAAAACCATTGGGCAATTCGCTGCCGAACTGGTGGAATTCGAAAGGGAAGCTATAAACGGAGTTTTCTTTGGAAGAGAAGAGGTATTTATTGCCATTCGTGCTTTCATTCAAACACTTACCGACTATAAAGCTTCTGAAGAAGTAGAAGAAATGGTAAGGAGGATGCCAGCCGATTTTAAGCAAGTGATGGAGCCTTGGATGCTGAGGTACCATTAAAAATTTGAAATAATGTTAATTATCCGTCCCGGGCATTTTGATGAAATAATCAACGGTATTGATGATTATTTCTTGGCATAGCGAAGCTTATTCGTTAGCACTTTGCTCAACCAATCATGGGCACATGGAAAATATTTTTCATAAAAGCGTAATCAAGGCATTAAGTGCTAAGGCCAGTTACCCGCTTTTTATTTTTCATAAATAGTATGAACTTCGGTGGAAACGATGACGCCCAAAAATTGGTTTGTTCGGTAACCGATGTGGAATACCCGATAGATCATTCAGGCCAAGCCGTTGTATTTTCAGAAATTATGAAGCCATTCGAAATTTCGACCAGTCCGGTCAGCAACACCCTTGAGAAAACCCGGTTGATCCAGGGAGGCAAAGAATATTTTTTACTACTTAAACGACTCATTGATTGCGCACAAGATTCTATTTTTCTCCAGACTTATATTTTTGAAGATGACCAAACCGGTACAGAAATAGCAAACGCGCTGAAGACAGCAGTACAAAGAAAAGTTGAGGTCTTTATATTAGTGGACGGATACGCTTCTGGGAATCTTTCGCGAGGATTCATCCATAGCTTGAAAGAAGCTGGTGTCAATTTTAGAATGTTCAATCCACTTTTGAAGAGTAGACATTTTTATTTAGGGAGAAGACTTCATCATAAAGTAATGGTCGTAGATGCAAAGTGTGCTTTAGTGGGCGGCATCAATATCAGTGATCGTTACAATGATTTGCCACACCAGCCAGCTTGGCTCGACTGGGCAGTCTATGTGGAGGGTGAGGTGGCTAAGCAATTAATGTCCATCTGTAAGATGCGCGTGAACCGGCCTACGTTAAAATCGCTAATAAATCTAAAAAAGAATTCATTATCTCAAAATGTAGAGAGAACCGTTTTAGTAAAAATCAACGACTGGGTATTACGTAAAATGGAAATCACCAGAAGTTATCTCAATATGTTCCGCCATGCCAAAAAAGAAATCATCATCATGTCGGCTTATTTTCTGCCCAATGGGTTGTTTAGAAAAGCAATGAAAAGCGCGGTAAAGCGCGGTGTAAAAGTGCAACTAATTTTGGCAGGAAGATCCGATGTTTTGATTTCAAAATATGCCGAACGCTACATGTATCGCTGGTTACTAAAAAATGGAATCGAAATCTATGAATACCAAAGGAGCGTACTTCACGGAAAGATGGCTGTATACGATGGCAAATGGGCCACGGTAGGCTCGTATAATGTTAACAACATCAGTGCGTACGCCAGTATTGAACTTAATCTTGCCATCAGCGACAGTGATTTTGCCAACGAGGCGGAATTCTCGCTCAAAAAAGTGATGGCCACTGGCTGCCTGCGCGTCACGGAAGAGCAAATCAACCATGCAAGCTTTGTCCAACACTCCTTTCAGCGCGGAGCCTACTACCTATTTCGAATTTTATTCTTCTTCTTCACTTTTTATTTCAAACAAAAAGAATAATTGGTGGAGGCCAAACCGATTTTGTAAACCTTAAAAAAAATCAACCCAATGAATTACCATTATTCAAAACAATCAAATTCATCTTTTGCTGATACGATTGAAAAAATAACCGCTTCACTGCAAAAGGAAGGTTTTGGCGTGCTCACCAACATCGACTTGAAGGAAACCTTCAAGAAAAAACTTGATGTTAATTTTCGGAATTATAAAATCTTAGGTGCCTGCAATCCGCAATTTGCCTACCATGCATTAAACATTGAGCCAACAATTGGTGTGATGCTTCCGTGCAACATTGTTGTACAAGAAATGGATAATAGTGAGGTTGTCATCTCAGCCATCAACCCATTGGAAACCATGGCCAAAAGCATTCAAAATCCCGAGTTGGAAGAAGTGGCCAAAGAAGTAAGCAGTCGGTTGCGCAGAGCGGTGGATGCGTGCTGAACGAAATTCGAACATTAAATAAAAGTTTTGTCCTTGTGGACTACGATTTCATTCTGTTTAATCATGATATTTATCGTAGGGCTGGTCATCGCAAGCGCATAGCTTTGTTGTTCATTAACTGTGGATGATCACGTAAGCGATTTATAAAAACAACAAACGGCATTACTATGATAAAAGAATTTGAAAAGCTTACTAGGCAAGACCAAAATCTCTTACTGAACGGGCCAGTGCTCGTGTCGGTGCTTGCGGCAAGTGCCGCTGGCGAAATTCCAGACTACGAAAAAGCGGACGCTATAAAATTAGTGCATTTAAAAACCTACACAGCCGACCCTTTGCTTATTCCCTATTATCAGGAGGTTGACAAGCACTTCAAAGAAAACTTTGAGTTGATGGCTAAAAAATATGCGCCCTTCAATGCTGAAAAACGAGCTTTACTTCAAAAAGAGGTGATCGCGTTGAATGCTGCGATCGCGAAACTAGAAACTGCATTTGCTAGCACGCTCCATACAAGCCTTTTAGGCTATGCCGAGCATGTTAAGAAAGCGTACAAAGGTCTCGTTGTAAATTTTCTTTTCCCTTTTCCAATTCCAGATTTAACAGAATAAAAAAAAACGAATGCGATGTTGACATTAATGAATGATTTGCCAAAAAACGTGCTCGGAGTTTCTGCAGAAGGCACCGTGACCGGTCATGATTACGAAACTATTCTTATCCCCGCAGTGGACAAACTGCTGGCTTCCAATAGTAAAATTCGATTACTCTACCATCTCAGCCCCACCTTTTCCAAATTTGATTTACAGGCCATGCTTGATGACGCTAAAGTGGGTATGAAACATTTGTCGGCCTGGGAGCGGGTTGCTATGGTATCGGATCACCAAATGATCAACGGGTTCACAAAATTTTTTAGTCATCTGTTCCCTTGCGAGGTTCGAATTTTTACAAATGCCGAATTGCAAAAAGCAAAGCAATGGATCGTTGAACCTTAAGGGGAATTCAAACTTAGTCAGGTTAATTCAGATTCATCCCTGTATTCATAAATATCTTGTATCGTCTTTCGAATTTAGATTTGACAATCCTTTCCGAAACGATAAGGATCATAATTTCCATAAAGATTTATCGCAGAGATGAAATTGGCGGAAATTACTTCCCCAAAATTTGCTCATACATAGAACGCATAGTAGTGGTGTTCCAATTCGTAAAGCGTCCTCGCTGTATAACCAAATCATTTTCAGCCGGGTGATTTAAATAATATTGAAACACAAACTTTGCGTTGGGATTGTACCATCCGGCCTGCTGGCCAAACCGTAGATCATTGAACACCAAGGCGTCTTTATTTTGCGATGCGATGTAGTAGCCTTGTGAAAACCGAATCAATTTGTGCAAAGCATCATGATCACGCATCGGAACAAGAAGCGAGTCGTTTCTAGCGAAGAACGTTAAAGAGAGGGTATCTTTTCTAACAAATACAGAGCGATACCCAATCCAGTAGCCATACTTATCTTCTGCAACAATATACCAGAGCCAATTGTTGAGCGGAGTTGGTGTAGTAAAATATCGTGTGGGAGCAATCATTTGTTTTCGAAATGTCTTCCTTACATTCCGATCAATCATATATTTATTGGACATCGCATAAACGAGATAAATCGAACTTATTGAAAGACCCGCAAAAGCCCAGGCATTTCTATAGCTATTGCTACGGCCTAACCAAATTAAAACGAAGAAGGAAATCGCCAGCCACAAGGAGTAAAAAGGATCGGCCACAAAGAGCACGTTAAATGAAATACGAGCATGCGAAAACGGTTCAAACCATCCGGTCCCATAGGCATTAAGCGAGTCCAGCAGAATATGAATTATTATCTGTAAACTAAAAAAGAGCGTCCATTTTTTGAATGAAACGGGTTGAAGTACGCTGCACTTTGTTGACCACCAAGCGAGCAAAGGCGCCAATAGTATTGCAAACAAAAACGAATGGGTAAACCCGCGGTGAGCAAGAAGATCCTCTGGCGTATTCAACCAAAAGGAAGCCATGAAATCTACATCGGGAATGGATTGAGCCACCGCACCCAGCAATATCGCTCGCTTGCCAATGACCTTGCCTAATAGTGCTTCACCTATCAGACCACCTAACGCAATGTGTGTAAGCGAGTCCATCTTTGTTCTGAACAAGGTAAGAAAGAAAAAAATACTATTCGTGAATCATATCTGAAGACTTTGCGATCAGCCTCACGGTATAAGATTTATATGCTGTGCCGTTGCTTCGCACTTGAATATTCAACTCATTAAATCCCTAAAATGGGTGCGGCAATAATCGAAAATATGTGCATTACTACGAAGGAACACGTTCTGAGCAAAGCAGGGTACTAAAATCCTGATTTTTATCACTTTTTGCGATTAGCTGCATGATAATAATCCGGAGAGGGCTTGAGTATCGTCATAATTTTTTTGGTTGTAGTTGCCCAATTTTGTGGTGTAATAAAGTAAAAATAAATTTATGAAGGTAAGAAATTTAGTAATCCTTGGTGCTGGAACAGCCGGTACAATGATGGCCAACAAATTGCACAAATCACTCAACGCAAGCGAGTGGAAAATCACCATTGTAGATCGGGACGAAACCCACTACTATCAACCTGGCTTTCTTTTTATTCCTTTCGGCATCTATAAGCCAGAAGATGTAATGAAGCCCAAGGCAGATTTTTTGCCTAATGAAGCTACCTTCATCATTGATGAGATCGAAAAAATACAGCCAGAAAAAAATGAAGTAATCTTGAAAGGTGGACAGAATTTGCCTTATGATATTCTGGTTGTGGCTACGGGGACAATCCCCGTGCCAAAAGAAACCGAAGGGCTCAAGGGAAAGCTATGGTACAAAGACATTTTTGACTTCTACACCTTTGAAGGAACAACCCGTTTAGCCAAGAAATTGGAAAACTGGAAAGGTGGCAAGCTGGTGATCAACCTGGCTGAAACTTTAATTAAGTGTCCCGTGGCTCCACTGGAGTTTACTTTTCTTGCTGATGCCTTCTTCACTGAAAAGGGCATGCGCGACAAAGTAGAGATTTTTTATGTCACGCCACTTTCTGGCGCATTTACTAAACCGAAGACAACCGTCTTCTTGAGTAAATTGCTCAAAGAGAAAAATATAAACGTAGTTCCTGATTTCTATTTACAACGTGTCGATGAAGACCGGAAAGTATTAGTCTCCTTCGATGAAAAGGAGGTTCCATTCGATTTGCTGGTATCAGTACCTGTTAATAAAGGTGATGAATTGATTGCACGCAGCAACATGGGGGACGAAGACGGATTAAATTTTATTCCCACCAACAAAGAAACCCTGAAAGCACTTAAACAAGATAATATCTTTGTGATCGGTGATGCCACCAATGTGCCCGCCTCTAAAGCTGGCTCAGTGGCGCACTTCGAAGGCGAAGTGCTGACCGAAAATATTCTCAGCTACATTGCTGGCGAATCCCTTGAAGCAAAATTTGACGGGCACTCGAATTGTTTTATAGAGACAGGCTTTGGAAAAGCTTCTCTCATTGATTTTAACTATGATACAGAGCCGCTGCCTGGTAAGTACCCTTGGCCTGTAGTGGGTCCGATGGGTTTACTAAAGGTAACACGGGCCAATCACTTCGGGAAATTAATGTTCAAGTGGGTGTATTGGCACATGCTCTTAACTGGAAAGAAACTGCCCGTGAGCAACCACATGTCGATGGCAGGCAAGGAAACAGAAACAGAAACAGAATTAGTATAAAATTTACGGACAACTGATAATAAATAATTTAACATTATGGAAACTGCAACAATAGAAAAACAAATAGAAGTGAACCAAGAAGGTTACCTGAAAGATTCTTCTCAGTGGAGTGAAGATTGGGCTAAAAAAATTGCGACCGAGAATAATATCCCCCTTACACCCAAACACTGGGATGTACTACACTGGCTTCGCAAAAAACATGAAGAGGGCGTTGCACTAAGCATACGTAAAGTGGGAAACTCCGGTCTTGTAGACATCAAACAATTCTATGGATTGTTTCCAGGAGGTCCTTTGAAAATCGCCAGCAAAATTGCCGGCATACCGAAACCGGTAAGTTGTATTTAACGAATCAATAAATCGTAATCATTATGGAAGATGTATTAACTAAACCGATACCTGCTGTAGCAGCAGTGCGGGAGAATAAAAAGAAAGAAACCGTAAAAAAGGTAATTATTATTTGCTCCAAAGGAACATTGGAAGATGTTTATGCAGCATTGATCATGGCTAACGGTGCCTTGGCCGATGGCCGCGATGCAAAAATGTTCTTTACCTTCTTTGGGTTAGACGCTATTTCGAAAAAGAAAGCCGATCATCTCCATACCGCTACCGTGGGCAACTCCGCCTTTATGCCGGCTATGCCTACGATGATGGGCGGACTACCTGGGTTTGAAGCGTTTGCTTCGCACATGATGCAAAAACAAATGGACAAATTAGATATGCCTCATGTCACTGAATTTATCCAAATGATTGATGCGGCTGGTGGCGAAATCTTTGCCTGTAAATTGGCTGCTGATATGTTCAAGTTGAAAAAAGAAGATTTATTGGACGAAGTGAAAGACATCATCACCGTAGGCGAAATGTACGCCCTGGCCGATGGTGAAGGTGCGCACTTCATTTTTATCTGATAAGATCTCAAAATAAAAAAAGAGCCGAGTGGCTCTTTTTTTTATGGTGACTAAACTACAAATTTACACTGAACCCCAGCCATGTTTTATACACTTGTTGGTGGCATGTGCTTTTCGTCCAATGTCTCGTTTAACAATTGTCTACTTACTTTTGTTCGATGCCTTTGCTTTCTTGTTAAAGTCATGACTTCATGATCCGTTGTGCTGCCCGGTTTGCAAACAGAAAACGATGGCCACCATTCTTGTTTTCGACAGGCGCGGGCCCCCGGATATTTCTCTCTTAAAATCATTTACCAAACCAGACCCTCATGCCGTTCAATGTTAAACAGGTGTTGCCACCGCTTTGCGTCTTAGCGAAAATAAAATCCAAAAACCTCATCAAATCGAATGACCTCAGAAAAAATAGTCGCGTTTTATCTCGGGTACAATTTCAAAATAAAATTCAGGGCATGAATCTTAGCTGTTCCTGATCTGATCCGATCCATTCAATCTCCATAGAAAAAACTCACCTCACCGCAACCGAAGGTTCCGTGCAACATAGGCTTCACGCTGGGTCGTACCGACCGCTTGAAGCCTTATTTATTGGCTGCCGTTTTATTCTTCCTGTGTTCGTTATTTTGAAAGTCTCACTTTTTAGTTTATGAACTACATTGCCATTTGAATCATCCAAAGTGCTCTCATCAGATTTCCTTTTAACTAAATCGTTCTCAATCATTGAGGTCTCGATTACACTGAATCCAGCAACGCCCTCCGTTTTTCCAAGTCGAAGGACTTCAATTTGTTTGCCGCTCTTTCCGACTGTCATCAAATACACAATTTTCAATTCTCCGTCATAGACTATCGGATAGTTAGGTTTTGCAAGAATAATTTTGAGGTTGACCGAGTCAGAAAAACTTTGAGTCTTAAACTCATAGAAACTAAATTGATTCAATTCGTGCTTAAAGAATGATTGGTCTTCTCTTATCTTAAAATTCTCCGTGTTCTTAATCTCAGTCAGTCCCTCGATTGAAAATGATTCAACGAAAACTGAGTCCACATTGAATTTGAAGTCGACCGTTTCCTTTTTATTGGTTGAACATGAAATTGTCCCGAGAAATAGAAGTCCTATAAATATTTGTCTCATTTGTCCCGTAAGCGAACGGTGAAGTACAATTACTTTTTATCCGAGAAATTTCTTATTCGGG
>JADEYI010001051.1_pt1 | contig 25088 bp, 19 predicted proteins | sample 8542331 | NCBI WGS metagenome assembly JADEYI01 (sample SAMN16510988, study PRJNA670497) | mine drainage metagenome | isolation source: biofilm near Copperflume 1 | place: Germany: Marsberg coppermine Kilianstollen | collected 2018-02
TTTCAGTCCTGTCCACTATCCGGGAGATTACGGCTTCATCCCGCAAACGCTGGCCAAGGACGGCGACCCGCTCGACGTATTGATCCTTGGAGACGCGCCTAGTTTCTCCGGCTGCGTTCTCATCGCACGACCTGTCGGCCTGTTTCGAATGCTGGACCAGGGTATTGAGGACGAGAAAATTGTCGCCTTTGCCGCCGCCAATCCAACCTTCAGTCATATTGAAAACTACACTTCTGTTTATCCGCAGATCCTGCGCGAAGTTGAACACTTTTTTGCAATTTACAAGGATCTGGAGGGTAAACGGACACAGGTTGTCGGCTGGGAAGATGTCGACGCGGCCAGACAAACGATCCTGACATGCCATGCCCGCTACAAGCAGCAGACTCAGTCCGCACCCTCATAGGTCCGACTCGTTCGTTTTGAGCTGAAATCGCTCGTATGCGTATACCGTACCCAACCCGGCTGAACATCAATCATGTGCTCATCGTGGTTCTGTTCCTGCTACTGGCGCAACTGCTGGATGGCACCGATCCGGTGTTCGCCTTCATGGCGTGTTTGGCAATCGTCTTCAGCGCGCTCGCTTTCAATGCGCTCAATGGTCTGGGAACAACCAGTGGTGCTTACGTCTTGTTCACCGCTATCCCCACATTCACGGTTTTGACCTTCATCAAGGTTTTTACCTGGGAGCCTTCGGACAAGCATTTCGAACAGCCGTTGATCACCATTTCCGCAACCGCAATCGGATGGGCCGGGATCATGGCGGCAGCGGCGCTCAGCCGGAGATTTGCGACCGTCCGCAACATCGTCCGGTTCACGGCCCGCGACCTTGAAAATCTTAAAAACACGTCCGCGGGCCTGCTGGTCATCGGTCTGTTCAGTCAAATACTGTTGAGCAATTTCAACACCGGAGCCAGCGGCACCTTCTGGACAGCCTTGAACCAACTGAACATCTTTGTGCCCATGGCGACTATTCTGGCCACATATTATGAAATATGTATTAGCCGGGGCCAGCGCAGTATGAACTGGATCGTGCTGACCAGCATCCTGTATGTAGCCGGATTCGGCTTCATCGCCGCTTCCAAACAGGGCATGTATGCGCCGTTTCTTTCATATTTCCTGGTCTGTGCAGCGCTTGATTACAAATTCCGGCCACTCCAGGTAGTTGCCATCCTTGGCTGGCTTGCATTTGCCGTCGGATTCATGTTTCCCTGGGCGCAATATGCGCGTGCCTCGACCCGCCAGGCCACGCTGACCGCAACGGTCCAGGCCACACTGAGCCTGCTCGAAAATCCTCAGACCATTCCGGCGATGTATCAGTGGTATGCCGACTCTCTCAAAATGAATGAGGACATCAATCAGGTTGCTCTTTGCTACGACCATCCTCATGGCTTGATGGATCGGGAATCAATGATCTGTCAGGATGACCGCCTGATTTCCTTGACCCAGCACACCGGCCCTGTTGGATCCACATATCTGATAGAAGGTTTTGAGATGGTCATTCCCCACGCTTTGTGGCCCGGACGTGTTTCTCTTTCCCTGGGCAACATCTATGGCCGGGAAACCGGGCAAACCGGCGAAGAAGACCTTACCACCTCGGTAGCTTTTGCTCCAATCGGAGACGCGTACCGGGAGTTCGGCTGGTCCGGCATTATCGTCGTCATGCCGGTTTTGTATTTCTTCACATTCATCATCCTTAACGGCGTCTTCGGCGATGCCCGCGAAAGCCCCTGGGGGCTGGTCCTGGTCTCCTACGCAGCCTTCGCCGCACCTGGCCTACTACTACCCGTGCATCCCCAGCTATGGGGACATTACATACCTCTCATCCTGCTGGTCATGTGGATCACGCGTTACGTTGCGCCGCAGATCGCGGTTCTCTTCGGCTTTAGAAAGATCCAGGCAAAAATTGTCCAGCCGGGCAAGGAACTTGTGCCCACTGCCAAAAGGATCAGCGAATTTCATTAACACGCATTCACCCGCGCGGGCCGCTGCTGGTCCGCGCGGTACAACCGGATTGTCTGCACCTCACAATCGATCGGAAGAGAAAATGAAATTTCAAAAGTCACATCCTGCACCGTACAGCACCCTGCAGGTAATGCATGTCCTGGCCGCAGCAATGTTTCTTTGTTTTTTTGTGGCCTCGCTCCACGCTGCATCGATAAAGGAGCCATCCGCCACTAACTCCGCGCCATGGTGGAAACACGCGGTCATCTATGAGATCTATCCCCGCAGTTTCCAGGACTCGAACGCCGACGGAATAGGAGACATCAATGGCATCATTCAGCGCCTCGATTATCTGGAGAGCCTGAAAGTGAATGCCATCTGGCTCACTCCCATCTACCCCTCTCCGCAGGTCGACTTCGGCTATGACATTTCCAATTACGAAGCAATCGATCCCACGTATGGCTCCATGGCCGACTTCGATCACCTGATCACCGCAGCGAAAGCTCATCACATCCGCATCATCATGGATATGGTTATGAACCATACCTCTGACCAGTCCCTCTGGTTCCAGCAGAGCCGCAGTTCCCGCAGTAATCCCAAACGCGACTGGTACGTGTGGCGCGACGGAAAGGCCCCCGGCATCCCCCCGAATAACTGGCAGAGCGAGTTCGGAGGCTCCGCATGGACCTACGATCCAACGACGAAGCAGTGGTACTATCACCGGTTTTATGCGGCCCAGCCCGACCTGAACTGGCGAAATCCCCAAGTGCAGAAAGCTATGTTCGATGCGTGCCGCTTCTGGCTCGATAAAGGCGTGGCAGGATTTCGGCTGGACGCTATCCCGCAACTTTTCGAGGATCCGCAGTTCCGCAACGAAGAAATCCTCCCCGGAAAAGACGCTCTGGGCGATCCAAACGAAAAGCACAATCTGCAACAAGATCTTCCCCAAGTGCATGATGTTATGCGCGCACTTCGTAAAGTCATCGATAGCTATCCCGGGGATCGTGTCCTGATCGGCGAAACCTATCTGTCGAATATTCAGGACCAGCTGCTATGGTATGGAAAAAATGATGACGAGCTACAACTACCCATGGATATGCAGCTGGGATTCTTGAATAAACTGAATGCCGACGACTTCCGCGTCAAGATCAACCAGGCGGAGACTGGACTGGACGGCAATATGCCCCTGTTCGTTTTCGATAACCATGACAATGTCCGCAGTTGGGATCGATATGGCGATGGCAAGCATGACGCCGCTATTGCTCGCATTCTTGCAGTCACGCTGCTTACCATACGTGATGCGGCCCTGATGTACTACGGAGAAGAGATTGGCATGGTGACCACCCCGCCCAAAACCCGCGCCGAGGTGCAGGACCCGGTGGGCAAACTCGGTTGGCCCAAGTTCAAAGGACGCGACGGAGAGCGGACGCCGATGCAGTGGGACACGGGGAGAAATGCCGGCTTCAGCTCCGCCGCAAAGACCTGGCTGCCCATTCCACCCAGCTACAAGACGGTCAATGTTCAAGTAGAATCCCGCGAGCCTGGCTCCCTGCTCAACTGGTACAAACAGTTAATCGCGCTGCGAATCAGCAATGCCGCGCTCCGTGACGGTCAGAACATCATGGTCAACACATCGGACTCCAACGTGCTTTCCTATATCCGAAAAAATCCGGGCGCGGGCGCTTCCGTACTGATAGCCATCAACTTTACCAATCAGCCTCACACAGTTTCCTACGACCTGACACCGCAGGGAATCCGCAGTCAACATGCCGTCGCACTGCTGTCCAATGGCGGTGTCAGCAACAAAATTGACTTGAGCCATGTCGTTCTACCGCCATTCGCAGTGTTCATCGGCAGCATTCAATAGCAAGCGAACATGAGACTTCCGTCATTCGTCACGCAGAACTCGCGACGGGTCGACACGCAGCACCCTACCAGCAGGCACTACCGTAGCAAGGATGCCAATCAATAGCATCGTTAGTACGGCACCGAACAGCACCAGAGGGTCGTTCGGCGTTGCCTGATAGACGATGCTCGCCAGCAGGCGGCTGGCGGCAATGCCCAGCGCCAGTCCTACTAACGATCCGCCCAGCAGCAGGGTAATCGGCCGCTGCAAAGCTGCACGCAGCACCTGCGCCGGAGAAGCGCCCAGCGCCACGCGAATGCCCAGTTCCCGCATCCGGCGGCTTACTGTGTACGAGGCAAGCCCGAAGATGCCCGTTACCGCCAGCAGAATTGCCAGAATTCCGAATACTCCCAGAGCCGCCGTCGCAGCATAGGAGGGCAGCAAAGCGATGCTCAGCTCGTCCCGCCAGCTGCCAATTGAAGAGACAGCCAGACTGGGGTCCACCTTGCGGATGGCATCTCGCACTTCAGCAACGGTTGTGGCGTTGCTTTGCTGCGAACGCACCAGCAGAACGGACCAGGCTTGCGGATCATGCAAAATCGAAAGAAAGACTGCGGGCATCGGTTCTTCACTTACGGTCGTGTATTTCCCGTCCTCCGCAATCCCAACAATCTCAATCCGCTCCTTGGAGCCTAAGCGGAAATCACGGCCAACCGCGTCTTCGGTACCAAACATCCGGCGGGCGAAGGTTCGATTGACAATTGCCACTCTGGGAGCATGCGCATCGTCGTGCCAGTTGAACTCTCGGCCAGCCAGCAGGCGGGTTCCAGCCACCTGAAAATAGCCCGGAGAAACTCTGTAGTAGTCCGCGCTGAACTTCTCATTGCGCATGCTGAAGTCCGTCGTCTCTGCTGAATAAGCGCCGGTAAAGGATTGATTGATGCTGAGCGGCACGGTGTTGGCGTACGCCGCACCCGTCACCCCGGGAATGCGTGCTGCCGCGTCCCGGAGTTGCTGCTGCACGTGCACCGCTGCATCGTCGCTGTAGCCTTCGAGATGCAAATTGACCGTGGCCAGAGTAACTCCTTGTGGATTGAAGCCTAGGTTGGCATGCAGTGTCCGGCCCAATCCCCGCAAAGCCACCAGTGAGGCGGTCACTAGCAGACAGCAGATGGCGATCTGGCAGCCCAGCAATACGTCCCGCAACACCCATCCGTTTCTGCTGGAAAGCACAGCCGGTCCGCCCTTGATGGCCTGGTTCGGGTCTGTCTTCCAGATCTGCCGGGCCGGAACCATGCCGAAAAAGGCCCCGGCAAAAATTGAGATCGCCAGAGCGAATACATACACAACGGCATCCGGGTGAATAACCAATTGCCCTCCAAAGTCGGAGGTAGGGTTCCAGTTGTTAATGGCCGCCACCAGACCCAGTGCAGCCAATGCTCCTACCACTCCTCCCATCAGAGAAAGGGCGACCGATTCCGTTACCATCTGCCGAAGGATGCGTGTGCGCCCGGCGCCAATCGCCAATCGAATCGCCAGTTCCCGGCTGCGGTCGGAAATCCGCGCCGCGAATAAGCTGCCCAGGTTAGTGCAGGAGGCCAGCAGAACTAGGCCAGCCAACAACATGATGCCAAACACAAATGCCTTGACCGGGCCACCCAGAACATCTCCGATAAATCCCGGCCGCGCCAGCTTGTACGACAGATCCGCATCCGTCTTCGGAAACTCTTTCGCAATTTGATGTGAAACTGCATTCAAATTGTCCGTAGCAGCAGCCGGAGTTACGCCCGGCTTCAACCGTCCAATGATCCATGTGTTCTCGTTGTCGCGAGCGTCGATCCAGTTGGTTCCATCCAGCTGCTCCTGGTTCATCGCAGGCGCCCAGAACTCTGGCGAAAACCACTTCTCCGTGCCTCGAAAGCCTTTCGGTGCCACACCCAGCACGATATATGGGGACCTGTTCAGCCGCACCGTTCTGCCCACGATTGTTGCATCGCCACCGAATCGGTCGCGCCAGCAATCGTAACTGAGCACGATATAAGCGCTTGCCCCGGGGTGAAGATCGTCCGCAGGCTGAATGAAGCGTCCCAGGTATGGCTTGATGCCAACCATGCCAAAGTAATTGCCGCTGACTAGATATCCCCAGACGGACTGCGCTCCGCTGGAGGTCTCCATACCGACCGGTTCCACGCGATACATGGCCAGTGTGGAGAAAGTTGTATTACGATCGCGCAATTCCCGATAATCCGGATAGGAGCTGACCCCATAACTGAGGTGCCGGCGCTGCACGGCAAACACCTCTTCCGGATGTGAGAAATTCATCGGCTGCAAAATCAGAGAGTTCAATACCGCGAAAACCACGACATTTGCGCCTATGCCTAATGCCAGCGTCAAGATGGCGGTCAGAGCAAAACCGGGCGAGCGCCACAACTGGCGCAGTGCATACCGCAGATCATAGAGCAGCGTCGGCATAAGTGAGGGCCCCTCAAGTAAGGCAAACCAGGGAAAATATCTCGATGCAGATTTCTTTCCTAGAGAGTGCACGTCAAGCACCAAAAGGTAATTCAGATAAACCGCTGATTTTATAGGGACAGATGAAATTCCGACGAATGAAATGTGGCCAAAATCCAAAATGTGCGTCCGGAAACGGACACTCATTGGGAAGGACTACCGTGTATAAATTTATGCCAACACAGCTTCGGTGTAGGGGTCTAACCGGCCTTGCGGTTGCCTTCGAGGGCTGCGTCGAGCATCTCAGCCAGGGTCTCTGTTCTGGATTTAATGTTCTGCGCCACATTTCCCGCCATGGCCTCCCGCTGATGCTGCAAGGTCACCAGCTCATCCGCGATGTTCAATGCAGCCAATACCGCCACACGCAGCGAGTCGACCGTGGAACCATGCTGCGCGACCGCGCGCATTTTAGCGTCCACCAGCGCCGCCAGTTGCTCCAGATACTTGGGATCTGGGCCGCGCAGATGATAGAGCTGGTCGTAGATATCCACCACCAGATTGCAGTGCGGAGTTGCTGGGATCGCTTCGCCCGTAACGGACTGGCACGCTCCCTCCGGTCCTGACTGCGGGAGTTCCGGATTCATCCCCTTGCGGTCCATGTGCTCTCCCCTGAATGCGACCTCACGTTGTCATTCACCGTGGTTTATGAAGCCTCTATTGCGTCCAGTGACGCCATGAGCCGTTCCACCCGCGTGCGAACCATATCGCGCTCCTGATTCAGGTCCTGAATTTCGCGGCGCAGCGCGGAGGTCTGCGCCTGTTGGCTATCCAGCTGCTCATGCAGGCTCGCCAGCTGTTTTTCAGTCGTCAGGCGCTGTTCCCGTTCTCGGTTCAGCAACTCAATGGCGCGAACCACGCGCTGTTCCAAAGCGGCGAATGTGTCCGCCGCCACCGTCAATTCCTGATCTTTCAACATGGTCGTCGTCATATATATGTAAGATGCTCTTCGCGCAGTATAGCGCCGCTGTGGCGCGGAGGTGGAACCCTTCGTAGCCTCCGAGCAATTTTTCGCCGGTACAACCTTTAGAGCAATTCCAGCGGGAAGCGCGGCTGGGCGCCGAGAGCCATCAGCGCAGCAAAAATCCTGTGCGCCCACGCCTGCAATTCTTCGAGCCGCAAGGTACGGTCCTGGGCCTGAAAAACGGCCCGCAGCAACAGGGCATACTGGCCTGTATCTTCTTTCTTGTCACGGAACATTTCTCGCGGCTCGATACTGCGCATCTCTGGAATTCCGAGTGTAAGCATAGCATCGGCAATTTGCGACCACTGAACGGCATCCGGAAATTGAAAGGAAAAATCACGCACCACGGCGGGAAAGCGCGAGAGTTCCCGCGCCACCGGCTCCCGCAGCCCGTGATGCAAAAGGCGTTCCAGATCGAACTCCCCGGCAAAAACTGTTTGCCGCAGCTTTCTTTGCTGCGATTCGTACAGCGCCAGTTGTCCGAAGAAACCGATCGTTTCTCCATCGACGGCGACCCGGGCAGCCCGACCTGGATGCAGCCACGCCGGCATCAGTTCGCTGTCTGGTGGAAAAGTGTCGAAGTAAATCGAGTTTATCGCCAGGCCAGCGAGCAGTTCCTGCACCATGCCCTTCATGTTATAGAAGCCGTACTCTGTGCCTGCGGCCGTCGCATGGGGCGCTACGGCGACTCCTGTCGCGCCAATTGTCAGCGACATCTTTTCCTGTACCCGGTCTGCGTTTCCGGTAAAGATGGTCCCCATCTCAAACAGCCGGACAGTGTCCGCTTCCCGATTTAGATTGTGCATAAGCATCGCCAGCATCCCAGGAACCAGAGATGGTCGCAGGATGCCGACCTCTTCGCTGAGTGGATTACCCAGCAGAACATGAGAATTGGGCTGGCGCGCAAATCTAACTGCTTCGGCGGCAGAACAAAATGTGCTGCTGATCGCTTCTGTATATCCACCTGCCAGCAGCTTGCGGCGCAGCATTCTTTCCCGAGCGGCGGTCGGCAGTTCCACCACGCTGCCGGCAAACGATGGCACCGTGTTGGCAAACCGGTTGTACCCATAAAGTCGGGCGATCTCTTCGATCAGGTCAATTTCATAAGCTAGATCCAGTCGCCAACTGGGCAGCATGACAGAATATTTTTCCGGCGACGATCCGTGCAGATGCGCGCCGAGCGCCGTCAGATATCGCTCCACCGTCGGCGCGTCAATCGGCTTTCCATCAACGGTCTTTCCCAATATCCGCGCCACTTCTGCCAGGTGCAGTGCGATTGTCGGCCGTTGCGCAGTACGCGCTTCCAGCTCCGGAACAACAACATCGATCAACTCGCCCTCAAGTTCCCCACCCGCTGCAAGGATCAGACGGCAGACCAGTGCCGAGGCATCCGGCGGCGCGGCAAAATCCGCCCCGCGCTCGAATCTGTGCGAGGCATCCGTATGGAGACCATGCCGCCGCGAGGATCGCCGCACTGTACCCGGATCGAACCATGCCGCTTCGACCAGAATATTTTTCGTTTCCGGCGTGATCATGGTATCCCAGCCACCCATGACTCCAGCAAGCGCCAGCGCCTTCTTTTCGTCCGCAACAACCAGGTCATCCCCAACCAGGATGCGCTCGGAGCCATCGAGCAGTCGCAGCCGCTCGCCCGCGCGTGCGTACCGCACCACAATTGCGCCTTCCACCTTGTCCAGATCAAACGCGTGGGTTGGATGACCCATCGCCAGAGTGACGAAGTTCGTCGCATCGACAGCATTACTGATGAGCTTCTGTCCAAGCAACGCAAAGGGCTCAGCAACTTCCTGGGTCGATGGCGCGATCTTTACCCCACGCAGAACGCGTGCAGTGAAGCGGCCACACAAATCGATCGCTTCGATACGGACAGAAAATGTCTGCTTTGCCTGCTTCGACGCCGGCAGCGACGCGTCGAGCGATTTCAAGGGCACGTTGTAAATCGCAGCTGCTTCCCTCGCAATGCCATAGTGGTTCATTGCATCCACCCGGTTGGTGGTGATGTCCATTTCGAACAGCGAACCATTCTTGCCTAGATCAAAAACGCCTTCGACGGCTATGCCGCGTAATGTCAGGTCATCGGCTAACTGGCGATCCGAGACATCCAGAGCAGGCAGGTATGCACGGAGCCACGAGGTGAGTATCTTCATGCGAGCTGCTCCAACAAACGAATATCTCCCAAACTATTGATCTGGCCAGCAAGGATTGCATCGAAGCCCGACCTCGCCGCGCTATTTGCGGTTAGGGTGAATGACAGAAATTTGATCCAACCGGACGGCGCAATTACCCCATCTTGCACCGCACGTCATCTACAGCGGTGTTTGACTTCTCATTCTTGAAAAAATGCGCCCGTGCTAAATATCCTATAACGAGCAGAAGCCATGGAAACACAATCGCAAATGCTATCCTCGCCAGCCAGACAATCACTTTTTCAGACTTGCTCCCAGAATACGGATCCAGCATCGCACCGTGAACCGCATACATAAAATACACAAGCGACCACTTATCTTTCCAGGTGATCGAGTTTCCTTGTATGGAAACATGGGAAACTAGAGGACTAATAACGATCCTCCTCAGTTTTCCCGACTGAGCCAGGTCTTGTCTCAGCCATAAAGCCTCTTCAGAAGGAATGACATCGTCGTCCAGACCATGAAGAATATAGACGGGGGCGATAAGCCCTTCCAGGTTTCCGTGCGGAGATACTTCCTGCATCTGAAGCCTGGTCTTATCGATAAGTCTGGCTAAATCGGCTTCATTATTTTTCCTGTCTAAAAGAAGGTCTAGCTTATGAGTCTCTTCTGGGCTTAGCTTGGCGAGCAATCTGGAAATATTCTCATCAGCCCCTCTGGGATGATGCGCAGCATCGATAATTCTTAACTTTAGAATTGGCTCCAGAGCTGAGATATCTTCTCGAGTACCCAGTTCGACCAGATCCGTATATTCCAGAAAATATCTTACCCAGCGGCTGGGCCGGACTTGCGTAATCTCTCCATTCGGGCCTGTATCGATTCCCGTCCTATAAAACTCGATAACTCTTGGGAGATTATCGTACCCTCCCACATCGAATACTAACCGGATGCTGGACGCATACTCTTCTTTCGAGGCGGCCACCAGGGCCAATCCTCCACTGAAACTTACCCCCATTAATGTAGCTGGACGCCCCGTCTCCCGGGCCAGCCATTTGGCTGATTCTCCAATTATCTTCACGTCGGAAATATTGATATTACCCACGCTGTAGGTCTTCAACGGACTTATATCCGGCGTTAACACTCGCAAACCTGTTGAGGCTTCCAGTCGCGCGTAGGCGTTTAACGACTCCATTCCTCCAGGATCCAACCCATGCACAATCACCAGTCCGGGAGCATTTCGGTGTCCTTCCGGGGTGTAGAGGATGGCAGCAATCGGTTGACCGTTCGCTACGTGTATGGATATTTTCCGAGATGTAACATTCTGATCCAATACAGGATGGAGAACCCGTGGCAGCCGGGATCCATTTACATCAATCAAAATAGCTACGGTCTGTAGATAAGTTTTGATTGTCGGAAACAGGCTAACAGCTAGCAGCAAAAGGCACAGCAACACCAGCGTGCCGAGCCGCAATCGTATAGAGTGCATGGAAGCGGTTTTGCGTCCGGGTGCCAAATCATCGGCTGACCGGCCAGATAATGCATCAAGAACTAGATATGAACGCAGCCATGCCGGCAAAAACCTCACGCAAACTGCTCCAGGAAGCGCACGTCGCCGGAGTAGAGCAGGCCGATATCGCTGATGCCGTATTTCATCATGGCGATACGGTCGACGCCCATACCGAAGGCGAAACCGGAAATCTTTGCCGGGTCATACGCCGGCTGTTTTCCACGCACGGATTCGAACACAGCGGGGTTCACCATGCCGCAGCCCAGCAATTCAATCCAGCCGGAATGCTTGCATTTGCGGCAGCCTTTACCTCCACAAAAGATGCAGCTGATCTGCACGTCCGCGCTTGGCTCTGTAAACGGAAAAAATGATGGAAAAAAGCGCGTGCGCACGCTCGCCCCGAAGAGCTCCTTCATAGCATGGTCGAGTGTGCCCTTCAAATCGCTGAAGGTGATATTTTCGTCCACGCACAGTCCCTCCACCTGATGAAAGATGGGTGAATGGGTCGCGTCTGCGGCGTCGTTGCGATGAACCTTGCCGGGAATAACAATCCGCACCGGCGGCGGCTGGCGCTCCATGGTGCGAATCTGCACCGGAGAAGTATGTGTGCGCAGAAGTAGCCGGTCGCGCAGTGGCCGGTTTTCCTGGCCGGCGATGACCAGCGTATCCTGGGTGTCGCGCGCGGGATGGTTCGGCGGAAAATTCAGCGCTTCAAAATTGTAGTAGTCGGTTTCCACCTCCGGCCCCACCCCTACCGAATACCCCATTCGCTCAAAAATGCTGACGATCTCATGCATGGTATGGATCAGCGGATGCTCTGCGCCCAGCGGCGGACGAATGCCTGGAAGAGTGATATCTATGGCGTCGATGGCGTCGATCGCAACGTCTCCAGGATTGACGCTTGCCGGTTCCGCCGCAAGCGTCTGCTCAATCTGCTGCTTCAGACGGTTAAAATGCTGGCCCAGCGCTTTGCGCGACTCGGGCGGAGCGGTCTTCAGCCAAGCATCGCTGATCAACTTCAACCGGCCCTGTTTCCGGCCCAGCCAACGGAGACGGAACTGCTCCTGCTCCCCCGCCGTGCGGAGTACAGCGGCTTCCTGTGCAACCTCATCGCTTAGCGACAGAAAAGCCGTATCCAGCACTTTCGGTTCATAGCTCTCTAAAACTGGGATTTGCGAAGAAGACATTACTTTTGAGGATAAATGACAGAGGGGTGGAACGACGATCCCTGTGCTGGCAAGAATTTGCTGCGGAATTTTCAAAGGGTGTGGGCCGTGTTTCAATAATGGGGTGGGAAAAATTCTTCGAACTCTATTAATGTTGCTCGCCCTCGCAGGAGCTGTGGTCTCCACTCTGGCGTTGCAGATCCATTATTCCAATAAGACAGAGCCATGCGACATCAACGCACACTGGGACTGCGGCATCGTCAACCACAGCCGCTATTCCGTGGTTCATGGCGTTCCGGTTGCGGCGATCGGAATTGCAGGCTATCTTCTGCTGTGCCTGCTGGCGCTGCTTCGCAAGCGGCTTTGGACATTGATCTTTGCACTGGGGGGACTGGGATTCGCACTCTATCTTTCCCATGTCGAAGCATCGATTCTAGAGGTCTGGTGTCTCTATTGCGTCATCTCGCAAGGAATCATCGCACTGATTACCGTATTTGCGGCGGCTGATTTATTTCTGCGTCGCGCCAGGAATTGACCCGAAATCCGCCTGGAACATAAAGAGGCGCACCCGCAGGATGCGCCTCTTTGCAACAATTTGCGGGATCTATGCAGCTGTCTTCAATGCGCCCTTGGCCTGTTCCGCCAGAGCGCTAAATCCAGCAGCATCCTTGACGGCGATCTCGGCGAGGATCTTGCGATCCAGCTCGACACCGGCCAGTTTTAGCCCGTGGATCAGCTGCGAATAGCTCATTCCGTTCAACTTAGCTGCGGCACCGATGCGGACAATCCATAGCGAACGGAACTGGCGTTTCTTTTCCCGACGGCCACGATAAGCGAACTTCAGTCCGCGCTCTACAGCCTCTTCGGCCGCCTGGTACAGCTTCGACTTCGTCAGGAAGTAGCCGCTGGCGCGTTTCAGAATCTTCTTGCGATACTCTTTGCGTTTGTTGCCACGTTTGACGCGGGGCATGGTTGATTTCTCCTTTTTTGTGTTTCTCTATGCGTATATTGTTGCGGCTGAAGGCAGGAAGGTCGTCTAAAACCCGTTCGCCTCTTCACTCGCTTTGCTTGCTCTGATCTCTGCGGAAGGTAAATCCGGGGGCCTCGAACGCTTGCGGGCCCGGCTTATACAAAGCCGATCAGGCGTATGGAATCATGCGCAACACCTTGGGCAGGTCGGCATCCGAGACCATTGCAGATGCGGCCAGATGCCGCTTGGTTTTGGTTGACTTCGAGGTAAGGATGTGCCGCATGAAAGCCTGGCCCCGCTTGACTTTACCGCTCCCGGTCTTTTTAAAGCGCTTAGCCGCGCCTTTGTGTGTCTTCAATTTCGGCATGGTAGTCCCAATCTAAAACAGTTTTACGGCTTTGACCAGTATACGTGAGAATGTTGTCAAACGGCAGATTCAAGGGTAGTGTTGACATCTCTACGGGAATAATGGTACCAGTAACGCGAAATAATAAAGGAGTCGATTATGCTGAAGCATATTTTGGCACTGTCCGTGTTAGCTCTTGTAGCATCGACGACCCCGCTTATAGGTCAATCGAAGAAAGCAAAGAAAAACCCATGCGCTGGTCCCGGGGAGGTTTGCTCGAATAATCAGGAAATATATTGCTCCAATGGTCTTACCTGCATAGATCCTTTCACCGGTCGTCCAGCGGGAGAGGGAAGATGTCAAGTCTATAGAAAACACTTGTCATCCCTGGCGAAGCCAGGCAAATTCGAAGAGCCTGCTCGATGCTCCAGCAAAACGCTGGATCCTTTGCTTCGCTCAGGATGGAGCCTCTCATCATCAGCTCGTCTTGTCTGGTGAGCAAAGTTTAGGATGAAGAATACGAAACTAAGACAAAAATAAGGCGCTCCCTGACGCAGATGGCAGCGCCTTTTCTATTCAGCAGCAGTTCGTTTTACGCAGTCAATGGAATCTTGACCCGAAAACGCTCCATCGTGATTTTCAGAGCGCGTTCGATGCGGCGCAGGTCACCGCGTTCTTCCGGTGCTGCGAAGGTAGAGGCCACGCCACTCTTCGATGCACGTCCAGTGCGCCCCACGCGATGGACGAAATCCTCCGCCATCTTCGGCATGTCGTAGTTCACGACGTGCGCAATGTGTGCCACATCGATGCCGCGAGCAGCCACGTCGGTCGCCACCAGCACGCGATGCTGCCCTTGCGAAAAGCTTTTCAGAGCCGCGCTGCGCTGCGCTTGGGTACGGTCCCCGTGGATGCGGGTCGCATTCCAGCCGGACAGGCTTAACTTCTTGGCTACGCGGTCCGCGCCGTGCTTGGTACGAACGAAAACCAGAAAACTGCCCGCTTCCGAGCGTAGAAGATGCTCCAGCAGCGGCATCTTCTTGTCGGTAGAGACTTCGAACGTCTGGAGGCGGACATTTTCCGCAGGCTTCAGAACCGAGCCGATCTCTATGCGCACTGGATTCTTCAGATAATCGCGAACCACTTCCGTCACCGGCGATTCCAGGGTAGCCGAGTAACACAACGTCTGGTGCTGCGCCGGCAAGGCGGCCACAATACGTTTGATGGCGGGCTTGAAGCCCATGTCTAACATGCGGTCAACTTCATCCAGCACAACAATCTGTACTTGATCGAGTTGCACCAGCTTGCGTCGCAGAAAATCCTCAAGCCGTCCTGGAGTGGCGACGATGATGCGCGCCCCACGGCGAATGGCCTGTAGCTGTGGGCCTTCAGACAGTCCGCCCACGACCAGAGCCGCCTGTAAAGAAGGATCGAGCGCGAGATTGCGATACGCCTGCTCCACTTGAATCGCCAGTTCACGGGTCGGCAATAGAATAAGGGCGAAGGGGCTTTTGCCGCGACCCTGCGAGCCCTGTCGCGAACCTTGGTTTTGATCCGGATGTCTCGGGGCTTTTTGCAGGCCTTCAATAATTGGAATCAAAAAGCTGAGGGTTTTTCCCGTACCGGTCTGTGCTGTCGCCAGAACGTCACGACCTTCGAGTGCGGGAGGAATTGCGCCCGCCTGCACCGGCGTCGGGATAATGAAATTGGCCTGCGCCAGCTTTTTTTGAAGCGCGGGCAAAAGAGTGAAATCTGTAAATTGCGTCGTAACTTGAGTCAAGGTTTTCCTTTGTTTCCTAGCCTGCACTGCCATGCACCCAAGATGCAGAAGGGCCGGAACACACTGCTTGCCTCGACGGTCTTCGTGGCCGCTCAGAGGAAAGATGAACTACCGCAAGGGATACCGGAGATTTCAGGAAACGGCTCAGGCGCGCGTTATAGAAAACTCTTGGGGTCGCTACGAAGAACTGAGTCGACCATCGGATGCCGCATGACAGCTGGTTCGGGAAAGCGCATTCGCTTCGCCCGACCGCAACGCAACCTTTCATATAAATGAGGGGTTTGCGAGCGATAACGCTGTAGAGGCTTGGGAGGGTGCAACTGCGGACGGCCTGCCAGCAGGCAGGAACGGCTCACAACCAAATCACTGAGCGTAGATCTATGTTACCACGAACCGGCCCGTTCCTACGCATCCGTTCCGCTTGCGCGTCAGGAGATAATCGTCGAATGAAGTCGACGGATGTGAATCCCCTCCAGGAATACGACCTGCGGTGGCGACAGCTACTCGCGGAGGAATTTCGTCATAAGCAACGCAGCAATATCTTCGCCGGCGCCAAACTGATCGCAATTTCGCTAATGGTAATTGCCGCGATTCTGCTGGTGAAATATCGTCCCAGCGACATTTCGATCCTGTTAGCGCCAGTGGCTTTGATCCTCCTGCTTTTTGTGCTGCATGAGCGCACGCTCGCCTCGCAGCGTCGATGCACTCGACTCCAGTCCTTCTATTCGCGCGGACTTGCGCGGTTGGATAATCAGTGGGCCGGAACTGGACAGGCAGGCGAACGCTTCCTCGATCCTTCACATCCCTACGCGCGCGACCTGGATTTGTTCGGCAGTGGTGGGCTGTTCGAGTTGCTCTGCACGGCGCGTACTCGCGCTGGGGAGGAGACGCTGGCCGCATGGCTGCTGACTCCTGCACCCATTGAAGAGATATTGGCACGGCAGGCTGCCGTGGGGGAACTTCAGCCTCGGTTGGATTTCCGCGAGCAACTGTCGCTTGCCGGAGAAGACATCGCCCTCGGTGCAAGTCCCGATGCGCTGACGGCATGGGGTGAAGGTTCAGCTACCCAAAATCTGATCTTTTCTCGGCTTGCGCCAGTGCTGGCAGCCTTGTGGATTTTGGGCCTGCTGGGATGGGCAGTATTCGGTTGGGGCGCGGCACCGCTGGGAATTAGCGTGCTGAATCTTCTGGTAACGTATCGATTCCGTGCACAGGTGGAGCGGGACGCCTCCGCAATCGAGCAGTCCTTGCACAATCTGGATCTGCTCGCCGCCGTTTTTTTTCGGATCGAGCAGCAGAAATTTACGGTGAAAAAACTGGTCGATTTACAAACTATCCTGTCGTCCGGCAACGAACCGGCATCGTCCGCCATCGCTCGACTGCACCGGCGCATGGCATGGTTTGAGTCTCATGAAAATCTGTTCGTAAAATTCGCCGATCTGTTCATCTTCTGGACGGCACAATGGGCCTCTGCCATCGATGAATGGCGCGTCGAACATGGAACCTCCGTGCGCGACTGGCTGCGTGTGGCCGGGGAAATGGAGGCGCTGCTCGCGCTGGCCAGTTACGCCTACGAGCACCCGGCAGATACCTTCCCGCAATTCATCGCAGCAGGACCGTATCTGGAGATGGAAGGGTTCTCGCATCCGCTGATTCAGCGAGCAACTGCAACAGCCAACGACTTGAAGCTCGACGCCAATCTGCAACTTCTAATCATCAGCGGACCGAACATGGCAGGCAAAAGCACCTTTATCCGCGGCGTTGGCGTAAATACCGTATTGGCTCTCGCTGGCGCGCCGGTATGCGCTCGAAGGATGGTGATGTCAGCGCTCAGAGTGACCGCATCCATCTGCATTCTCGATTCCCTGCAGGGCGGCCTATCGCGCTTTTATGCGGAGATACTGCGGCTGAAGCTGATCGACGAACAAAGCCGTGGCTCCATACCGGTACTGTTTCTGCTGGATGAGTTGCTGTCGGGGACAAACTCGCAGGACCGGCGGGCTGGAACGGAGTCGTTTGTGCATTCCCTGCTGGCGCGCAGGGCCATCGGGCTGGTGACCACGCACGATCTAGCGCTGGCAAAGATTGCCGAGAAAATGGCAGGTCGTGCAGCAAACTTCCATTTTGAAGACACCTTCGAAAATGGAGAGCTTCACTTTGACTACAGGCTGACTCCGGGAGTGGTCGCAACAACGAATGCACTCCAGTTGATGCGCTCGGTCGGCCTCGATGTTTAGCGCCGTGAGCAAGCCTGGAAAGTCTACTGAATCTTCTTCAACTCTTTCGCTGCCTCACCCGGCTGTAGCGGACGAAAGCCAAACTGCCTCATAGCGGGCGAACCGATAATGTCCTGCGCATCCTTGGATAGTAGAAATTCGCAGTATGCCTTCAGCCAGGGATCGAGCGGTTTTCCTGGAACTTTATTAATGTTGATTCCAATCGCTGATGCCATGGGGTGCAGTGAGCCTTCCTTCGTTCCGTCAGACAAGGTTCCGCCCGACGTATATGACATCGGCACAAACTTGATCTTTGGACCTAAATCCGCGAGCCGTTTCCAGGTAGTGACACCCTTCATCTGCGACACATTGTTCCAATAGTCCATCAGGACCATGCCGTAAGCATCCTGTGCGACAGCGTCGATGGCACTTTCTTCCGTAGGCATCCACTCCACGCGTGGCGAAAAAGGCATTCCGCCGAATTTATCCCGCATCTCATCGATCATTGCAAGAATGGCAGAGGTGTCGCGGGCCACATACGGATGGATCTGCAGTGGGCCCCAGTCTCCTCCCACCCCCAGTTGAGACCAGTGCGTGATGTCTCCGCTCCCGCCGCCTGTCGTGAAAACCCGCGCGGCCTGGTCAAGCGTGATTGACTGGATAGGATTGCTGGCGTTCACCCATATTCCTGTCGACAACTTGTTGTTCGGATTACTGTCATATCCGATTTTTAGATATGTTGGCGCATAACCGAATCGCTCAACGAATTCGTCTACCTCCGGCCTGCGATTTCCGCGGCCAATGGGACCAAACGCAGATTTCTGCGACACCAGGCCCTCTACAGACAACGTGGATCCCATCATGATTTTTTTGAACTTGATGTTCGGCTCCAACTTTGCCCAGCGCGCGTCCAACTGCTTGAACAGTGGAATCAGAACATCATTTCCCGCAACAAAAACCGTGTCAGGCCCTACGGTATAGGGCCGGTTCGCGGGCACGGTCAGGGGCCGTGAAACATAGGGCTGCTGGCTCAGGTCCTTCTGGGTCTGGGCGGCACAAAACGAAACGCCCTTGAAAAAAATAAGTGCACAGAGAGCCGAGGACGAGGCCCGTTTTAGTAGGGCGCTGCGAACGGACGCGGACGATACAGTCAGTGAAAATCGCATATTTATCTGGTCCTAATGTCGTATGTGTCTTATGGCTGCGGAGATGGAAAGGGGAAGTTCAACATAGGTCCCTGTTTTGATCGAGGCGCCCATGTTTTCGCGCGATCCAGTTTCTCCAACTGCTCCTTCACATCGGCAGAACTCAGCGGAAGATACCCTTTCGGATCTTTCGCAACAACTTCCTGGCCTGCTTTGGAAAGAACCAGCTTCATATATTCCAGAACGAGCGGATCAAATGGAGTGCCTGGCTCCCTGCGTATGTAGATATAAAGATCTCTGCTATATGGATATCGGTCCGCCATAAGGTCGGCTACGCTTCCTGTTGTCAGGGTATGGCCATCCTTTCCGACGATTGGAACTTCCCGAACGCTTGCGTTGATTTTGTTCAGCGCGACGATCCCAATCGCTTGCGGATCCCCTGCCACTTTTTTCAATACATCGGAGTAGCGGAGAAATTGCTCATAGTTAGGTGAAAAAACATACCCTGGGAACTTGCCCATCTTGCGATACATCATGTATTCGCCCATGTGTGGGTCTTCTGCCCGCTGGTATGCGTCGTAGTACAAGCCGGTTGGATGAATTGGCTTACCCGTGAGGTCGCCGTTCAGCCCAATCTGGCTCCAATTTGTGATGTCGCCCGTACCGCTGCCGGTCGCAAAAATAGAGGCGACTTGCTGCTGCGTGAGGGATTGGATCGGGTTATTTTTATTAACAATAATTGCCAGTGGGCTCATCTTGGCCGAAGGATTCAGCGAGCCATGCGCCACCTTGATAATGAGGGGAGCAACCGGATCTTTTTTTGACCCGAATATTTTTTCGTATGGCAGTAACTCCAGAAGTGTCGCTCCTCCGCCCTCCGGAGCAAATGCGCTCATATCGTATGTGATCGCTGGAATCCCGGTTTCATTCCCTTTCAGAATAGGAGTGAACTCGATTCCCGGATGGGTGCGACTAAAAATTCGGTCCCAACCCGCTATCATTCCCGCCATATCGTCAAAGCCCACGATCCGGACAGAGCCGTTTTGCGTGATGTAGCCATGATTTTTTGGAGTCGGCACAGGCTGTGGATGGTATTCCGGCAACCCAGGACTGACCAGCGCCTTGCGATTGGCTGCGCTCTGCTGTGCGCCGACCGGAGCTGTCAAAGAAAGAGCTACAAGAAAAATGGCCAGCTTCCCGATGGCGGCTGTTTGAAAATATTCGGCTTGATGCAAGCATGAAATATATTTCATCAACTTTTGCAGCTCCATCCCAGATGATGTGCACCCACAACCCTTATCGCCATATTTAACGAAGTTATGTCGTGAATCTTAAATGTGGATGAATAAAGAATTAACAACTATTCATCCACTACCAGAAATATTATTCCGACTTGCAATGCAGTCCTATAATTAGGAACCTAAGGTCTGCTTTATAACTAGATCATGCAAATACATCTCTAAACGAGCCAAGGTTTGCACGTAAATATTCTTCTGTTAATTTTAACCATTGCATTGAAGGCAAAAGAGGGACTACCTGTATGAAAATCTATCTCAAATTATTCGCTATAGCGATGCTTGCTTGCAGCTCTCTATTTTCCAGTTTTGCGTCCGCGCAAATGTCCGATAAATATCAGCCGAATGCGGAATCAAAGAAGTACCCTGAAGGTTCTGCGATAGAACGCAGGGTTCGCATGCACCAGATTGCTGCGGAGCCTGCCTATACCAGGAAGTTCGACCTTAACGGCCTTCCAAACTACGTTCCGGAAGGTAAACCAACTGGAACACTGCGAATCTGCGGTAACAACTATATCGGCGATTCTCCCCTTGGCGGATGGTGGAAAGACGCATTTGCAAAATATCAGCCAGGCATAAAAATTGAATACAACCTGCAAACTGCGGCGGTTGCAATCCCCTGCCTTACGCTGGGTCAGGCCGACATTGGTATCACCCATGAACCGAGTTTTTATGACTACTTATCCTATCTTCGACTGAAAGGGTATCTGCCAACCGGAATCACCGTTCTTACAGGCTCTTACGACGTGGTTGGATGGCAGAATAACATGGTGGTCGTTGTTAACAAGGCCAATCCGCTTACGCACATCAGCCTGCCGCAGCTAGATGGTATATTCGGATCGGAACGTGCAGGTGGCTGGGTTCGCGCCAGATGGCATCCAGAATTTGCACGCGGCCCGGAGTTGAACATCCGTAAATGGTCTCAGCTCGGACTGACAGGTGCCTGGGCAAACAAGCCGATCGATACATATGGCTATAGTCTGCGCTACGCCACTGCGCTGGAGTTCTCAGATAAAGTCCTGCATTCCAGCGATAAGTGGAATGGCAACTACCTGGGGTTCGCTAACTACAATCGGCCAAACGGAAAGACGTATTTGGAAGCTGATCAAATCGTAGATCATGTACGCGCAGACCCCAATGGCATCGCCTACGTCCGCTTTCATCCAAACTTCCCCGCCGATGTTAAAGTTCTCGATCTTGGAGCTACCGTAGCGGGGCCTTTCATCCACTATTCAATGGACAGCCTCCAGGATCACTCATATCCCTTATGGGGAGGCCAATCATTCTGGGTCAATGTAAAACCAGGAGAAAAAATGGACCCCAAGGTGCGCGAGTTTGTACGCTTCGTCTTAAGTCGCCAGGGACAGGAACTGATCGAGCGCGACGGCAAGTACCTTCCACTTAACGCAACATTCGTGCGTCAGGAACTAACCAATATTCAGTAACCGATCATGTGGTTACAGCACGCATTTCGTCTTACTATGCTGTCCTGTAAAAAATATTTGCGGGGAGTTATTACCTGTAACGACAGAAGGTATTGACTCCTCGTCAACATGGGTTTTATTGCTCCGGTACTAGCCAACTTCTTGAATACAGGCTTGAAGGAGCTTCCTTTTCATCCGATTCGATTTCAATATTCCGCTTGTTCGAGTTTTTTCAACTCCTTTTGGACATCACCTTCGGGCAGAGGCAAAAAGCCTCCATCTGCCAGTACATCTTGCTGCCCCCGATAACTGTAAACATAGCGGAGAAAATCTTTCAGCGCTGGATCAACTGGTCGGCCTGGCACACGATTCAGAAACGCATATGTGGTCCGCATCAGTGGGTAGCGTCTTGACAATAGGTTCTGTCTGGTGGCGCCGTAATACAAACTTTGTGGGTTCAAAGCAAGCGAAACGGGTCGGATGTCCGCGTTGCCGTACCCGACGCTGGAAACTGCCAAGCCGTAGGGGTCCTTTCGCAACGCGTCCGCAATCTGCCGTCCGCCTTCGCTCACCGTTCCATCCGGCTCTCGGATGTCTTTGAATTCCTTTATCTCCTTCCAGTTCATCTTCCAACTGCCTTGCATAACTGTGCTGACAAAGAACAGTCCCGTGCCAGTCTCTGCGTCGAAAGTATAAAGGTGGATGGGCTGGTTCTTCCACGTGCCGCTTAATCCCAGCTGGCCCCACTTACGGATGACATAGTGTTCTTGCCCCCGGCGACGCTTGCAGCCAAAGATCGCATCTAACTGCGTCAAAGTGAGTCTTGATATTGGATTACCGCGATGCACGAAAATGGTCAGCGCATAGGATTTTCCTGGAACATCGAGACTGCCTGTCATAAGTCGCAGTTGGATCGGCCTGTACTGAAGTGTATGGAAAAATCCGTCATTCTCTGTGGTATTGCTCTCCCGGCCCAGCAAAGCTAGGTCGGCGTTGCCGGTATAGATACCCGGAATGGCCATGTCGCTACCCAGCAACCGATTCTCGAATTTCACTTTAGGCTGGTATTTTTGAAAATTCTTTTCCCATCGTTCGACCACACTCGACATGGACGGGTCGCCCCATATCCTAATTTTTCCAGTCAGCATTCCCGCGGGCTTGTAAACAGTCAGCGATGTTGCACCTTGCGTCCAGCCGAGGCTTGTCCCCACCGCCATAATAAGAACTACAACCAAAATCCGGCCAGGGCAGCCATTTCTCATGCAGTTACTCCTAATCCACTGGCTATTCCAGTTTTTTCAGCTGTTGTGCTGCTGCATCTTTATTTAGCGGCAAATATCTGCCATCCTCGACGATGGCCTCCTGGCCTTGTCGGCTCAGAATATAGCGCAAAAATTCCTTTACCTTGGGATCGATCGGCGTTCCCTGCTCGCGGTCGACGACAGCGGGAATTAGCCGAGTGAGCGGATATTTTTGCTCGATCAAGGTTTCCTTGTTCGCCTGATAATAGGGGCCCGCGTTTGTTGCCGCCAGCGCCAGAGGCTCGACATCTGGTCCCGCATACCGGATATTCGACACTGCAATGCCGTAGGGGTCGTTTGCGAGCGCATCCAGAATCTGCTGCCCGTGGTCGTAGATCGTTCCATCTGGCCTGTAAATGTGGGAATACTCCCGCAAATCGCAGTTCCAATGATGACTCCCTCCCAGCAGCGCCTGTTCGAGGAAAATTCCAAAACTGTCATCGATCCTCCATCCATAAACATGAATGGGTTTGCCTGCCCATATGCCCGTCAGGCCAAGATCTCCCCACGTCCTGATATTTTTCAGGCCGCGCCGATGTTCGCTACCAAAAATCGCATCCAGTTGCGCCAGCGTCAGGCGAGAGATGGGATTGCCCTTATGGACAAAAAACATCTGGGCATAGTCGAAGTTCCTGACGTCAAGGCTACCGGTCATTATGCTGATCGACGTCGGCGGGTAGTGCTTAACTTTTTCAAATGTAGCCGCGGCTACCGGATCCACTTCCTCACCGAGAATGGCAAGATTATCCTTCCCGGTGAACAGCCCGGGAATTGCGGAGGAGGTGCCGCGCATGTCGTACTCGATTGTCACTCCCGGCTGATAGCGTCGGAATCCCTCCTCCCATCGAGCGACCAGTGGCTTTAGCCAGGGAATCTTGAAGCTGCCGTGCCCGGACAAGCGGATTGTCCCAGAGACGGATTGCTCCGGCTTGTATTCCGGCAAAGACTCCGCAACCTGCCATTCATAGCTGACGCGCGACGTCGGAGAAACATCGCTCTTCATGCCCGACGGGAGAGCCGGATACATTTCCCTTGCACGACTGCTGGACGCTCGACAATATCCGGCCATGAAGAAAAGGAAAAGAAATCCGGCAGCCCGCACTCTCAACGCGCTGACTTCCATCCGAAGTTCACACTCCTTTAGCTGCCTTAGAACAGCAGTTTCAGGGCAAACTGCAACTGCCGCGAAGTTGTGCTGGTGGATGTGAGAACGCCTGCACCCGATAATGCCGACCCTTTCGCATTGAAAACTTCGGACGACGTCGAGTCCGGCGACGCAAAGTTTGCCCGGTTCAGCACGTTGAAGGCTTCAAAGCGAAACTGCGCGGTGATAGGCCGGGAGAATGCTGTGAAGGAGGTGTCTTTGAACAAAGTGCTGTCTAATTCCTCCACGCCAGGACCGATGGCAATATTTCGACGGCTGTTGCCCAGCCGGGTTGGATCTAGTTTCCCGGCTGTATCGATCGGAAACGCGAAGCATTGCGTTTTGATGTAATGGTTCGGATTTCCCGGATTGACTGGGACATCGCATCCCGGACCTTGCAGCCTATTCGGAAATGAGAAGGGATCGTTGTTTTTCAATCCAAGCGGATCGCCGCCAATAACCGGAGTGAAAGGCAGGCCGGACATGGCATGATAAATACCGCCGAGGTTCCATCCATTGGTGACCACCTTCATCAGGCGATTCGAAGAATGAGAGTTGGGGATCGCCCATAGCGCGTTGACGGTTACGTTTTGCGAGACGTTAAAGTCAGACAGCCCGCGGAAAATGCTGGTGGCGAACGGCCATTCTGCCTTGAGCGAGTTGGTGAACGTTCCACCAGCAATGGAGGAAGAGCTTTCATCAATGGACCGCGACCAGGTGTAGGCCACACCGAAATGAAAATTCTTCATGTCCCGTGTAAGCCGGGCCAGCAATGCGTTGTATAAAGTCGATTCATTCCACAGCAGTGCATTAATCGTCCCGACGGTAGGATTGATCTGCGTTCCACTGCCAGCCGGAGTTGGCCATACTAGGTTGTTCAGATCGGTCGGATCGGTGGGAAGCACAATGTTGGCGTCGTTGCTTCGGAAAGGCTGATGCACGCCATGCGCGCCCTGATATCCAAGCTCAAGAGTCGTTCCCGCTGGAAATTGCTGTTGGATGTTGAAGTTATATTGCATGACATAGGAACGCTTCGGATGTTGGTCGATATACGCATAGCGCAACTTCGCGTTCGCAGCATCGGCGAGCGGAAACGCACCTGCCGGAAACGATCCTTTGGGTGGTGTTGGCAGACTGACATCAACAGAATATGGAGCGGTGTTCAGCGCAAGCAGCTCAAATTCATAGGTCAGCGGCAAAGTGTCATAGATGCCAAACCCGCCGCGTACCGCTGTCTTTCCAGTGCCGAACGGATCCCAGGAGAAACCAACCCTGGGTTCAAAGTTGTGATAGGTGGGATTGTTGAAGTAGGGACTGCCCAGTTTCGGAGTCGGCGATTCTAGTGTTGGCAGAACCGACAAATGATTATATTTTTCGGTCGGCACCGTTGTGAA
>JADEYI010001052.1_pt1 | contig 25063 bp, 24 predicted proteins | sample 8542331 | NCBI WGS metagenome assembly JADEYI01 (sample SAMN16510988, study PRJNA670497) | mine drainage metagenome | isolation source: biofilm near Copperflume 1 | place: Germany: Marsberg coppermine Kilianstollen | collected 2018-02
GCCAATAACTCCATGCGGTTGTTAGTTGTTAGCCGGAAGCCTTCCGCGAGTTCTTTTACGGCAGCATTGAATTTTAAAACGACTCCGTAGCCGCCAGGGCCAGGGTTACCTTGGGCTGCCCCATCTGTGTATATCCGAATCATTGAAAAAAATAGATCGTTAGCTAAGAAAGCATCATGTTGCTTTTGAAAATCTTCACGGCAATAGACAGAAGAATTACGCCAAAGACTCTGCGCAATACCGAAAAACCAGATTTGCCTATTTTCCGCTCCAGCCATGAGCTTGACCGCAGCACAATGTAAACAAAAATGAGATTCAATACGATGCCAATGAGGATGTCGCGATCATCATAGACGGTGCGAAGGGAAAGAATAGTGGTAAGGGTGCCTGCTCCCGCAATCAGCGGAAAAGCAATAGGGACAATAGAACCAGAACCTTTAGCGTCTGGATCGTCCTTGATTAAAGTTATCCCAAGCAGCATTTCCATGGCAATGATAAACATAACAATCGAGCCGGCTACTGCAAACGAGCTTACATCCAGACCGAATAAATTCAAGATGGACTGACCGAGGTAAAGAAAGGCAACCATCAAGACTGCTGCTATGGCGGTGGCGCGCTCGGCATAAATCCTTCCTTCACGCTGACGAATGAGAATGATAAAAGGTATGGAGCCTACAATATCAATAACTGAAAATAAGATTAGACTTACCGAAAAAATTTCTTTTAAATCCATGACAAAGGCTTTTAAAATGCAAACTTAATGAAAAAGAAAGAGGTCGTTTTAACCGTTTATTTATTTCTCTGAATTTAGGGGGGGTTAATAGGGATGAATCAAAAAAATAGCTTAGACTTTTCCGGTTTCTGATTTTATTTACATCCAACATACCCTTTTTAGGTTTACAAATGGAGTGGATTTTTATCCAAGGTAGCGCAATATACCCGATCTTAGTTTTGCTTATATTTGCTTTATTACGATAGTGTACAGCAACTGGTGTCCCATCCTGCACTTCAATTCTAAATGGATTAATTTCAGTTCATGAAAATTCAAAACACGGCTTTTGATGAGAAGGAAGTGATTCATTTGTTGAAGCATTATTTGCCCGAACAAGCTTCCCTAAAAGACTTTATTCATCAGAATACGCTCCAGTCATTTCAAAAAATGAAGTTTCAAAATGCCCTAGCCACTTCGTCAGCACTGTTTGGTTACAAAGTTTTTCTTGGCCTGAAGGACTATCGGAATCTCCATAAAAACAATAAGATAAACGATGCAATATTAAAGTGGGTTATCATTGAAAGAAAAGGTGAATCTGCACTTTATGAATGGAGACTGAAGATGTGTGAACAGGAATACAAAAGGCAAATTCACACGCGCATCGGTCAGTTTAGGGGACACTGGAAAAAACAATTCAAGGTAGATATGGATGCGCTGGTGCACCCGATCTTATTTAGGATTCTTTGCAGTTACCTAGATCAAGGCATTTCGATTTGGCGCTTTCCAGCCTGTGAAAAAGGTTTCTTAAATGCAATTAAGGAGTTGGAACAATTTGGGTATTCTAGTTTCTTCCGAAAAAGGCGGGCAAAGAACTTATTGTTCTCCGATGAATGTACAATTCCTGATTTATTAAAAATTTTAGTCGGTGATGAATCACTTTTTGGACAATATCTTTTTGATCAGCAATTTGCCCACATGGGTTGGTCGGGCATGGTTTCGGTCGTGGAATCCTCACCAGAAACATTGTTGGATAAGCGAATCATTACCCTTCGTGAACTGATTATTTTTGAACTGCTTCTTGAGATTGATGCTTTAGATTTTCATTCGGGGGAGAACTGGGCTCCACTGGCAACCAGAGTAAAAGATAAGCCGGTTGATCTTTTTGATGAAGTTGAAATTACCGAGCTTCACGAAGTTCTTTCCCTGTGGCAGGATGCCTATGAATGGACTTATTATGATCAGGTATTGGCTGGTCTGGTTCAGGCCCAGAAGCCAAGGGTTGCAAATCACAAGAAAACATTTCAAAGTTTTTTCTGCATCGATGACCGTGAAGACTCGTTGAGACGACACCTAGAGAAACTTGATCCAAATTGTGAAACATTTGGAACACCGGGTTTTTTTAATGTTGAGTTTTATTATCAACCTGAAGACGGGAAATTTTTCACGAAAGCTTGTCCTGCTCCGCTAATGCCAAAGTTCCTAATAAAAGGAAGAAATAACAGAACCAGGCGCAAACAAGATATTCACTTCTCTAAGCATTCTTCTTCATTTTATACGGGCTGGCTTTTTTCGCAAACACTTGGGTTTTGGTCAGCGTTAAAATTGTTTATCAATATTTTTAAGCCAACAAGCGGCCCGGCTACTGCCTTATCCTTTCAACATATGGATAGGTACTCAGCTCTTTCCATTGAGAATAAAAACCCACTAGATGTCGAAAACGGATTACAAATTGGATTCACCGTTCCTGAGATGGCGGATCGCTTGGAAGGAATGTTGGTGAGCACTGGCCTTACAAAAGAATTTGCCCCTATTGTTTACCTTGTTGGTCATGGAGCAAGCAGTGTCAACAATCCACATTATGCAGCATATGATTGCGGGGCCTGTGCGGGCAGGCCTGGTTCGGTTAATGCAAGGGTTATCTGTTATATGGCCAATCATCCTGAAGTAAGGACGGTGCTTAAATCAAGAGGAATTGATATTCCATTTGAAACTCAATTTGTTGGTGCACTTCACGACAGCACGCAAGATGATATTTTATTTTTTGATGAAGATTTACTTTCAAAAACGAATATGGAAAAACATCGCGGAATTGAACACGTATTTGCCAAAGCGTTGGACAATAATGCGAAAGAAAGATCGAGAAGATTTTTGTCTATAAATATCCACAGAAGTTCGGAGAAAGTTCACCACGATGTGCGCTTGCGTTCCGTCTCTTTATTCGAGCCGCGTCCTGAATTAAATCACGCAACTAATGCTTTGTGCTTTATTGCCCGGAGGTCGCTGACGAAAAATCTGTTTTTAGATAGACGGGCATTTCACAATTCCTATGATTATCGTATTGATCCAACCGGAAAATATTTACTGGATATTCTTAAGTCGGCCGCCCCAGTATGCGGTGGAATAAACCTTGAATATTATTTCTCGAGGGTAGATAACCAAAAATTAGGCGCAGGCTCAAAGCTGCCTCACAACGTAATGGGACTCTTTGGGGTTGCCAATGGAATTGATGGGGATTTGCGGCCAGGGCTTCCAAGCCAAATGATTGAAGTGCATGACCCCATTCGATTGCTAATGATCATTGAGCATTTTCCTGAGGTGGTACTTCAAACAATTCAACAGACACCCGAAACTTATGAATGGTTTATTAATGAATGGGTGCATCTCGTGGTGGTGGATCCTGAAACTAACGCGCTTTCTGTTTTTAAAGAAGGTGAGTTTCCCCCCTACACACCTTTCAACCAAAAAATAGATTTGCTTACAGAGGAGATGCAGTTGTTCGAATCTACTCATGAAAACCTTCCCGTTTTAGAAATTGGATTAGTGAACCGATGACGATGCAAGTGGTGCTCCAGTTTTTTATTCTAATTCCGTTGACGGGTTTTGTGCTCAGCTTACTTATCCCGGAGAGTAATGAAAAGCTGATCTCCTCAGTTTCATTTAGTACGGTAGGCATCAACTTGGTTGGGTTTATACTATTTTTATTTTATTGGCTCGTGAAGGGACGTCCTGTCGTTGATTACAATTACGTCACTTTATATCAAACGGCAGACTTTCATTTTTTCGTTGATTTATACTTTGATAAAATCACAGCCGTATATGGTCTGGTGGGGGCGCTGCTTACCTTTTTAGTAACTGTATACAGCCGTTATTATTTGCATCGGGAGGTTGGATATAAACGGTTTTTCAATACGATTATCTTTTTTTATCTGGGCTATAATGTAATCATCCTTTCAGGGAACTTTGAAACCTTATTTGCCGGTTGGGAACTCCTTGGCATATCTTCGTTTCTACTCATTGCCTTCTACCGACACCGTTATTTACCAGTAAAAAATGCGGTAAAGGTATTTTCAATATATCGGGTGGGCGATGTGGGTTTGATTTTGGTCATGTGGATGAGTCATCACCTTTGGCATGAGAACATTACATTTTTAAAGCTTAATAATCTTGCTCTGCTTCATTACTCGATGCCTTCAGGTGCTGGCGTTAGTTTATTTATTTCAATGATGTTGCTTCTGTCGGCTGCAGCTAAATCGGCACAGCTTCCCTTCTCTTCCTGGCTTCCCAGGGCAATGGAAGGGCCAACGCCATCCAGTGCCATTTTCTACGGTTCGCTGGCGGTTCATCTGGGTGTTTTTTTATTACTTCGCACGTTTCCGTTTTGGGAACATCAACTTTCAGTACGAATTATTATCGCTCTATTAGGATTGACAACCTCGATTTTGGCAACGGGAATAGTGAGGGTTCAATCATCGGTTAAGAGCCAGATTGCCTATGCATCTATTGCCCAAATTGGATTGATTTTTATCGAAGTTGCCGCAGGTCTTGAAAACCTGGCACTCTTCCATTTTGCGGGCAACGCATTTTTAAGGACGTATCAACTGTTGGTCTCACCTTCAGTGGTGAGTTACTTAATCAGGGAACAGTTTTATAACTACTCTGCGCGTGCGCGCTCCATTGAAGTAAGATTTCCCAAAGCCCTGGAGTACACCCTTTATGTTCTTTGTGTTAAGGAATGGAACCTTGACTCAATGATGTACCGGTATTTGTGGAATCCGCTTAAATGGCTGGGAAGTAAACTCAGGTTTTTCACCTTAATGGGTGTCTCCCTGTTTTTTGTCGCCACCTATTTGGTGGGTCTGCTTTGTTTTTTCTACCGCGATGAAATCCCCATAGCAATTGCTGAAAATTTGCCGATTCTTTTCTCGTTGATTGGCTTAATCATGGTGCTAAAATCATTTACAGAGCGAAGGTGGGCGAGGAAGAGTTGGATACTGATAATTATAAATCATTTTTGGGTTGTACTAGCCATTTCTTTTAATGAGCCATTCTCAATAGGCCAATCGGCTTTGTATTTAAGTGGAGTTGTTGTGGCCGGAGTGATTGGATTTTTGATTTTGGTTCGGTTAAGAGGTTTAGAAGGCGGTATCGATCTTCATCAGTTCTATGGGTATTCTTTTAAACATCCGAAGCTGGCTTTTCTTTTTTTTCTTTGCTGCTTGGGCGCAACCGGCTTTCCGATATCGCCTACATTTGTTGGCGAAGATTTAATGTTCTTGCACATTCATGAAGGTCAGGTTTTACTGGCCTTGATCACTGCGTTAAGTTTTGTCCTTGACGGACTGGCCGCCATTCGCCTTTATGCCCGTATTTTTATGGGGCCGCCTTTCAAATCAGATTCCGAAATGGCTTATCGGTCTTCTTGAAAATGTAGATGTGATTAGGTGCCGCTCGCCCTTATGTGAACCCTTCCACGCTATACATTCTGTGAAATTTAGGGTTCACACCAATTTTTTATAACTTTTTGTTTAGCAGATGGCCTATGGCCATTGCATAACCTTCCATGCCAAATCCTGTAATCAAGCCAGTACATTTTGAAGTTATCAAACTCTTATGCCTAAACTCTTCGCGGGCATAGACATTGGATAGGTGTACTTCAACCACCGGGGTTTTTATGGCCGCGATTGCATCGTGGATGGCAATGGAAGTGTGCGTATAAGCTCCGGCATTCAAAATTATGCCATCGAAAGTAAAGCCAACTTCGTGTAATTGGTTAATCAGTTCGCCCTCAATATTCGACTGAAAATAGTGCAACTGAATATTGGGAAACTGCTGTTTCAATTTTTCAAAGTAAGTTTCAAAACTTTCTTTGCCATAGGTTTCAGGCTCCCGCTTTCCCAGGAGATTAAGGTTGGGTCCGTTGATGATCTGTATTTTCATAAGCCGATGTTGTAACTTGCAAGTTAATAGGAACAAACGATAAAATCATTTTCAATTTGAATTGGGACACTTACATTAAACAGTTTGGGCAATACTTGAAATTGGAGCGTTCTCTCTCACAGAATTCCATTGATGCCTATGTACGTGATGTGGAAAAACTGAAACAGTTTATGGAGTTGTCTGAACTTAAGGTTAGTCCACTTAAAACATCTTCTGGGCATTTAGAGAAATTTATCCAGTATATTGGTGAGCTGGAGATGAGTGCTTACAGCCAGGCGCGTATTCTTTCGGGTTTGAAAACTTTTTTTAAATACCTCTCTTATGAGGAACTCATTGACGCCAATCCGGCAGCTTTGCTAGAAGGCCCAAAGATTGGCCGTAAGTTACCAGACACACTTGACTATGTGGAAATTGTGGCCCTGCTGGATGCGATTGACCTCTCAACGGTCGGAGGTGCCCGCAATAGGGCCATGCTAGAAACACTTTACAGCTCGGGGTTAAGAGTAAGTGAATTGGTAGAACTTCGCCTTGCTAATATTTATTTTGACATCGGTTTTCTTCGGGTTATTGGCAAAGGGAATAAGGAAAGATTAGTACCCATTGGCAAAGATGCCCTTAAATATTTAAAGATTTATATTGATGAAGTCCGTGTTCACATACCGGTACAAAAAGGTTTCGAAAGCTATGCTTTCCTAAATCGCAGTGGGCGAAAGCTCACGCGGGTCATGATATTTCTGGTGATTAAAAAACTGGCAGAAAAAATCGGACTAAAGAAGGCGATTAGCCCCCATACGTTTCGTCACTCTTTCGCAACCCACTTGATTGAAGGTGGCGCAGATTTAAGAGCTGTTCAAGAAATGCTCGGTCATGAGTCCATTACCACCACTGAGATTTATACGCACCTGGATAGGGATTATTTAAGGCAGGTCGTTCAAGAATTTCACCCCCGCGGATAAGTCTTTGAACTAAAAACGATATCTTGAAATGAATTAATCGCTTAATTTGAGTAAATTTGAACTATGAAGATATTAAGTATTATGCTTTTGCTTTTTAGCCTACAAGCTGCGGGGCAGGAATTAAAAGTGGAGTTTGACAAGAAACATGATTTTTCAATTTACAAAACCTTTTCTTTTGGCGAAAGCCAGGTGGCGACACCTCCAGATGAGAAACAAGTTACGGACGCCACCATCGACAAATGGGTTAAAGCCGGTACTGCAAGGGAGTTGAAATATAAAGGGTTAAAACGTGTGGATACCTTAGGGGATTTGGTGGTGACCTATACCATAGTTACTATGCCCCGCTTAGATATACACACCATAGGGCCTGCCGCTGGTACACCAGATTCAAATGATAGGACTTGGTCTAGAAGTTACACCCAACAAAATTTTATTATTGACCTTACTGCGCCTAATAACAATTATTTAGCTTGGCGGATTAATGCGCTTAATGATGTAGTGGGGCGGGATGCCGAGCGCGTTATTGACGCCATTATTGTTAGGGGTTTTAAAAAATTCCATAAGCAAAAGCGAAAGCAAAAAAAATAAGTCGTTTTTATTTTATAAATGAGGCTTCAACCTTTTGAAAATCTCTAAACAAACCCAAGCATCCGTGGCCGCATAGCTAATTTGCTTGTCATTGAGAGTGGGTGCCTCCCAATTACTCGTTTGAGAACTCTTGGAAATCCGAAAGCCCATTAAAAGCCCTGTTAATCTTTTTACGCCTTCCACTTCAAGTCCTGCATTTTTAGCAAGGTTTGCGAGCTCGATAATGCCACCAGGCTCAAATTGCTTTAGACGCTGTAAGGCCTTAATGTCATCGCGTAAAGCAACACCTGCCTTCACGATATTTTTATTCTCTAAAAAATGAAAAATCTCTGGTCGAATTCCGGTGATATTAAGGCGGATAAGAAAGACTTTTTTGGGTAAGGCAATCTGCATTAAGGCTACCTTATTGATGTGTCCACGCACGAAGACGGGCTTGGTTTCTGTATCAAAACCAGCCGCAGAATGGGTACTGATTTCTTCAAAGACTTTTGGGAAGTGACCTGGATCATCAACCACAACGATTTCCCCTGTAAATGCCCCAAGGGGTAAGGCATTGATCTCCTCGTTTGAGATCGTTGTTTTTTGAAAGCTTGTTTTTGTCACTGGTTTTAAAATCAATTGGTGGTATTCGGCTAATTGCTAATCAATTAATTGCTAATATTGTTTGGTTCACTTTGATCTTCACTCCTTATTAATTGAAAAATGAATGCCGCCAAGTTAATCGAAAAAGCAAAAACCTCCTCATTTTATTTGTGGCTGCTGAATTGGTCTTTTGACAGAATGATTCCTTTTAATAGGCCGCATGGCTTTCGAATTATTGAGATCGGTGAGTACCATGTTCGCACTCGGCTACCGTATAAGACCAAGAATCTCAACCATTTAAAAGGGCTACATGCTTGTGCGTTGGCTACCATTACTGAGATTACGGGCGGATTTATTTTTGTCACTCAGCTTGATCCCCTGAAATATCGAATAATCTTAAAAAAATTGGAAGTGGATTATTTATACCAAGGCAAAACGGAGGCTTTTGGTGAATTTAGAATTACTGAAAATTGGATGAATGAAAAAGTTATTAATCCCCTTGGGCAAGCCGAATCGGTTGAGGTGGTCTCAGAGGTGAATATTACAGACACAAATGGAAATCAACTTACCCAAGGTCGTGCAACTTGGCAAATTAAACGATGGGACAAAGTAAAAACCAAAACTTGATGAGTTGACGAGTTTGGATTAATTTTAGGAATGCGGTAACTTGATGATTGAAAAAGTTAAAATTGGGAATGGATTTAAATTTGTGAATTATGCGGAAGATAGACAGACTCCTTTCTGAATATGGCGAGAGCCATCAAAATGCTACTAACAAAGCCATCCACTGGATTTGCGTTCCACTGATTTTTTTCAGTGTGGTGGGTTTAATTGCTTCCATTCCTCCTGGTATTTTACAATCCATGTTGGGAACAAATGTTTGGGTGAATTGGGCTACCGTTGTTTTGGTTTTATCTATTCTCTACTATGTTTCACTTTCTGTGCCGCTCAGTATTGGCATGTTACTTTTTGCTGCGGTTTGCATTTTGCTAGCCAATAAAATTGAGTTATTAAATATTGCGCCACTTTGGTTGGTTAGTTTATCAATTTTTGTGCTTGCATGGATTGGTCAATTTTACGGGCATAAAGTAGAGGGGAAAAAACCATCCTTCCTGAAAGATTTGCAATTTTTGTTGATCGGCCCTGCCTGGCTAATGCATTTCATCTATAAGAAATGGAAAATCCCTTACTAAAAGGGTTGAACGGATTTACGTTTTATACTTTTGATCCAATCCAGAAACCCAGGGCGGCTATTTCTAATTATTTATTTACTCATCCCAATCATTTTTACTTACAAAAAAAGAGGGGCTGGAAGTCTTTGGGGCTGAAGGTAAATGGGAAGGCGATCAGTCAAATCACATTTTATATCAGTCTTAATACTGCATTAAGCCCTTTGAAGGCCCCTTTTGGATCAATGCAGTCTAATCGACATTTAACATCCGAAGAAATGACTTTTTTTATTCACCATTGCTTGATGTTTCTAAAAGACCAAGGAGTAAAAAATATTGAAATACGAAATTTCCCGGAAGCATACGAACCGATTGTCACAAAATTACTATACAACGGATTGTTGAGTCATGGGTTCACAGCTCGTCAGCACATTTCGAGCATTATCATTGTTGATGAAAAGGATTTTGAATCAAAAATAAATACTTCTGAAAAGCAAAAACTCAGAAAGTGCAGGTCTACGCTCCAATTCCACAAGGCCCAGGCTGATCAACTACCTAGGATTTACAGATTTATTGAGACCTGCCGACTTGAAAAAAAACAAAATTTATCAATGTCCCTCACGGAGTTAAAGAAAACCATAAATCTTTTTCCGAAGAATTTTTTTCTTTTTGAGATAGTTAATACTACGGGCACCGCTGCTGCGGGAGTAGTCATTAAGGTCAACAGAGAAATTCTTTATACCTTTTATTATGCCCACAGCAAAGAATTTGATAAAATCAGTCCTGTTGTTTTTTTGTTATCAGGTATCTATCAGTTTGCCCAACGCGCCAACTATAAATTGATTGATCTCGGCACTTCGATGACTGGAGATGAAATAAACAAGCCTTTACTTCATTTTAAGAAGAGCATTGGTGGAAAGCCCTCTCCAAAATTTATTTTCGAAAAAAATCTTCGATGACGAAGCCGCTTGTTTCTGTAATTTGTCTTTGCTTTAACCACCGTCATTTTCTGAAGGAAGCTGTTAGTTCGGTGTTAAATCAAAGCTATACTAATATTGAGGTTATCGTGATTGATGACGCCAGCGGTGATGGGAGTGATCAGCTGATAAAGGAAGTCGTGAATTTGCATCCGGAAATAAAAACAATTTTGCTTTCAGAAAATGTTGGAAACTGCAAGGCGTTTAATCTAGGATTGAAATTGGCTACAGGCGATTTTGTTATCGATTTTTCGACCGATGATGTAATGATGACTGATCGGGTTGAAAAGCAAATTGATTTTTTCTTAAAACAAGACAATAGGGTAGGGGTTGTATTCACCGATTCCGTTTATATTGATCAGCAAGGCGCTTCTTTTCGAAGTCATTTTGAATACCTATTCAACAAAAAACTGATCGATCATATTCCTTCGGGGGATGTATTTCGGAATGTATTAACCACCTATTTTATTTGTAGCCCTACGATGATGATCAGGAAAAGTGTATTGGAAGGTATGGGTGGCTATGATGAAGCGCTGGCGTATGAAGACTTTGATTTCTGGGTTCGTGCCTCACGGAATTTTTATTTTGGATTTCTTAATGAAAGATTGACGAAGGTAAGGCGTTCCTTTGGTTCGATGTCAACCGGATGGTACAAACAGGGTGATAAACAATTGCGCTCTACGTACTTGGTTTGCGAGAAAGCGTTAAATCTTTGTCGCGATGAGGAAGACAGGAAGGCGTTGCAATGGCGGTTGCTTTACGAATTTAAACAGGCTGCTTTTTCTCGAAACAAAGCTGAGGCAAAATTATTTGCGGGATTGTTGAAAAAACTAGGGATAATTCCGCCTTCGTTTTATATTGTCAGATTCGTTTCAGCACTACCTTTTCCATGGGCCTGGCTAAGAAACAGGTACCATCAATTATTTTATCATTGATTTTTTTTCCAGAGCCTTAGCTCAATGGATATTCTTGTTTGATCGGTATTTAAGTTGACAGCCCCACCATGGATTAAATAAGGGGAGAAGACCAACACTTCATTTACTTTAGGATTTGGCCGAAGGATCTCATACTCGCCATGGATATGCGTAACCGCAGGCACGTTATATTTTTGTCCTTCAATGTTAGCGCCTTCAGAGGTGCGTTCTGTATTTTTTTCAGGCCAATGATGGCTTCCCGGAATGATTGTTAACGAAGATTTTTCATTACTTCCAGCGATAGGTATATATAGGTTAATGCAATTTGCATAGTCTTCAAGCCACACATCGCGGTGCAGTGGATTGTTGTCTTGCGACTTAGGGCGGATTACTCTAAAGTGAAAAATTGTTTGGTTGCCGAAAGGGTTTTTTGCAATAAGGTCCGTTTTACAAATTTCTGAGATACGATGCTCGATTTCTTTAATGGGAACAGGAAACTGCGATACTGAAAGTAATTTTGTTTTTTCGATGGCAGCCAAATGTAGTTCTTGTTTCGAAGCAAGTTTGTGATAACGCTCAAGTTGAAAATCATCTGTGATTGCAAGGCCTGATTTTTTCCATAAAGACAGTAACAGCTTTCTTGTTCCAATTTCAAAATCCCTAAATAGGCTTTCATTTGTAAACAGCCGATTGACCACAAATCCTTCCTTTTTCCAATGTCTACCCGCGGTCAAATCTATCGCTTGATGCAAAAGGACGGTTTCTTTTTTTGCTTTTATTTCAGAGGCTTCCATCATTTGCGGTTGTCTTTTCCCTCCACCATTGAAATGTAGCTGTTGAACCTACTTTGAGAAATGTTTCCATCTTCTACCGCTGATCGAATTCTGCAGCCCGGCTCGTTAAGGTGAAGACACTTGGACCCATATTTACATTGAAGTCGCAAGTCTCTCATCTCCGGAAAATAATCAGAGATTTCTTGCGGTGTCATCTCCACGAGTCCCCATTCCTTGATGCCGGGTGTGTCGATGACAAAAGTTTTTGCGTTGAGTTCAAACATTTCAGAAAAGGTGGTGGTGTGCGTTCCTTTTTCAGAAAAACCTGAAATCGCTCCGGTCGCCTGGTTTATTGAGGGCGACAATTTATTCAGCAATGTACTTTTGCCTGATCCGGAATGGCCGGTCAATAATGAAATTTTTCCGGCCAGGTGATCTTTTAATTCCTCGACCCCTTCACCTTTGATGGCCGATGTAGTAATCACATGGATACCGATTTTTTTATATAGCGCTTTTAACGCTTCTGACTGATTCATTTCGTGCGCATCGAACAAATCAATTTTATTAAAAACTAGAACCTGGGGGATACGATAAGCTTCTGCGGAAACTAAAAATCGGTCGATAAAGCCAAGCGAAGTTCTGGGTTGCTGTAGGGTGACGATCAATACAGCCTGGTCAATATTGGTAGCAAGGACATTGGAATGGCCTGTTTTTTTTACGGACTGCCTAAGCATTTGGTTTCTGCGTGGCAATATTTTAATAATTGCGTGTGAGCCTTCTGCTATTTCAATTTCGACTTGATCGCCAACGGTTACCGGGTTGGTCTCTTTAATTTCATCCAGTCGAATTTTTCCTCGAATGCGGCATTCGTATTTTCTGCCTTCGGCTAGTACGCGGTGCCATGAGCCAGTTGACTTGATAACAATTCCTTTCACTGGTTTAGGATTGGAATGCAATAGTCCATTATCTTTTTTGTGGCGCCCAAATTCTCATTTACATACGATCGTGTCACCTCACAGGCAAGAAGAAAGTTTTCTGGATGGTTGATCATCAACTCGTATTTTGATTTTAAATCTCCATACCCACCCACTTCAAAAGCCCCACCTCTCATGATAAGGTCATTGGCTTCTTTGTATTTATCATAGTTTTTATTTCCAAAAAAAATAGGGATGCCGTAACAGGCGGCTTCTAGAATATTATGGAGTCCTTTGCCAAATCCACCACCGACAAAGGCAAATTCACCATACCGATAAAGTTGGGAAAGCATTCCGATACTGTCAATTATCAAAACCGAAAACGTTTCAATGTGCGGTGTTTGCTGCGAAAATCGCGCGGCTTTTACGTGTACCGATTCTTCAATTTCGCGAAGAAACGATTCGGAGATTTCATGGGGTGCGATGATAAATTTTATGGAGTTCGCTTTTTCCTGGATGAAAGGCACCAATATTTTGATGTCTTCTGGCCAGCAACTACCAATGACAAAAAGCTTTTGATCATTTTTGAATTTTTTGGCCTGCTCAATTTCGTCTCCATTTTTAATGATCTGATTAACGCGATCAAACCTCGTATCACCCGCCACAGCAGCTTGAGCAATTCCTATTGAATTCAGTAGCGTTTTAGTCTCTTGATCCTGAGTAAAAAAATAATCAAAATTTTTAAGCAGTCTGCGCATAAATCCGCCATACCTCTTAAAGAACACTTGATTTTGACGAAGCAGGCAGGAAGCTGAAATAATGTGTGCTCCTGAATTTTTTAATTGGACAGTATAATGATACCAAAATTCGTATTTAATAAAAATAGCAATTTTTGGATTCGCAATTTCAATAAATCTTTTTGCGTTATAACGTGTATCCCAAGGCAAATAAAAAATGTAATTGGCCAACTCATAATCCTTTCTGATCTCGTAACCCGAAGGCGAAAAGAAGGTGAGTAATATTTTTACAGAGGGCAAATTCCCTTTTATCGATTGAATCAACGGACGGCCCTGTTCAAACTCTCCTAGTGAGGCACAATGCACCCAAACCACAACCGCTGAATTATCAGCAAAAGCAGATTCAAGCCGATTAAAAATATCCTTGCGGCCAGTTACAAAGGCCTTGGCTTTTGGATTAAACCATGCTGCTATCTTAAACATGATGAGCAGAATGAAAATAGCTAGGTTATAGAGTATCAATCGAGTGATTTAATTTGCTAAATTAGCCAAAGATTTGGTCAGCATTTCGATACGGATTTATAATTCTTGGTTATTTTTATTAGATTAGTTTTGTGATAATCGATTTATAAATGTGATTTTAACCTCAAATACTTAACCCATGAGAAAATTTCTTTTAGCCTCTTTTCTTACATTATTTTCTTTTATATCCTTTGCACAAAGTGATATCGGCAATATTGTCAAAGGAAGCAATGCAGATGCGAATTATTTGGTGAATGGGTATGTAGCTCCTGCCTTATCGGTTATTGGCTATGGGCTAAATCAAGGATGGTACAATACGGCCAAGCCCCATAAAATTCTAGGTTTTGATTTAACTGCAACAGTCAGTTTTATAAAAATTCCTACTTCTGACTTATCGTACTACGTAGACAACACAAAGTTGACCTATATTGAAAGACTAAATGGGCCAAAGGGCAGCATTCAGAGTGGTTACGTTCCAACTGTATTTGGATCAAGTCAATCTCCTTCGTACACATTTAAGCCTTATGTGCCGGGGGTTACTGAATTTAATGGTGCTCCTGGTGCGGACTTAAGTTCGGTTCCAGTGATAAAAAATTCTTTACCGATACCAATGGCTCAGTTGGGGATAGGCTTGCCAAAGGGATTTGAATTAAAGGTGCGGTACATACCCACAATTAAATTCGGCAACAACTCGAGTTCTAATTTTGGTTTATTTGGGATAGGGCTTATGCACGATGTAAAACAATACTTGCCCGGGATAAAGGAGCTTCCATTTGATCTCTCTGGTTTTATCGGCTACACCAAAATGACGATGAATGTATCATTTGATCCTCAAAATCCTCAGTATAACCAAAATGGGGTCCTCACTTCCAGTGCCACTACGATACAAGGAGTGATTTCAAAAAAGTTTTCTGTGCTTACTGGCTATGCAGGGCTAGGTTATAATATTGCGACTACAAAAATGGCCATTAGTGGTAATTATGATATAAAAAATACGGGTACTCCAACCACACCAATTTCAATTAATACCAGCGCAGCTTCGAATGGCCCTCGAGCTACATTTGGGCTAAGATTGAAACTAGCGGTATTTAACTTCCACGGGGAATATACCTTACAAAAATACAGTTCGCTGACGCTTGGATTTGGAATCTCAGTTCGCTAAGAATTCATTTGAAAAAGGAGGCTGCATTCAATTTGTAGCCTCCTTTGTTTTTTATCCTTTGATTTATTTGCCTGAATATGTCGGCTTTCTTTTTTCAATGAAAGCTTTCATTCCTTCTTTCTGATCAGCGGAGGCAAATGTGAGATAGAAATTTTTCCGTTCAAAGGCGAGCCCTTCATCCAATTGCGTTTCGAAAGAACGGTTGACAGCTTCTTTGGCTAACTGTACAGCCACAGGAGATTGCTGAGCAATTTCTTTTCCGAGTTGTAGGGCTTCATGCAAATACATTTCTACCGGAACTACTTTTGAAACTAACCCATAGAAGAGTGCGTCCTCTGCCGATAAAAACCTTCCGGTGAGGATGAGCTCCATGGCTTTTGATTTTCCTACTGCTTTTGTTAGGCGTTGAGTTCCGCCAGCTCCGGGTATGGTGCCAATTTTTATTTCCGGTTGCCCGAACTTGGCCGTTTCAGAAGCAATAATAATATCGCACATCATCGTGAGTTCACAACCGCCACCCAACGCAAAGCCACTTACGGCTGCGATGATTGGTTTCTTTGTTTTACGGATCTGGTCCCAAGTACTGAATTGATCAACCATTAGCATATCAATCGCGCTTTGGTCAGCCATTTGTTTAATGTCCGCGCCTGCAGCAAAGGCTTGGTCATTACCGGTAAGCACAATGGCACGAACGTTATCGTTTTTATCCAGCGTTTGCATGGTCTCAAGCAATTCAAGCATGAGCTGTCGGTTCAGGGCATTTAATTCTTTTGGCCGGTTCAGCTCAACTAAGGCAACAAACGGTTCTTTCTGTTCGGTTACTTTTATAAAATCCATGGTTAAAATTTTAATGACAAATTTACCTTAATTGCGCTTCAGATGATAAAGATCATGAAAGATGTTATGGGCTTTCCTTTAGGAATTTGTTACCTAAAGAATATCATCAATAGAGAAAGACTGTGTACGTTAAAAAAATTGCATTTCTAGTATGACCTTTAGTTGGTCTAAAGAACCATTAGTTTATTGTATGCTTTGGTCAAGTCTTAGAGGATCTATTAAAATGCAAAGGTATCCTTACCTTTCGCATAGAACATTATGAAAATTGATGTTTAGATCATCGGCTCAAGCATCGGCCTGCCCTTCAATGGCGACAAGTTGCTCGATAAATTTCTCATCCATTTTTATTAAACCGGTAGGTGAAAAATAGTTCACCGTTATTTCTTTGAACTTCGGGATAATGACTGTTATTTTTTTAGCTTTTTCCTTTTTGGATTCGCTGGTGGCCACACGTAAAATCTTCAAAAACAGTAATACGTTTTCGCATTCATCTTTACCGAAAAGACGGATTTGTCGCTGGATGCTGTTTGTGAGTTGAATGAACAATTCATAATCTTTGAGCATGCAATATTGCAGCGCTAAAAGCGCCTTCACTTCCATTTGAACAAAAGGGTACTTTTTCAAACTTACTTCATTCAGCAGATGGTTGAGAACTTTAGCGGCTTCATCAAACTTTCCGATATAATAGGCGCTGATTGCACGATAGCAAACATAAATTACATATTTGGGTACATCTTGCATTTCTGCCTCTATATCCATAAGCAAGCTTTCGTTCTCTGCATACAAGCTTGCTTCGGTGTTATTTCGCTGATGCCGTTCAATTTTTGCAATTAAGAAACGAGCGGTAAAGGTATAATTGGAATAATTGACTAATAAAGTAGCCATTGCATCGTTCACTTCCTCATAATACTTTTCAGACTGCCGATATACTTTGTAGTGATTGTAATATTCCAAGTGAAGAAAGGAAAACAATAAGTTTAAATGATAATACAAAGGATCAAGAGGATACGTTTCGAAAATTTTCTGAACCCGCACAAAAATATCTTCAATAGCCTCACCCTCATGGTTCATGTCATCCTGCTCCACAAAAAGTCTATGAAAAATAAGCATGCAACTATGGTAGACATAAAGCCGATGTGAGTCATATAGCTTAGAGACATTTTGCATCTCCTTCATAGCTAAATTCAGTCCAAGTTTTTCTGTGAGATCGCCAGTTAAAAAATAATTTCCATATTTTTTCAGGTACTCAGAAAGCAGGTCTTCGGCCTTGTCCACCGCCAGCATAAAGGCAATGTGTCGATTGTAAAGTTGTGAGTAATTGAAATATTCGGGGGAATGGACGTGAAGTTTTTTCAGCGATTTGTAAACTACAGTTAGTTCACTGGCCAGGTCATAATCCTGTAATTCTTTTTCCAATTTCCCCAGGGTAGCAATAGAAATAGTTCGCTTTTTAGTGAACAGAACCTCATTTAAGTTGGCTACCTTCCGCAGAATATCGGTACGTGGGCTTTCCATTTGCTGCAACAGATGCTCCTCGATTTTTTGGTTTAGCCTTGATCGTAAAGTATAATACGCATTGGCATTGACATCGAGTTCCACCATTATCTTACTGTCGGAAAGCTGTCGTTCACGAAGGGAGCGAAGAACATAAGCGGACTTTTCGGCATTACTTTCCATGAGGGAATCATGGATTTCCTTATAATCCTTTTCTGAAAGTTGTTTGATGATATTTTTTAGTTTGGCCATGAATAGACGAAAAATGCTTTTAAATATACAAAAATAAAATAGGCATACAATAATCGCACAAGGGAGGCAATTAGGCAATTTTTACATAAAAAAACCCTTAGGTTGTGATATGCGCTATTTCAACCCCAGGCAAAAAACCTTTCAAATAAAAAACTTTAGGTAGTCTGGATTGCCTGTTTAATTTTGAAGACTAATCCAAAATTTATGAAGCGTATTCTTATTCTGCTTATCTTCCTTCCTTGCCTTATTAATGCCCAAAGCATTCGCTGGGCAAAAGACGGGAACGCCTATTTTAAAATTGAAGCTGGTGAAGTGAGTAAATACGCTTTGCCGGGAAATTCAAAAACAACTTTTTTGTCGAAAACCGACCTTACCCCCTCCGGCCAAACAGAGAGCCTGAAAGTAAGAAGCTTTACCTTGTCGGATGATGGAACGCAAGTGTTGATCTATACCAACACAAAAAAGGTTTGGCGCCTTGATACGGAAGGCGACTATTGGGTCTTGAATCTAACAACTAAAAAATTGACACAAATAGGTCAGGCCCAACCAGCCCCTTCTTTGCGGTTTGCGAAATTCTCGCCCGATGGAAAGAAGGTAGGTTATGTAAGTGATTACGACTTGTATGTGGAGGATCTGGCGTCTGGAAAGGCACAAGCCATCACTTCCAATCATTCGCGAAAACTGATCAGCGGAACATTTGATTGGGCTTACGAGGAAGAGTTTTCTTGCCGCGATGGCTTTCAATGGAGCCCCGACAGCCAGGCAATTGCGTATTGGCAAATTGATGCCAACAAGATCAGAGACTATTTTATGCTTAACACCACCGACTCAGCCTACTCTAAAGTTGTTCCTGTGGAGTACCCTACGATCGGCCAAAGACCATCTCCTGCTAAAATTGGAGTGGTCAATCTAAGTTCAAGTAAAACTGTTTGGCTCAACATTCCCGGAGACCCGCAGCAACATTATTTGCCCCGCATGGAATGGAATTCTGACACAGAAATTTTTGTGCAGCAGTTGAACCGAAAACAAAATGAAACTAAAATATTTTCATGCCATCCGAAAACAGGTGACACAAAGCAGATTTATGCGGAAAGTGATAAAGCGTGGGTCGATGTTTTTCCGTTTGCCGTCAATACTTATGCGCTGGATTTCCACCATCCTTTTATCTGGTTGAACAATAAAAAAGAATTTTTATGGTTGAGTGAGAAAGACGGTTGGGCTCATCTTTACCGGATCAGCAAAGACGGAACGAAAGAGGCCCTCATCACCAAAGGCGATTACGATGTGATCGATTATTTGGCCCTGGATGAAAAAAGTAATACTGTCTACTTTTTGGCTTCACCCACCAACGCTACCCAAAAATATCTGTACAAAACGAAATTAGACGGCAAAGGAAAATTAGAATTGATTTCACCGGTCAGTCAACAAGGCTCCCATGACTATTCAATCTCACCGAATGCGAAATACGCCCAGCATAGCTTTTCAAATACATTTACAAAACCGGTCAGTGAGCTCATTAACTTAACCACGAATAAGGCAATCAATGAAAAAGAGAGCATTGCTTCGAAACTGGAAGGCACAACACCCGTAAAGAAAGTTGAATTTTTTAAAATCAAAACAGAAGAAGGAACGGAAATGGATGGCTGGATGATAAAGCCGGCCAACTTCGATGCCGCCAAGAAGTACCCGGTTGTTTTTCTTGTTTATACTGAACCCGCCTCTCAGACCGTTCGCGATTCTTACGGTACGGGGATGAACCGCTTATTCAATGGCGACATGAGTGCCGAGGGATATATTTATATGTCGCTGGATGGAAGGGGAACCCCTGCGCCAAAAGGAAGGGAGTGGCGAAAATCCATCTACCGACAGATCGGACAGATCAACATCAAAGACCAGGCGCTGGCAACAAAAGAAATCTTGAAGTGGCCCTACGTAGACCCGGATAGGATAGCCGTGTGGGGTTGGAGTGGCGGTGGCTCCACCACGTTAAATTTACTTTTCCAATACCCTGAAATTTACAAAACAGGGATCGCCATTGCGGCTGTGGCCAACCAGTTGACCTACGACAATATTTATCAGGAGCGGTACATGGGTTTGCCACAAGAAAATCTTGAAGACATTGTAAAAGGATCTCCCGTGACGTATGCGAAGAACCTGAAAGGAAATTTATTGTACATCCATGGCACGGGCGATGACAATGTGCATTACAACAATGCTGAAATGTTGCTCAACGAATTGATCAAATACAATAAGCAGTTTCAGTTTATGGCGTATCCCAACCGAACGCACAGCATCAACGAAGGGGAAGGCACAAGCAAGCACTTGTCAACGCTTTATTCAGAGTACTTAAGAAAATATTGTTCTCCGGGTGGAAAGTAAAACTGGATTCTGGCTACTGGCCGAATTCATGAGACGAACAACTATTAACTATTAACGAATAACTTAAATGAAGACGTCACGTAGAAAATTCATCCAGACTTCGGCAACCCTTGCTTCTTTGGCATCGGTAAGCAAAGTCTTTTCGCAGGGAAATAATTTAGTGACAAAACCCCTTGTCGTTTCTACCTGGAATTTTGGCGTTGGCGCCAATGCGGAAGCGTGGAAAGTATTATCAAAGAATGGACGGGCACTTGATGCGGTTGAAGCCGGTGTGCAAGTGCCGGAAGGCGATCCGAAGGAAACGTCTGTAGGGCTAGGTGGCCTTCCTGACCGCGATGGTCGCGTAACGTTGGATGCTTGCATTATGGATGAAAATGCAAATATCGGATCGGTGGCTTGTCTCGAGCACATCGTCCATCCCATCTCGGTGGCAAGAAAAGTAATGGAAAAAACACCTCATGTTATGTTGGTAGGGGATGGTGCCTTGCAGTTTGCGTTGGAGCAGGGGTTTAAAAAAGAAAACCTGTTGACACCGGAATCGGAGAAGGCTTGGAAAGAATGGCTGAAAAAAGCGGAGTACAAGCCGATTGCCAATATTGAAAATCATGATACCATTGGCATGGTGGCGTTGGATGCACATCAAAATCTTTCTGGCGCTTGCACCACCAGTGGCATGGCCTATAAAATACATGGCCGCGTGGGCGATTCGCCCATCATCGGTGCCGGACTTTTTGTGGACAATGAAATTGGTGCAGCAACATCTACGGGCGTTGGGGAGGAAGTGATCCGTATTTGCGGATCGCATCTGGTGGTGGAGTTGATGCGGCAAGGTCATTCACCTCTGGAAGCTTGCGAACTGGCGGTGAAGCGAATTGTAAAAAACCAGCCCAAGAACTCAAAAGAAATTCAGGTAGGATTTTTGGCTATCAACAAAAATGGCGAAGTAGGGGCGTATGCATTGCAAAAAGGATTTACCTATGCGGTATATTCCGGTGAGGTTGCCAACAAGCTTTTTGAGGCGAAGAGTTTTTATTAATTGTTAACTTTGTTAGTAAAGAAATAAAGCAATGGGATTACTAGAAACTCACCAGAAACAGATACAAAAGCTTTGCAAAATTCATAGCGTGAAAAACCTTTATTCTTTTGGCTCTGTGAACACGGCAAAATTCAATAAAGAAAGTGATGTGGATTTATTGGTGGACTTTAAAGCAGAAGATCCACTTGAGTATTCGGATCACTATTTTGATTTAAAATTTGAACTGGAAAGAATTTTAAACCGTCCGATCGATTTGCTCGAAACGAGGGTATTAAAAAATCCGATCATCAAAGGAAATATTGATCGATCAAAAGAGCTTATCTATGGATGACAGTATAAGGGCTTGGTTAAACTACATCGAACAGGCAATTATGGAAATCAACTCGTTTATTACAAGCATTCAGACCTTCAGTGATTTTAAAGGATTTAAAAACCAAGCGTGCTGTGGAACGCAATGTTGAAATTATTGGCGAAGCCATGAGCAGAATTCTTAAGGTCGAACCAAACATAAAAATCAGCCATACCAGAAAGATAGTAGACACTCGAAACCGTATCATTCATAGTTATGACTAGGTTTCGGAAGATATCCTTTGGGGAATTGTAAAGCGAAATATTCCCGATTTAGAACGTGAAGTAAATGAGTTGCTCCAAAAATAATGATTTCGATTTCGTTAATTGCCTAATTACCATCCCTCGGCTCGTGTCCTCACAAGCCGACCAAAAAAGGAAACCATGACCCTCGAAATAGTCGTCTACAACATCGAATCTGCCCTCAAAGCCCAGGAAGGCAGCGCTGACCGGATAGAATTATGTGATAACCCAGGAGAAGGAGGAACTACACCTTCCTATGGAACTATTGAAAACGTTCGGCAGAATGTAAACCTCGATGTGTTTGTGATGATCCGTCCGCGTGGAGGAGATTTTCATTATTCCAATTATGAGTTTCATTCAATGAAGCGCGATATTGACCAATGCCAGAAATTGAGTGTGGATGGTGTGGTGTTTGGGATTTTAAATGAAGACGGAACCATTGATAAGAAACGTTGTACAGAATTGATCAAGCGTGCGCGACCACTAAAAGTAACTTGCCACCGCGCTTTCGACATGACACGCGATCCATTTGAAGCGCTCGAAGATTGCATCGAAGTTGGCTTTGCCCGGATTCTCACGGCTGGGCAGCAACCACAGGCGGTAAAAGGGGTTGACTTGATTGCCGCACTGATAAAAAAAGCCAGCGGAAGAATTGCCATCATGCCAGGTTCGGGGGTGAACGAGAATACCGTGGAGGAGATCGTTTCCAAAACAAAGGCAACGGAAATTCATTTTTCTGCCACGGCCTTCCGCGAAAGCGCGATGACGTATAAAAATCCAAACATTGCCGGCATGGGCGATGAGGAAGGGAGTGAATTTATGCTGCGGAGCGTTGATCCCAAACGAATAAAAAAAATGCGACAATTAGCTGTAGCTGCAAAAAATATTGGCGACTGAAAAAATTAAAATATATTTGCAGCCTTATTCGGGGGATTAGCTCAGCTGGCTAGAGCGCTTCCATGGCATGGAAGAGGTCATCGGTTCGAATCCGATATTCTCCACTTAAAATCCGCGAAAGCGGATTTTTATTTTATCATCCTCCTCGCCCCGCGAAAGCGTTTTTTATAATAATCAGAATAAAGATTTGTTTCCATCACCCCCATAGATGTAGACGCATGGATAAATTTTACATTGTCTTTGCCCTTCACTTCGGTAACCAATCCCACGTGGGTGATCACCCTTCTCTTTTTCCCCGTGGCAAAGAAGAGGAGGTCACCGGGTTTTAGCTCTCCCATTTTTACCTTTTCCCCTTTCAGGGCCTGGGCATCTGCGGTACGCGGCAAATTGAGATTGATGGCCTCGTATGCGTGTCCGGTAAGGGCTGAACAATCGATGCCGGAGCGGGTTGTCCCTCCCCATTTGTACGGAGTGCCCGTATAACTTCTGGCCGTTTTGATCACTTCCTCGATTTGGCGTTCTTTGGTTTTGGCTTTTCGCGATGACGCACAATCCGTGAGGATTAAACTAATGCCGACTAAAGCAAAGAAAAAAAATAATTGCGTAATTTTGAGTCCTCTTAAAATATCCATCGGAACAAATTTAATCAATGGCACACGTGAATGAAATAGAAGCGCCTCTAAAATCGGCAAGTACGGAAGAACTGATGGAAGGTCTCCGGAAAATTGTAGGCAAGGATTATGTGATTGTCGATGAAGAAAACCGAATTGAATACGGCCACGATAAAACAGAAGATTATCAATTTACCCCTGATGTGGTGGTGAAACCGGGAACAACACAAGAGGTAAGCGAACTTTTAAAACTTTGCAATGGGCATCGCCTTCCGGTTACGCCTCGGGGTGCAGGCACAGGATTGAGTGGCGGTGCATTGCCTACCCGAAAAGGCGTTGTGATTTCGATGGAGCGTTTTAATAAAATTCTCAACATCGATGAACTCAATTTGCAGGCTATGGTGGAGCCAGGCGTGATCACCGAAGTGTTTCAAAATGCGGTGAAGGCCAAAAATCTTTTTTATCCTCCAGATCCGGCCAGCAAAGGTTCCTGTTTTTTAGGTGGCAATCTCGCCAACAATTCAGGTGGCCCCAAAGCGGTGAAGTATGGCGTTACCCGCGATTACGTAATCAATATGGAAGTGGTGTTACCAAGCGGAGAGATTATTTGGACGGCTGCGAATGTGTTAAAAAATTCGACCGGTTACAACCTCACGCAGTTGATGTGCGGCAGTGAGGGCACCCTCGGCATCATCACTAAGATTGTTTTCAAGTTGCGAGGCCTTCCTCAGAAGACGGTGCTGATGATGATTCCGTTTGTCACCAACGAAGAGGCGTGCAAAGCCATCGCCTCCATTTTTACTTCTGGGATTGTCCCTTCCGGAATGGAATTTTTTGAAAAAGAAGCGGCCGCAAAAACATTCGACTATTGTGATAAAGTATTAGGCAGCCCGGTAACCACCAAACTCACGGAAGGTATGGAAGCCTATTTGCTTTGCGAACTGGATGGCAACGATGAAGAAGTATTGATGCGCGATGCCGAGCGGGTGATGGCGGTAGTAGAAAAATTTCAAAGCGGAGAAGTGTTGTTTGCTGACAGTGCCGCCCATAAGGAAGAGTTGTGGAAGATCCGAAAAAATATTTCGCCTGCGGTGAATTGGTACACGCTCACCAAGTCGGACGATGTGGTGGTGCCGCGCTCCAATTTGCCAAAGCTAATTTCGGGCATCAAAGAAATTGGTAAACGCTATGGTTTCAATACCGTTTGTTTCGGCCACCTGGGTGATGGCAATCTGCACGTGAACATCTTGAAAGAGAATATTTCTGATGAGCGATGGGAAAACGAAATCCCCGAAGGGATTGGTGAAATTTTTAAACTCACCGTAAGTCTGGGAGGCACACTTTCGGGTGAGCACGGTATAGGCATTGCTAAACGTCCGTATATGTCCATCGCCATGAGTGAGGTGAACCTCAACCTGATGCGTGGAATAAAAAAAGTATTTGACCCGAATGGGATTTTGAATGCGGGGAAGATTTTTTAATCAAAATAAATGATTAATTCTGCTTCGATGTTAAAATCCAATCCACAGAAAGTTTTTTCTTTGCATTATTAATTGGCAGGCAAAACGGAAGCAGGCTGCTGGAGAGGAGCGTGCCAGCCGAGCCGTCCCGACTGGAATGGTCATTGGGGCAATAAGTATTTTACGGCTTCTTTTTTTGTGATCATTCCAAGAGGTTCTATTTCTTTTAACCCAGATTACGCATTAGAAAAAGTGGGATTAATAGGAGGTCTAATTTCTAATG
>JADEYI010001053.1_pt1 | contig 25039 bp, 22 predicted proteins | sample 8542331 | NCBI WGS metagenome assembly JADEYI01 (sample SAMN16510988, study PRJNA670497) | mine drainage metagenome | isolation source: biofilm near Copperflume 1 | place: Germany: Marsberg coppermine Kilianstollen | collected 2018-02
TGGCGCGCCCGGCGGGACTCGAACCCACGACCTTCAGGTCCGCAACCTGACGCTCTATCCACTGAGCTACGGGCGCACGATCCAGGAGAGCTGGCGGAGAGGGAGGGATTCGAACCCTCGAAGCAGGTTACCCCACTTGGCGGTTTAGCAAACCGCTGCACTAGACCTCTATGCGACCTCTCCACGTCCGGCTGCCGCCCCCCGTCCTCAAGGCCGACGAAGGCGCCGACGGATCGAAGCGGGACGGGCTGGACAGCGGGCAGTCTAGCAAACCGCCGTACGAGCCGGTTGCCGGCAGAGCCGGTTGCCGGCTCTCTCGGTTGCGGGCACGAAGCCCACGCCGGGCTCCTGGCCAGTCGAGCCGGGCGGGGACGCTCAGGTGGGACGGCGGCGACGGTCCGATCGGCGAACCACGCTCCGGCGTTCCACGCCATCGGGTGGGCCGGGATCGTCCGGCGGTTTGACCCGTCGGTCGCCCGATCGGCGATCCTCCTCACGGCGCTCGCTCGCGAGGAGCGCGCCGCAGCGCGGACAGCGGCGTTCCTCGACGAACAGGGACTCGAGGGGGGACACGGTGTAGATCGCGCGGCCGCACGACCAGCAGGCGAGGTGGGCCACGTCGTCGATCCGAGCCTGCGGGCGGGCTCAGCGTCCGAGGACGCGGGACCAGGTGGACCGCGGTCGCTTCGCGCCGGGCTTCGTCGCTGTCGCGGGCCTGGCGGCGCCGAGGAAGCGCTCGACCTCGTCGCGGTAGCGGGCGCCGCGTCGGGTCTGCACGAGCCAGGACAGATATCCGGGATCGACCCGGGCGATCTCACCGAGCGACCAGCCGAGGTGGCGTCCGAAGTCGAGGACGCTGCCCGACGGTCGACCGGGCGGCGGTCCGGCGGCACCTTCGCCGTCGGGTCCGGGTCGCCACCTGGATGGGTCGGCCGACGTTCGGCGGGACGTCGCGGCGGGCGCCGGGCCGGGTGTCGCGGCGGATGCCGCGCCGCGCGCGGCGTCGCCGGGATCGAGGCCCCGATCGTACTCCGCCCGGCGGCCCGGATCGCCGAGGATCTCCCAGGCCGCGTTGATCCGGGCCATCGCCGTCGCCGCCTCGGTATCCGCCGAGTGGTCGGGGTGATGGACACGGGCGAGCGCGCGGTAGGCGGCCCGGATGACCTCCGCCTCCGCGGTCCGGCTCACCTGGAGCTCGCGATATGGGTCGAATGGGAGGCTCATCGTCTGTCGTTCACCGATCGTTGAGACAGGATCTGGCCGGTGAAGTCCTTGGCGAGCAATCCGCCCGGGACGCTCCCCAGATCCGGGAGCTCGATCGCCTGATCCATCGCCGGAGCGATCCAGTCGGCGAGCTCCCGGTTGAAGATGATCGTGGAACCCCCGCGCTGCGTGCGCACGGTCCCCGCCTGGTATTCGATCGTCGCCTCCGTGAGCGGGACCATGGGCCGCTTCCGCCTGACGGCGAGGAGCGGGTCGGCGCCGGGTGTCGTGTGAACGTAGCCATGGATGAGGTACGGACCGAGGGTAACGCCGATCCGGGAGGGTCGCAACCGGGTTCGACGGTTCGGGTCGCCTCGAGGACCCGTCGCCTCGACCGCGAGGAGATCGTGGCGGCTGACCTCGAGCTCGTTCACCTCCATGACCTCGCCGCTCGCAAGACTCTCGACCATCACGTCGACGAGGACGAGGTCGCCGATCTCGTTGAGCATGTCCGTGAGTCGCTCGCGGTCGAGGATGAGATGTCCGAACAGGCGGCAGTCCTCCGCATAGGCGGAGAAGTCGATGTGCGTGTGGAGCTGAGCCGGCGGAAGGATCTCCTCGGCCCGCAGCGGTCCGGACGGATCCGGACCGAAGACAAGGCGGAGCGTCCGGCCGATGATCTCGATCATGTCGGGGGATACCGTAGCGACCGGCGGACCTCGCCAGGTGGAGCGACGGTAGCCGGCGGGTCGGCCGTCGACCAGTGACCGGTTGGTACCATCGACCTGCCAGCGGTGACCGCCTGCACCGGTGCATCAGCGCACAGTCCTGCTGTCGACCATGACCCATCGTTCGGCGGTCTGCCGGTCCCGCCCTCGCTGTCCGCTGACAGCGGTCCTGTCATGCGTTGACACCGGCCCGCTGGAGCGGCTACTGTCCCCCCACGCCATGAGCCGCCACTACTTTTACCTCAGCCCGGCATGATCGCTTCCGGAACGTAGATCCGGAGCACGGGTCGTGCCGGGGTAAAGCAGAGGCCAGACCTCTGCTTTTTTGTTTCCCTCGCCGGAGGGTGGACGAGACCACCTCGGTCGACCACCACCTTCGAGGAAGGATGAATCGATGATCGTGGTGATGGCCGCCACCGCCAGCGAGGCCGAGCTCCTCGGGATCAAGAGCGCGATCCTCGCCGAGGGGCTCGTCCCGTTCGACCATGTCGGCGCCGAACGGACCGTCATCGCCGTCGTCGGCGAGGTCGGTGGACGCCGAGCGGATCTCATGAACCGGTTCGCCGACCTGGCCGGCGTGGAGACCGTGACGCCGATCAGCCGTCCGTTCAAGCTCACCTCACGGGAGTTCCACCCCGAGGACACGGTCGTCCGCGTCCTCGACGCCGCCGTCGGCGACGGGAGCCTCACCGTCATGGCCGGCCCATGCTCGGTCGAGAGTCGCGATCAGCTGTTCGAGACCGCGGATTCGGTCCAGGCGAGCGGCGCGACGATCCTCCGCGGCGGCGCGTTCAAGCCGCGGACGAGTCCGTACAGCTTCCAGGGGCTCGGCGTGGAGGCCCTGCGGTACCTCGCCGAGGCGCGCGAGCGGACGGGACTGCCCGTCATCACCGAGGTCATGGAACCGAACCAGGTCGACATCGTGGCCGAATACGCCGACATCCTCCAGATCGGCACCCGGAACATGCAGAACTACTCGCTCCTCACGGCCGTCGGTCGGGTCGCCCGCCCGGTCATGCTCAAGCGGGGCTATGGAGCGACCATCGAGGAGTGGCTCATGGCCGCCGAGTACATCGTCAGCTCGGGGAACCCGAACGTCATCCTCTGCGAGCGCGGCATCCGGACCTTCGAGACGTACACCCGCAACACGATGGACCTCGCCGCGGTCCCGCTCCTCCACCACCTCACCCATCTCCCCGTCATCGTGGATCCGTCCCACGCGACGGGCAAGCGATGGCTCGTCAAGCCGCTCGCGATCGGCGGGGTGGCGGTGGGCGCCGACGGCGTCATGGTGGAGGTCCACCCCGACCCGCAGTCGGCGCTCTCGGACGCGGAGCAGCAGCTCGATCTCGACCAGTTCGCCGACATGATGGCCGCTCTCGTCCCGGTCCACGAACAGGTGCGGTCGCTGCGCGGTGATCCGCTGCTCTCCGGAGACGCGCTCGGCATCGGCGGGGCGGGCCGACATTGAGCGCGTCAGCGACCGGGCATGAAACGGCGAGCGCCGAGCCGACGGGTCGCGCCGAGGTCGAGCCCGCGGCCCGCCTGCGGGGGACACTCCGGCTGCCCGGCGACAAGTCGATCAGCCACCGGGCCCTCCTGCTCGCCGCCCTCGCCGACGGTGAGAGCACGATCGCGGGCTCGGGTGACGGGGCGGACGTCCGCTCCACCGCGGGCATCGTCGCGGCGCTCGGCGCCACCGTCGAGCGGACCGTGGGCGACAACCGGACGGTGGACTACCGGGTCGTCTCGCCCGGGGCCACCGGCCTTCGCGAGCCCGACGACGTCCTCGACTGCGGCAACTCCGGGACGACCCTGCGCCTCGTCACGGGTCTCCTCGCCGGGCTCCGGATCAGCGCGGTCCTCAGCGGCGACGATTCATTGCGGCGCCGTCCCGTCGCCCGTATCATCGAGCCGTTGCGCTCGATGGGCGCCGAGCTCCACGCCCGCCGGAACGATTCCCTCCCCCCCGTCACCGTGGTCGGCCACCTCCGGCTTCGGGCGGTGGACCACACGACGCGCGTCCCGAGCGCGCAGGTGAAATCGGCGATCCTCCTCGCCGGCCTGCATGCCGACGGGCGGACCACGGTGCGCGAGTCGATCGCGACCCGCGACCACACGGAGCGGATGCTCCGGGCGCGCGGGGTTCCGGTCGTGCGTGCGGAGCTCGAACCGTCGGTCGGGGACGGACCAGGCACGGGATCGGACGCTCGAGGCGCGGCCACGGTCGCGTGGAGCATCGAAGGAGGCAGGCGCGTGCGAGCCGTCAGCGAGCGGATCCCGGGCGACGTCTCGGCGGCGGCGTTCTGGCTCGTCGCCGGGGCCGTTCATCCGGACGCCGAGCTGCGGCTCGTGGGGGTGGGCGTCAACCCGACCCGACGCGCCGTCGTGGACCTCCTGCGGGCGATGGGCGCCCGGATCGATGAGCACCCGGAGCGACCGGACGATGGGGTCGGCGAACCGACCGCCGATCTGACCGTCCGGACGAGCGACCTGACGGCGATCGAGATCGAGCCGGCGGAGGTCGCCGCGGCGATCGACGAGATCCCGATCCTCTGCCTCGCCGCGACCCAGGCGCACGGGCGGACCGTGATCCGTGGCGCGGGTGAGCTCCGCCACAAGGAGAGCGACCGCATCGCCGGGATCGCCAGGGGCCTCGCCGCGCTCGGCGCGGACATCGCCGTCGACGGCGACGACATCGCGATCGTCGGTCCGACGCGCCTCCGCGGCGCCGTCACGGACAGCCTCGACGACCACCGACTCGCGATGACCTTCGCGATCGCCGGACTCATCGCGACCGGGACGACGACCATCGGCCGTCCCGGCAGTGCGGCGATCTCCTATCCCGGCTTCTTCTCCGATCTCGATGGGGTGCGCGCGTGACCAGGCGGGTCGTCCTCATCGGCCACCCGGTGGCCCACTCGCTGTCCGGCCCGATGCTCCAGGCCGCCTTCGACGAGCGCGGCATCGACGCGCGGCATGAGCTCCGCGACGTGTCGATACCGGGCCTGCCCGCGGCGATCGAGGATGTCCGCGGGACGGACCACCTCGGCGCACAGGTGACGATCCCCCACAAGGAGCGCGTCGTCCCGCTCATCGACCGGCTGACGGACGAGGCCCACGCGACCGGCGCCGTCAACACGATCACGAAGGAGGGCAAGCGGCTCGTCGGGCACAACACGGACGTGCCAGGCTTCAGGGTCGCCCTGGATTCGCTCGTCGGCCGCCAGAAGATGCCGAAGATGGCCGTCGTCCTGGGGGCCGGCGGCGGCGCGCGGGCGGTGGTCTACGGCCTCATCACCGAGGGATTCCAGCGCGTCGTCGTCTTCAATCGCCACCTCCACCGCGGGGAAGGGCTCGTCCGGCACTTCGGCCGGAGCGCGGCACACATGGAACTCAAGGCGATGCCGTGGCATGAGTCCATCATCGAGGCGGAGCTCGCGCGGACCCGCGTCCTCGTCAACGCGACCTCGATCGGCCTCCACGGCGACGTCGCCCCCATCCCGGCGGGGATCATCCCGCCCGGTCTGCTCGTGATGGATCTCATCTACAACCCGTCGCAGACCCGATTCCTCCGCGAGGCCGCAGCCGCGGGTGCCGAGGCGACGGCGAACGGACTCGTCATGCTCCTGCATCAGGGCACGGCCCAGTTCGAGCTGTGGACCGGCCAACCGGCGCCGATCGAGATCATGCGCGAGCGCCTCGAGGCGGCGCTCGCGGCGCGCGAGGCGTCCGCTGACGACGCGGCCTCCGAAGCCGCGGCCGGAGTCGCCGCCGCGGCCGAAGCGGCCCCGGCACCCACGCCGGCGCCGGGCGACTAGGCCGGTGGGGCGCCTCCGCTTCCTCACCGCCGGCGAGTCGCACGGACAGGCGCTCGGCGTCACGATCGAGGGCATCCCGGCCGGGCTCCCGCTGACGGCGGACGACCTCGCGGTCGACCTCGCCCGGCGCCAGCGGGGATACGGGCGTGGCGCCCGCCAGGCGATCGAGCACGACGCCGCGGAGATCCTCGCCGGGGTGCGGCACGGCCGGACACTCGGCTCGCCGATCCTCCTCCAGGTCCGCAACCGCGACTGGGCGAACTGGACCCGCGTCATGCAGGTGGCACCGCTGAGCGAGGAGGAGGCGGCCGGGCTCGCCGCGGCCGTCGAGGGAGGCGACCGGCGCTCGACGCCCGTGACCCGCGTCCGGCCGGGTCACGCCGACCTCGCCGGCGCGATGAAATACGGCTTCGACGATGTCCGCAACGTCCTCGAGCGGGCGTCCGCCCGCGAGACGGCCGCTCGGGTAGCCGCCGGCGGGGTCGCCCGGGTGTTCCTGCGGGTGCTCGGCATCGAGGTCTGGTCGTTCACCGCGGAGGTCGGCGGCGTGGCCGTGGATCCGGGGCGCGCGACGCGATCGCGGGAGGAGGCGGACGGGTCGCCGCTCCGCTGCCCGGATCCCGAAGCGGAGGCGGCGATGATCGCCCGCATCGACGAGGCACGGTCGAATGGCGATACGGTCGGCGGCGTCTTCGAGGTCGTCGCGCGCGGCGTCCCGATCGGCCTCGGCAGCTATGTCCACTGGGACCGCCGCCTCGACGCGGCCCTCGCCGCTGCGGTCATGAGCATCAACATCGTCAAGGGTGTCGAGTTCGGCCTGGGGTTCGAACAGACGCGGCGCTTCGGGTCGGCCGTCCACGACGTCATCGCCGGCCGCGGGCCGGACGGCCGGTGGATCCATCGCTCGAACAACGCGGGCGGGCTCACCGGCGGAGTCTCAAACGGCGAACCGATCGTCGTCCGCGGAGCCGTCAAGCCGATCTCCACGCTCGCCCGGCCACTCCCCTCGGCGGACCTCCTCACCGGAGATCCGGTCGAGAAGGCCCACTACGAGCGGAGCGACATCAGCGTGGTCCCGGCGGCCGGGGTCGTCGGCGAGGCGATGGTCATGCTCACCCTTGCCGACTTCGTCCTCGACAAGTTCGGCGGGGACTCGGTCGCGGAGACCGTGGACAACGTCGATCGGTATCGCACCCGGATCGCGCTGCCCGTCGAGGGCCGCGATGGGGCCCACGGACGGGGCGGCGCGCTGGGCTCGGACGTCGTCGGGTCCGGCGGCGACGACTGAGCGGAGATCGATGGACATCGTCCTCATCGGCCTGCCCGGCAGCGGCAAGAGCGTCGTCGGACGGCGACTGGCCCATCGCCACGACGCGACGTTCGTCGATCTCGACGACGCGATCGAACGGGCGGCCGGTCGCCGGATCGCGGACATCTTCGCGACCGAGGGCGAGGCGGACTTCCGGGCTCGAGAATCGGCGGCGGTGGCGGCGCTCGGGCCAGCCGATCCCGACCCGGCGCTGCGGCGGGTCATCGCGACCGGCGGCGGCACGGTGGTCGATCCGCGGAACCGCTGGCTGCTCCATCGCGACCGGCTCGTCGTCTGGCTCGACGCCCGACCCGAGGCCCTCGCCCAGCGGCTCCGGCACAGCCGGACGGTACGACCGCTCATCGCCGGCCGTGATCCGATCGGCACCCTCCGGGTACTCGCCGCGTCCCGGGAACGGTTCTACACGGCGGCCCATCGGGTGAACGCGCTCGCCGAACCGGGAAACGTCACCGGCACGATCGAGGAACTCCTCGCCGAGTCGCCCGGAACCGGGCCGACGTGGCTCCTCGCCGCGGAGACGCGGATCGGGCGGTTCGTGCTCGGAGACGGGATCGCCGTCGAGGGCGTGGCCGAGGCGCTCGAGCGGGCGGACGCGCGCCGGGCGATCATCATCACGGAGTCCGGCGCCCGGGCCGCCGCTGGCGAGGCGATCGCCGACGGGCTCCAGGCGCGCGGACTGCCGGCGGAGATCGTCGAGTTGCCGACCGGGGAGGATGCGAAGCGGCTCGCGATCGTCGAGGAAGCCGCTCGTCACCTCGCCCGGATCCGTGCCGAGCGGAGCGAGCCGCTCGTGGCGATCGGAGGCGGCGCCCTCGGTGACGCGGCCGGCCTCCTCGCCGCCCTCTGGCTCCGCGGTGTTCCCGTCATCCACGTCCCGACGACGCTCGTCGCCCAGATCGACTCGTCGATCGGCGGCAAGACCGCCGTCGATCTGCCGGAGGGCAAGAACCTCCTCGGCGCATTCCATCAGCCGTCCGCGGTCGTCATCGACGTCGCGCTCACCCGCTCGCTCCCCGACCGCCAGCGGCGTGCGGCACTCGGCGAAGCGGTGAAGATGGCGGCCCTCGGCGATGAGCGACTCTTCGACCTGCTCGAACGGGAGGGACGGGCGATCGCCGCGGGCGACGACGTCGCGTACACCTCGGGCGCCGTCGCCGAGCTCGTCGAACGCGCCATGTGGGCGAAGGTGGAGATCGTCCTCGCCGACGAACGGGAGCGCGGCGGAGCGGGGTCCGACGCCGGACGGCTGGCACTCAACCTCGGGCACTCCGCCGGTCACGCATTCGAGGCCGCGGGCGGCTACGGCGAGCTCCTCCACGGTGAGGCGGTGGCGTGGGGCCTGCGCGTCGCAAGCCGGATCGGCGCCGCCGTCGACGTCACGCCTCCGGACCGGGCGATCCGGATCGAACGCCTCCTCGACCACCTCGGACTCGGCACCGGCTCGCTGCCATACGGCATCGACGCCGTGCTCGATGCCCTCGGGATGGACAAGAAGCACGCCGCGGGCCGCCTTCGCTGGGTGCTGCCGACCGCGGCCGGCGTGGTCGTGCGGGCGGACGTGTCGGACGAGCTCGTCCGCTCCGCCATCGGCAGCGTCCTCGCCGGCGCGGCGGGCCGCCTCCCATCCCCCACGGCGGTCGTCGGGACCGTCGATCGATGATCCGGGTGCTCGTCCTCCAGGGGCCGAATCTCGACCTGCTCGGGACGCGGGAGCCGGCCATCTACGGTCGGGCGACGCTCGACGAGATCCACGCCGGGATCGCCGCCCGCGCGGCCGAGCTCGAGCTCGAGGTGCGGTTCTTTCAGAGCAACCACGAGGGGGCGCTCATCGACCGCCTCCACGAGCGCGACTTCGATGTCGCCATCGTCAACGCCGGCGGGCTCACCCACACGTCCGTCTCCCTCCGCGACGCGCTCCTCGGCGTCGAGCGGCCGTTCGTCGAGGTCCATCTCTCCGACCCCTCGACGCGCGAGCCGTTCCGCCGGGTGAACTTCCTCTCGGACATCGCGCTCGAGTCGATCGTCGGTAAGGGGGCGGCGGGATACCACCTCGCCCTCGCCTCCATCGCCCGGCGGGTGGCAGACGGGGACATCGGTCGGGTCGATCATGGCTGATCGCGGCGACGCGCCGGAGTCCGTCGAGCTCCGCCGGCTGCGACGCCGGATCGATGCCCTCGATCGGCGGATCGTCGCCCTCCTCAACGAGCGAGCCGAGCTCGGGCGCGACGTCGGGCGGGCGAAGGCGGCGGCCGGCCGGAGTGCGATCCGCGACGCCGAACGGGAGCGCGAGGTGCTCCTCCGGGTCTCGGTGGCGAACGGCGGACCGATGCCGCAGGCGGACGTGCTGTCGATCTATCGGCGCCTCATGGCAGCGACTCGGGCGCTCGAGACGCGGGATCGGCGACGGAGCCGCGATCAGGATGGACGGACGACCGGAGGCGGATCGTCGGACGAGGGCGGGTGACGGAGGCGCGGGCGGCGGCGCGAGACGGGGGCGCGAGACGCGATCGCGGGACGTTCCACGACCTCGCGGCGCGGGTCGGGACGGCATTCCCCGGCGGTCCGACGACGCGCTTCGCTCCGGCACCCACCGGCTACCTCCACCTCGGGCACGTCGCGAACGCGATCGTCGTCTGGGGGATCGCCCGGGCGACGCGCGGGCGGGTCATCCTCCGGATCGAGGATCACGACCGTGGTCGGTGCCGGCCGGAATACGAGACGGCGCTCCTCGAGGACCTCGACTGGCTCGGCTTCGAGCCCGACGCGCCGACCACGGCGGAGCTCCGGAGCGCCCCGTCGACGTACCGCCAGAGCGACAGCGGGACGCTCTATGAAGGCGCCTTTGAACGACTTCGGGTGGCAGGCGCGACCTATGCCTGCCGCTGCACGCGGTCCACGTTCGTGGCCTGGGCCGAAGTTCACGACGCTCCGTGGCGGGGGCCAGGCTGTCCGGGTGGGTGTCGCCGACTCGAGCTCGCATCCGCAGCGGACCTGCCCGATCCGGATCGCGTTCGGCGACGGCGAAGAGGCGTTCGACGACCTCCTGCTCGGCGCGCGATCGGGTCCGCTGACCGACGTCGGCGGCGACCCGATCGCCCGCGGTCGGGACCGGAGCTGGACGTACGGGTTCGCGGTCGTCGTCGACGACGCGCGACACGGGATCGATCTCGTCATCCGCGGCGAGGACCTCCTCGAGGAGACACCCCGCCAGATCCGGCTCGGGCGGCTCCTCGGTCGGGCCGCGCCGCCGCGATACATCCACCACCCGCTCATCCGGCGACCGAACGGGGCCAAGCTCTCGAAGGCGGCCGGCGACACCTCCGTCCGCGGACTCCGGGCCGCCGGATCGAGCGCCGCGGCGATCGTGGGGCGAGCGGCGCTCGAGGTCGGGCTCATCGCCGAACCGCGATCGATCGCGGCGGACGAGGTCGGCGCGCTGTTCGACTGAGCGCGGTCTCGCGCCTACCCGGCCGTCGCCGCCCGGAGCGCCCGGACGAGGCGGCCGAGCGCCGCGACGTCCCGGCCATCCGTCCCGAGCGCATCGACGAGCGCTGAGGCGACGATGACGCCATCCGCGCCGGCCCGGACGAGGGCCCGCACGTGAGCCGGACGGCTCACCCCGAAGCCGACGGCCACGGGCACGGGCGAGGCGGCTCGGACCTCCCGGACGAGGCGGCCGACGGAGCGTGGCAATGCGGACCGGGCTCCGGTCACGCCGACGAGCGAGACGCAGTAGAGGAAGCCTCCCGTCCGCGCCGCGATCGACGCTCGGCGGGCGGGTTCGGTCGTGGGGGCGACGAGGTAGACGACGGCGAGGCCGAGCTCGCGAGCGACCGCCTCGAACGGACCGCCCTCGTCCGGGGTGAGGTCGGCGACGATGACACCGCTCGCCCCCGCCTCGGCGAGCCGGGCCGCGACCGCGCGGCCATCGCCGCCACCGAGGACCTGGTTCGCATACGCCATCGGCACGAGCGGGAGATCCGGGCGAGCGGCGGCGATGCGGCGGAGCAGGGCGATCGATCCTTCGAGCGTGGCTCCCGCGGCGAGCGCCGCCCCCGAGGCACGCTGGAGGGTCGCACCGTCGGCGAGCGGATCGGAGTACGGCAGGCCGACCTCGAGGAGATCGGCGCCGCCGTCCGCAGCGGCCAGAGCCGCGGCGAGGCTTCCCTCCGCGTCCGGGTATCCGGCGACGACATACGGGATGAGCGCGGCACGACGGTCGAGCCGGGCCCGCTCGAAAGCGGCGGCGATCCGCCGTGCACCGCTCGTCTCGCGGGTGCCCGCGGCGGGTGCCGCAGGCGCGCGATCGTCCTGACGTTCCGGAACGGATGCGGCGGTCACGCCCGACCTTCGGCGGGGGGCTCGAGTGCCGCGAGGTCCTTGTCGCCACGCCCGGAGAACCCGAGGAGGACGATCGTCTCGGACGGGTACGGCGCGCCCGATCCCTCGACGCCGGCGAGGAGGCGCGGCAGGACCGCCACGGCATGCGCCGTCTCGAGCGCCGGGAGGATGCCCTCCGTCGCGGCGACGAGCCGGATCCCGGCGAGGGCCTCAGCATCGGTCGCCGCCGCGAGCTCGACCCTGCCCGCGACGGCAAGGGCGGCGATCTGCGGCCCGACCCCCGGATAGTCGAGGCCGGCGCTGATCGAGTGCGCCTCCACCACCTGGCCGTCGGCGTCCTGGAGCATGAGCGACCGCGACCCGTGGAGGATGCCGGCCGAGCCGCCGGCGATGGCCGCGGCGTGACGGCCCGTCGCGATCCCTTCGCCCGCCGCCTCGGCGACGGCGAGGCGGACGGACGGCTCGCCGATGAACCGGGCGAGGAGCCCGATCGCGTTCGAGCCACCGCCGACGCAAGCCAGGGCGAGATCCGGCAGGCGTCCCTCGACCGCCTCGAGCTGTGCCGCCGCCTCGTCGCCGATGCGCCGCTGGAGGTCGCGGACGATCGTGGGATAGGGATGCGGCCCCATCGCCGAGCCGAGGACGTAGTGGGTGGTCTCGACGTTCGTCACCCAGTCGCGCATCGCCTCGTTGACCGCGTCCTTGAGGGTCGCCGAGCCGCTCGTCACCGGTCGGACCTCCGCCCCGAGCGCGCGCATCCGGAGGACGTTCGGGGCCTGGCGGCGGATGTCCTCCGCCCCCATGTACACGACGCACGGCAGGTCGAGGAGCGCGCACGCCGTGGCCGTCGCCACTCCGTGCTGCCCGGCGCCCGTCTCGGCGATGACGCGCGTCTTCCCGAGTCGCCGCGTGAGGAGGGCCTGTCCGAGCGCGTTGTTGATCTTGTGGGCGCCCGTGTGGGCGAGATCCTCGCGCTTGAGATAGAGCCGGATCCCTGCGGGTGGGTCGGCCGGTCCGGCCCCCGACGCGCGGAGCGCGCGGGCCGCGTCGAGGACGGCGCCGGCGAGGCGATCCGCCCGATACATCGGCGTCGGCCGGCCGGCGTACGTCGCGAGCAGTTCGCGGAGCTCCGCCCAGAACCGCGGGTCGTCGCGGAGGACGAGGTACGCGCGCTCGAGATGTTCGAGGGCGGCCATGAGCGTCTCCGGGACGTACCGCCCGCCGAAGCCCCGATCGATCCCCCAGCGTCCCCGATCGTCCGCCTCGACGAGGCCCGGGTCCACCGGCGCCGGACGGAAGGCGATCGTCGGGCGGTCCGTCCGGGCGGCGCGCGCGCGCTTGATGAAGAGTGCGACCCGGAACGGATCCTTCCTCGGGCGCTCACCGGCGGTTCGTGGCGCCTCGACACCGGAGGCCACGTCCACGCCGACCGCGGCGATGTCGAGGACGGCGCCGCCGACGCTCGCCGGGTCGAGGCCACCGGCGAGGATCACCGGGATGCGTCGGGCGATCCCGGCCGCGAGCCGATCCGCGACCCGCACGCCCGTGCCGCCCGGATGCGGGCCACCGGCCGTGTCGAGGAGGATCCGCTCGCATCGTCCAGCAGCGAGGTAGAGCCCGGCGCGGGCCACGATCGCATCCTCGGTCGACTCCGGGGCGGCGGGCCCCTGCTCCACTCCGGGCGGGAGGTGGAGCGCCTTCCACGTCGGCCGGGCGACGGATCCGACGAGCTCCGGAGGTTCGTCCCCCGACAGCTGGACGACGTCGGGATCCACCGCCCGGACGATCAGCGCGATCTCCTCGGCCGTCGCATCCGCCGTGACCGCCACGATCCGCGGCGTCGGCCGACCGCCACGAGCCGCCCTGGTCAGCCGGGCGAGCGCGGCCGCCTCGTGGAGGGCGAGGGCGCGCGGCGTGCCGGGGACGAGGTTGAAGCCGATCGCGTCCGCGCCGGCGGCCAGGACGGCGAGGACGCCGGGCTCGTCCGTCACGCCGCAGATCTTCACCAGCGGTTCGCGGGCCGTGGCGGCCGGATCCGTCGGCAGCGCACCCGCCGCGACGAAACGGCGGGCGCTGGCGGCCGGATCGGCTGCCCGGACGAGCGCCTCGCCGACGAGCGCCGCGTCGAACCCGAGAGCTCGCCAGCGGGCGATCGTGGACGGTTCGCGGACCCCGGACTCGGCGACCGCGATGCGGTCGGCTGGGACCGCGGCGCGCAGGCGATCGGCGCGCTCGAGGTCCACCTCGAGGGACCGCAGATCGCGGTTGTTGAGCCCGATGAGACGGGCACCGCTGAGGAGCGCCCGCTCGAGTTCGCGCTCGTCGTGCGCCTCGACGAGCGGCTCGAGCCCGATATCGCGAGCCAGGCCGACGAACCGGGCGAGCCGGCGGGTGGGATGCAGGACCGCGAGGAGCAGGACGAGGTCTGCCCCGGCCGCCCGAAGGAGCGGCAGCTGGCGCTCGTCGACGACGAACTCCTTGGCGAGGACCGGCACGCTCACGGCCTCGCGGACCGCCGTCAGGTCCGCGACCGAGCCGCCGAACCAGCGCGGCTCGCAGAGGACCGAGACCGCCGCCGCTCCACCGGCCACGTACGCCCGTGCCCGGGCGACGAGGTCGTCTCCCACGGCGATCGGGCCGGCCGACGGCGACGACCGCTTGACCTCGGCGATGAGATGGAGGCCGGGACGCGCGAGCGCCTCCGCGACCGGACGCGGCGGAGGCACCGCCGCCGCGTCCGCGCGACGCTCGAGCTCGCGAAACGTGGTTCCGGCGAGCTCGACGGCGAGATCGGCGGCGCGCCGGGCCGCGATCTCGTGGACGACGCCCGCCGCCGCGCGGGCTCGTTCGGCGGTGAGGGTCATGCCGGGGCTCCCCGGGGCCCGCCGGTCGTCGCGCCGGTCGTCGGGCGGGTCGACGAGGCGAGGAGCTCGTCATGATCGCGCCGCTCGTCCCGCAGCCGACCGAGGAGATGCGTCGGGCCGCCGGAATCGATGGTGCTGGCGGCGGTGGCGATCCCCTCCTCGAGCGTCGCGCTCCGGCCGGCGACGACGAACGCGGCGGCGGCGTTGAGGAGGACCACGTCGCGTCGCGGTCCCGGCTCGCCCGACAGGACGCGTTCGACGAGGCGGGCGTTCTCCTCCGGCGTCCCGCCGGCGAGCTCGGTGGTCTCCGCTCGCTGCAGGCCGAGCGTCTCGGGTGCCACGGTCCGGATCGCGATCCCATCGGGCGAGACGTCGTGGATGACGCCGCTCCCGTCGAGCGGCAGCTCGTCCACGCCCGCCCCGTACACGACGAGCGCCCGCTCGGTCCCGAGGAGACGGAGGACGGCGGCGAGTCGCGGGGCGGCGGCAGCGTCGCCGACGCCGACCACGAGCCGATCCACGGCGGCCGGGTTGGTCAGCGGTCCGAGCAGGTTGAAGGCGGTCCGGATGCCGATCTCGCGGCGGGTCGGCCCGGCGTGACGCATCGCCGGATGGAATGCCGGGGCGAAGAGGAAGGCGAACTGCATCGAGGCGAGTGCCGCCGTGGCGGACGCCGCGTCATGGTCCGTCCGGATCCCGAGGGCATCGAGGACGTCCGCCGAGCCGGAGCGCGAGGTGATCGCCCGGTTGCCGTGCTTCGCCACCGGGACGCCGGCGGCCGCGACGACGAGGGCCGCCGTCGTCGAGATGTTGAACGTCCCGCTGTGATCGCCCCCGGTGCCGACGATGTCGATCGCCCCCTGCGGGGCTGTGACCCGCACGACCCGCTCGCGCATCGCGGCGGCGAAACCGGCCAGCTCCTCGATGGTCTCGCCGCGCATCCGCAGCGCGACGAGCAGGGCGGCGAGCTGCGAGGCGGTGGCGGCGCCGTCCATGACCGCGCCCATCGCGCCGCGGGCCTCGTCCATCGAGAGCGTTCGACCGTCGACGACCGCCGCGAGCGCCCCTCGCACGAGATCGCTCATCGGTCCGCCATCCCGGCCGTCGCGAACGACCCGCTGACGGCGTCGAGACGGCTGGCCTCACCCTCGCCGGCCTGGCGGAGGAAGTTCGCGAGCAGGTGCGGACCGTCCGGAGTGAGGATGGATTCCGGGTGGAACTGGACGCCCTCGAGCGGCAGCGAGACGTGGCGAAGGCCCATGACGACCCGGTCCACCTCGCTCATCGCGGTGACGCGGAGCTCGGTCGGGAGCGTCCCCGCATCGACGCACAGGGAGTGATAGCGGGCGGCCATGAACGACGGCGGCATCCCGGCCAGGAGCCCGGCCCCGTCGTGGGTCACCTCGGTCGCCTCACCATGGACGAGGGTGGGGGCGCGGACGATCGACGCCCCGTACGCCGCCGCGAGCGACTGCATCCCGAGGCAGACGCCGAGGAGGGGGATCCCTCGAGCGGCGGCGACGCCGATCGCCGGCACGGAGACACCGGCGCTGCCAGGGTCGCCGGGCCCCGGCGAGATGACGATTCCGCGAAGCGCAGCCGAAGGGTCGTCCGCGAGCACCATGATCCCGTCGCCGGTGATCGCGTCGTTGCGGAGGACGCGGACGTCCGCACCGGCTGCCTGGAGGGCCTGGACGAGGTTGAAGGTGAAGCTGTCGTAGTTGTCGATGACGAGGATCATCGGCCGATCCCGCCGGCCGGCGCGACGGACTCGTCAGCGGGTAACCGGCCCGCCAAGAGCGGTCGATCGTCGGCTCCCACGGCGATGTCGATCGCTCGCCGGAGCGCCGCCGCCTTGTGCTCGGTCTCCTCGAATTCGCGCTCCGGGACGGAGCCCGCGACGATCCCCGCGCCGCTGTGGATGTGAGCCTGGCCGTCGCGGAGGACGGCCGAACGGATCGTGATCGCCGTGTCGAGATTCCCGTCGTAGCCGAGGTAGCCGACCGCCCCGCCGTAGAGCCCCCGGCGCTCCCGTTCCGCGGCCGCGATGAGCTGCATGGCCCGGACCTTCGGCGCCCCGGAGAGGGTCCCGGCGGGGAAGACGGAGCGGAGTCCGTCGACGGCGTCGAGGCCGGGCGCCAGACGCGCCTCGACGTGCGACACGAGGTGCAGGACGTGGCTGTAGCGCTCGACCTCGAGGTACTTCGTCACGGCGACCGTGCCCGGCCGGGCGACCCGCCCGAGATCGTTGCGGCCGAGGTCGACGAGCATGATGTGCTCGGCTCGCTCCTTCGGATCGCGCTGCAGTTGCTCGGCCAGGAGCTCGTCCTCGGCCGCTGTCGCGCCGCGCGGGCGGGTGCCGGCGATCGGGTGGGTCGTGAGCCGGTCGCCCTCGACCTGGAGCAGCAGTTCGGGGCTCGCGCCGACGACCTCGAAGCTCGGCGTCCGGACGAAGAACAGGTACGGACTCGGGTTGACCCGGCGGAGCGCGCGATAGATCGCGATGCCGTCGAGCGTGGTGCCGTCCGCGGTCACCGGGAGGTCGAAGGTCTGTCGGCGGGCGAGGACGACCTGGATGGCCTCGCCGGACGCGATCGCGTCCTTCGCCACCTCGACCGCGCGGATGTACTCATCGTGGCCGAGGCTCGTCCGGACCGCGGTAACCGCTGATCCGGTCGCGTCACGCGTCGCCGGGGCGGCGATCTCGGCGGCCGAGGGCCGCGCCGTCCTCTCGAGCGTCTCGAAGATGGCGGCCTCCGCGATCCGGTATCGCCCCTCGAAGTCCGGCGCCTCCGTGTGGAGCGAGGCGATCGCCGAGAGGGTGTGGGTCAGGTGGTCGAAGACGAGGACGAGGTCCGCCTCGATGTATGCGGCGAGCGGCACGCCGACCGGATCGTCGGGCGGGAGCGGGACGGTCGGCTCGAAGGTCGACGCAGCGTCGTATGACAGGGCGCCGACCGCGCCGCCGGTGAACCTGGGCATCCCTTCCAGCGGCGCGACCCGCCGGCGCGGCACGAAGGCGCGGAGCGCGGCGAGGGGGTCGCCGGACGGGACCGTCTCGCTCGGCAGGCTCGGGTCGTATTCGGCGACGCTCAATGGCCGGGTCAGGATGGTGGCCCGTCCGTCGCGAACGTCGAGGAGTCGCCGCGGCCCGATGCCGAGGAAGGAGTAGCGGCCGAGCCGCTCGCCGCCTTCGACGGACTCGAGGAGATACGCCGGGCCCCCGTCGTCGAGGCGGAGGAACGCGCCGATCGGCGTCTCGAGGTCCGCCGCACGCGTCGCCCGGAGGAGCACGGTGTCGGCCGCGCCAGCGAGGCGCTTCGCCTCACCGAGACTGAGCGGATCGGTTGTCGACATCTGCTGTGGCCTCCGGGACGGCGCTCCGCCGGCGAGAATCAGAACGACCTTTCGTCACTCGGGACGAAAGGTCGAGCCTTCCGCGGTGCCACCCTCATTCGGCCAAGCCGCACTCTCGTGACCGACGGGTCCGGAACGTCCCGGCCGATCGGCGCTGCCCGCTATCGCTGGCGCTCTGCGCCGGAGCCTACTGGCGTCGGTCGCCGCATCGGCGTCCGATCACGTTCGGTCCGGAGGCTCCCGGGTCCATTCGCCGCCGCCGTCGTCCCGGTTTCCACCAGCCACCGGGTCTCTCTGCCGACGCTCGACGGGTACTCGTCCCGTTCATCGCCCGTTCTTCGTGATGTAGGCGGGACTCTACGCGTGCCGCTATCGCAGCGTCAAGCGCCGGGCGGGCGCCCGGGGCGCGGCGCAAGGGCGGGCCCGGCGCGTGGGCGTGGGCGGGGCGGAGTCTCAGATGATCATCGGAGGAACGTACGGGAGCGAGTCGGCCCCTCCCCGACCCCTCGCCGGCCGCGGACGCGGCCGATCCGTGCGTGGGCGAGCTCGGGATGGAGTCCACGACCGGTCAAGCCGACGGAAACGGACTCGAACGTTCCCAGCGTGACCATCTGAGATATCCCTGGGGAGACGCCGGGGTGTGCCGGGGTGCGTCCAGCCATCGCCACAGGCTACCCGACGCCACCGACTGGGTGGCGCGTTCGAGGTCGACGGCGATCACGGCGCTGACGCCGATGCGTGGCGTCGCGGCCCGGTCGCTCAAGCCCGGCGATCGCGTGGCCAGATGCACGCCGAGCGAGCGTTCGGTCGACCTTCGGCACCCGCCCGGCCGGACGCGCTCGTCGGCGCGGTCGCATGCGTGCGTGGCTGATGGCCCGAGGACCCGCGACGGGCCCGATCCGACGCCCACGCCGAGCACCGATCCCACCTTACGTTCGTGGGACGTGCGTCTGGCCAGTCTGCGGTGGGTCGCAGGTCGGGGTGGGCCGCGTCCGGATCAGGCTGACGCGCCATCGGGACTGGCGGAGGGGGTGGGATTCGAACCCACGAGGCTTTCGCCCGACGGTTTTCAAGACCGTTGCCTTCAACCACTCGGCCACCCCTCCCGGATGGAGTCCTCTCGACACTGTAGCGGTTCGATGGCGTCGACTGGGCACGGGCCGAGCCACGCGTCGTGCGCGTGCGGCCATGTCGCTGAGCGGACGAAGAGCGGCGAGGTCCGGTGACGAGAGACACCACAAATACTTGTCCCCTTCGTGAGGGTGCCAATAGTCCCTTGTGTTTCGTCCCACCTGATGGTACTTATGGCAGGTGTTGATCCTCCGTCGAGGGTCGTCCACATCCGACCTGATGGCTATGTCCGCTTGGGGGGAGCCGGCCGCGAAGACAGGCGATGGCCACGCACCCGTGTCGTCGAACACACACCGCCGACCACGGGATTCCGGTTTTCGAACCGATGACCAAAGTACCGGGCGCTGTCCCCGATCTCCTTCGCCTGCACGGCGATGGAATGCCCGATGCATCACCCCAGTGCAATCATCTCCGGGAGGTTCTACGTGCTCAAGAAGAAGCTTCCTCGGTTCCTGCTCCTGTTCGGTACCATGGCCGGCATGGCCTCGCTCATCGGCGTCGCGGTCGTCGGCACCGGCGCCTACTTCACCGACTCGGTCGGCGGTCAGATCAGCGGCAACCTCGGGACCGTGGCGGTCGCCGTCAGCGGTCAGAACATCAACTTCGCCAACCTGATGCCAGGCGAGGTCCAGACGCAGGCCGTCACGGTAAAGAACACCGGGACCGGGAACGAGGACATCTACCTCGCCTTCGACAACACCAACAAGGGGTGGAGCGCCGTCAACGACCTCGGCCAGTACGGCAAGTTCGTCATCAACGGCAAGACCTACGACAACCTCAGCAATAAGTACAACTCGACGACCGGCGTCCCGGGCGCGCCGATCTCCGGCGTGTTCATGGGCGGCTCTTGTTCGACCGTCAACCGCGTGCCGGTCAACTTCCTGCCCCACGTCATCCTCCTGGGCACGCTGACCCCGAACCAGACTTGGACGTTCAACATCGCCTTCAACATCATCGCCTGCAAGAGCGACGGCGGCGGCGCCGACCTCTGGTCGTCGATCGCCAACGACTTCAGCCCGCTCCTCACCGGGCCCCTGCCCCTCAACTTCAAGATCGCGGCCTTCCAGCCGGGCGTCAACCCGAACGATCCGTTCAACGGCGCGGGCCAGATCGCCCCGCTGTCGCTGCCGATCACAAACTACGCCCCGGGCATCTACCAGTAAGCGTGGCCTAACCGCCAGTTCGATACGGGTGGGTGGGATACTCCTGCCCACCCGTTCACCAACTCCTGCGAGAACACCATGACCCTCCGGCGAATCCTCACGCTCATGGCCGTCGCGGCGATCGTCGCTGTGATCGGGTTTGCCGCCTATGCCTGGGCCAATGGCGTGCGCTTCTATGCCGTGGAGTCTGGCTCGATGGCGCCCGCCGTGCATGCGGGCGATCTCGTCATCGATCTCCCGACCACGCCGACGTCGACGTATCGGATCGGGGACATCATCACCTTCCATCCGACTCCGGGCACCACCACGACGCACCGCATCGCCGCGCTGGAGGCGGCCGGGATCGTCACACGCGGTGACGCCAATCCGAGCTCGGACGTCGGATACCTCCAGGCGACGAGCATCGTCGGTCGCGTGGCCGCTGTCGTCCCCTTCGGCGGATATGTGGCGGTCTTCTTCCGCCAGCCGGCGGGAGTCGCCGCCCTGCTCCTGTTCCTTGTCGCGGCGGCCTTCCTCTGGCACTTCATCGGAGGTTCCACGCCGCGCGCGGACGAATCCGTCGACGCGGCACGCGAGGCCTCTGCGCCGGCCAGCTCCGAGGAACCGGCGCCCGATGCCTCAACGGCCGGGTCGGACGGCCGGGAGCGCATCGAACCCGCGCGCGACCGTGACACGACGGCGCGCGCGACGTTCAGCAAGGAGAACGCGTGAACCGCAAGCGAGTCATCTCGTATGTCGCGCTCATGGCGGCAATCGCCGGCGCGACTGCCCTCGCCGCGTCTTCGGTGGCAGACACCGGCGCGTACTTCACCGATTCGCACAGTGGCTCGATCGTCGGCACCCTGTCGGTCGCGACCCCGAGTCCCGATCCGAGCGAGAGCGAGAAACCCGATCCGAGCGAGAGCGAGAAACCCAAGCCGACTCCCACGCCGACACCCGCGCCCACGTCCACGCCGACTCCGACGCCCTCGCCGACGCCGACTCCATCGGCGACTCCCACGCCGACCCCGACCCCGACTCCCACTCCCACCCCGACGCCGTCCCCCACCCCGACGCCGAGCCCGAGCCCGAGTTGATGGCGGTTCGGGCGAATCGCGTCCGTCGCGATCCGAGCCGAGCCCGTCGTCAGGCGGGCGGCTCGATGACCGCCGTTCCCATCGCCGCGCGGAGGACCTCCGGGACGACGACCGTCCCGTCCGGCTGCTGGTAGGTCTCGAGGATGCCGGCCACGACGCGGGCGAGGGCGAGGCCGGAGCCGTTGAGGGTGTGGACGAGTTCCGGTCGCGCGCCCGGCGACGGCCGGTGGCGGATCGCCATCCGGCGGGCCTGGTAGTCGCGGAAGTTCGAGCATGAGCTGACCTCGAGCCAGCGTTCCACGCCGGGCGCCCAGATCTCGAGGTCGTATTTCTTGGCCTGCACGAAGCCCATCTCCCGGGTGCTCATGAGGAGGACCCGATAGGCGAGGCCGAGTCGCTGGAGGAGAACCTCCGCCCGACCGGTCATCCATTCGAGGGCGGCATCGGAGTCGGCCGGCTTCTCGAAGAGGACCATCTCGACCTTGTCGAACTGGTGGACCCGCAGGATCCCGCGGGTGTCCTTGCCGGCCGCGCCGGCCTCGCGCCGGAAGCACGGCGAGTACGCCGCATAGCGGATCGGCAGGTCCGCCGCCTCGAGGATCTCGTCGCGATGGAGGTTCGTGACGGGGACCTCGGCCGTGGGGACGAGGTACAGCTCGTCGCGCGTCGCGACGTACATCTGGTCCTCTTTATCCGGGATCTGGCCGGTCCCCCGGGCAGAGGCGGCGTTGACCACGGCCGGCGGCCAGATCTCCGTGAACCCGTGCTCGGTCACGTGGACGTCGAGGAACCAGTTGATGAGCGTGCGCTGGAGGCGCGACCCGAGACCCGTATAGACGGGGAACCCGGAGCCGGCGATCTTCGCGCCGCGTTCGAGGTCGAAGAGGCGGAGCCGCTCGGCGAGCTCCCAATGCGGCCTGCGCTCCCACGTCGCGCCGACCTCGCCGATCCGCGGCTGGATCCGCGGCAGCGGCTCGCCCCAGGTTCGGACGGTGACATTCGCGTCTTCACCACCGACCGGGACGTCCGGATCGGCCGGGTTGGGGATCCGGAGGAGGAGATCTTCGAGCTCCGCCTCGACGGTGGCGAGCTCCGCGTCGATCCCCGCGATGCGCTCGCCGGCCCGGGTGGACGCGGCGCGGAGCGCGGCGACCTCCGAGGCCTCCGGCCGCGCACCGGCACGGATGGCGTCCCCGATCTGCCGGCTCGCGACGTTCCGCTCGCCCTTGAGCCCGTCGCCCTCGGCGAGGAGCGCTCGCCGCCGTCCGTCGAGCCCGAGGGCCGCATCCACGAGACCCGGATCCTCGCCCTTGTCGCTCGCCCCCTGGCGCACGACGGCTGCGTCGTCGCGAAGGCGCTGAACGCCGACGCTCATGCCGGGCCGCCCAGCCTGACCGGAGCGGCGGCCGCCCGCGCCCGTTCCACGACGAACGTCGGGTCCAGGCTCGCGAGCAACCAGCCGGCGCGCGGGCCGCTCGGCCTGCCAAGGAACGCCGCATAGATCGCGGTGAACGCCCGCCTCGCCTCGAGGCCCGCACCGCTCGCCGTCTCGAAGATGAGCGACTGCCATGAACCGCCGCTCGTCGGAGTCTCCCGCTCGCTCCGATCGGCGAGGACGGCGAGGAACCGCCGCTGCGGCTCGTCGAGATCGGCGGCCTCGACCGGCAGCGCGTCGCGCTGAACGGCGATCCGGGCACCCTCCGGCGCGTAGGTCTCGAGCCAGGCTCGGGCGGCAGTCTCGCGTTCGGCGAGGATCGCCACTTCCGTCTCACTGAGCCGGCTCCCCTTCTCGACCTCGGCCGCTGCGGCGGGCGTCGCCGTGGGCTGCTGGACGAGGAAGGCGACGTGGCCGAAGGCGAGCCGGAAGGCGGCCGCCCGCTCGGCGACGACCGCCGGATCCGTCGCGAGGGATGCGTACGCGAAGAGCCGTTCCGGCGACGGCGGGAGCGTGCCCCGGACCTCCCGTCCCGCGGCGGCGTCGGCGACCCGGTCAAACTCGTCGAAGAGGCGCGGGATCGCGTCCGTCCCGTCCGGGTCGAACTCGATGGCGCTGTTGGGACGTGGGCGGATGAAGAGGAAGCGGAGCTGCTCGGGCGGAACGACCTCCGCGATCGTGTGAGCGGCCGCTCCCCTCCCCTTCGAGGTCGACATCTTGCGGCCGCCGATGTTGAGGAACTCGTACGGCACGTTGAGCGGCGGCTCCCGCTCGAACACCTCGCGGGCGATCGCGTCCGACCGGTCGCGGGAGCCGCCGGCCGTGGCGAGATCCTTGCCGCACGGCTCGATCGTCACGCCGAAGATGCTCCACTGGGCGGCCCATTCGAGGTTCCAGCCAAGCTTTGCCCGGCCGCCGAACGGCGAGACCCATCCGGACCGCCCGCAGCCCTGCGCCCACGCGACGAGCGACGGGCGGCATTCGTAGTAGACCCGGTCGCCGTCCCAGCGGGTGACGATGGTCGTCCCCACCCTGCCGCACTGCTCGCACACGACCTGGACAGGGTGCCATGCGTCAGGGTGCTGAACATTGGCGACACGGCGATAGATCTCGCGGACCTGGGCAGCGCGATCGAGGGCGATCCGGATGTACGGGTCGACATCGCCGGCGGCGTAGACCTCGCTCATCCAGTAGTAGCGGTCCGGTCGGATGCCGAGGCCGGCGAACGTGTCGATGAACGTCTGCGCGTGATGGCGGGCGTACGAGGCGTGGCAATCGCCCGCCTGGTCCGGCACGTGGGCGAGCGGTCGACCCATCTCGGTCTCGACCGCGTCCGGCGTGAGGAGCGCCTGCGCGTCCATCGGATCGAGATCGTCCACGCCGTAGAGGAGCTCCGTCTCAAAGTCGCGGGCCCGCAGGGCCCGGGCGATGACGTCGAGGATGACGGGGCCGCGGAGGCTGCCGACGTGGACGGTCCCGGACGGCGTCTTGCTGTCGTTCACGACCTGCCGGCCGCTCACCGACGCCGCCAGTTCGTCCGCCCAGTCCATGATCGCCGCCTCTGTGGCCGCCTCGCCCCGAGCCCGGGCTCAGCTGATCTTGGTGACCGTGTACGTGAAGTCGCCCGCGGGGACGTGGACGAGGACCTTGTCGCCCTTCCGCCGACCGAGGAGCGCCCGGCCGACCGGTGATTCGTTGGAGATCCGCCCGGCGGCCGGCTTCGCCTCCGTGGATCCGACGATCGTGAAGCTCTCGTCGCCGTCCTCGCCGGTCACGCTCACGGTGGACCCGATCTGGACGTGATCGACCGAATGATGCTCGTCGATGATCGTCGCGTTCTTGATGAGCGACTGAAGCGTCTGGATCCGGCCCTCGACGAACGCCTGCTCGTTCTTCGCGTCTTCGTACTCGGCGTTCTCGGAGAGGTCGCCATGCTCCTTCGCATCGTGGATCCGCGACGCGACCTCCGCCCGGCGGACGTTCGTCATCTCCTCGAGCTCGGACTTCAGGCCCTCGAGGCCTTCGCGTGAGAGGTAGGTGGGCTTGTTCACGGTGGCTGATCCCCGCTGACGATCGGCTGATGGGACGCGTCGCTCGCTCGTGCGCCGAGCCGGGAGGGCGGTGCTGGGCGCTGAGGTGGTCGCCCCGCCGCGGCCGTCTAATGAAGAACGAACCCCGGGCGTTCCGCGCGCGGCGGGCCCGAAGTTCGACCGGCGCGTATCCTAGCCGCCGGCCGGCGCCCGGTCAAACGCGACGGTCAAACGCGACGGTCAGGCGGTTGCGAGGCGGGCGGTTGCGAGGCGGGCGGTTGCGAGGCGGGGGCCGCGTCTGGACGTCCGCGAGCCCTGGACGGTCCACCTGCTCACCACCGGAACGTTGGAGGCGCAGCGGGGGTCCATTGCGTCTCCCGTGCTCTCCGGGTGGACGGTTGAGACGGATCGGGGCATCCAGACCCTGATTCTCCTTTCGAACGCTCCGGGGATGAGCGGATGAGAATCCACAGACCGCGCGCGAGGAGGCGACCGGAGGGCCCGCGATTCACGGCGGCCGGAGGGCCCGCGATTCACGGCGGCCGGAGGGCCCGCGATTC
>JADEYI010001054.1_pt1 | contig 25025 bp, 24 predicted proteins | sample 8542331 | NCBI WGS metagenome assembly JADEYI01 (sample SAMN16510988, study PRJNA670497) | mine drainage metagenome | isolation source: biofilm near Copperflume 1 | place: Germany: Marsberg coppermine Kilianstollen | collected 2018-02
CTGTAACTGTTCAGGATAGGGGTGGAGCAATCTCCTTGGGGTATCTGTGAGGGTGGGTGAGGGAGCAACACCCGCACAGATACCTCTTGAACTTTGTTCCACCCTAAATCAGAACGCTTACAGCAAAGTGCCGAATTGACAGCACTCCATAAGGCGATATAGAATCGCCGTTGTGATAGACAAGAGCGAGAAAAGCGCGGGCCGGTGGCTCAGTTGGGCTGCATGGCTGGCAGCAGGCGCTAGTGCCCTCCTCCTGATTGTCGGACCACTCACGCGCTTTATCACCACCTCCGCCTCCTGGCTCAACTACCCCTACCCGCGCCCCGGTTCAGAGGGTCTCATCCTCTACGAATCGCTCCTCGTAAAGGCTGGCGGCAATATCTACTCGCCTATCACCCCGCAAAGCTTTATTTCCGGGCCATACCCGCCCATCTATTACTGGCTGATGTCGGCTCTGCTCCCCAACAGCCTGCCCGATATGTCATTGCCAGGAAGCGTAAGCTCTATCTTCCTCTCAGGCCGGATAGTGTCTCTTCTATCGGCGCTCGTAACAGCGGCGCTGATACCGCTACTGATCATTTTCGCCGGAGGGTACAGCAGGAAGGGGAGAGAGAGCACGCTCCTCGCGGCCTTCGGTGGTGGGCTAGCCGGCGCACTCTTTCTCACCTTGCCCCAGGTACTGGTGTGGGCCACTCGCTTCAGGGGCGACATGCTCATGCTGGTTTTTACCGCCGCCGGACTGACCGCTGTGGCGTGGGGCGCATCTGGGGAGAGAGGAACGAGGCATAAAGTTACAGCTGGGCTGGCGCTTGGGGCGGTGCTATTCGCCCTCGCTTTTTTCACCAAGCAAACAGCGCTGGCCGCACCGTTAGCCGCTGCATCATACTTGCTGCTGCGCGATTGGCGGATCGGCTTGAAGTGGTGCGCGATCATGGGGCTGCTGGTCGTTGTACCTTTCGCGCTTCTCGATCTGGCGACGGGGCACTGGTTCTACCTGAAGATGGTCACATATCACTCGCTCCCCCTGAGCCAGCTTACCCTGACCAGGCTCTTGCATTTTGCTTTCTGGGATAATGAGTGGCCTTTGATTATCCTGGCTGTAGCCTATCTCCTCTACAGGCTATCGAGGCTGAGAGAGGCTAAAGCCATAGGTGCCGAGTGGAAAGCACGCCTGCTGATCCCGCTATTCTTGCTCGTATCTTTCGCTATGCTTCCCACGGGCGCGGTGGTAGGCGCGGACCACAATCACCTTCTTATACCGGGCCTGGCGCTCTGTGCGATGGCAGGCGAGCTTCTGGCATCTATCCTGAACGGCGCGAGAGCAAGCAGGTGGGGCATACACGTCGCAGCATCCTCGGCAGCCATGCTCCTCTTACTGGCCTACATTCTTTTCACCGCTACACCTTCGTCCTGGTACAACGCTGACCTGACGCAGCTCAACGCTCAGGAGCAAGAGCAGTTGCGCCAGATCGCGCTCAATGCGCAGCGCAGTCCAGGGACTACAATTTTCTCGGACGATGCGGGAATAGTGGCGCTCTCCGGGAAGGAGACGCCCTATGATGACGCCTTTACGATGGCGACGCTGGCCGGGCAAGGCAGGTGGGACGAGTCGGTCTTCCGCGATATGCTCAAGCGAGGCAGCTTCAGCTTGCTGGTGCTCTCCTGCGACGTGAACGAGGCCAACGGCTGCCGCGCCGACATCTTCACCCCCGCGACACTCAACGCGATACGCCAGGGGTATCGCTTGCTCTACAGAGATGTGCTCTTTACCTACGTGCCCAGGTAGCGAGGACCGGAGATCAGGGGTCAGTATAGCCCGTGCCCACTCAGTCCTCAGCCCCCTCTTGTGAAGCCTACTTACCCCAGGCGGGCCAATAGCCATCTTTCACCAGGGACTTGACCTGGTGGGAGCCTGTGAAACTGAGAACTGCGATTGACAGTCCGGTGGGCGTCCATTGCGGCCCAAGTGGATCGCTCATCTTGAGGTAGCCTGCCTCAATCACCAGTCGGTCGCCGCTCGGCGCCCAGGAAGGGTTGTTAGTAAGGCTGGGGAGCGGCGCAAGCTCCACATTGCCGCGTGTGCGCACTGAGACGCGAGGCTCACCTTGCGCCGAGCGGCTGCGGTAAGCTATAAGGTCGGATTCGGAGCCGACAGAGGCGGGTGACCAGCGTGGCCCTGGGCCTTGTGAATACTCACCCAGGCCCGTGCCTACATATTGCTGCTCATTGACGAAGGGGGTCAACTGCCCCTCAACCACATAGTACTGTATCAACGCGCCATCCAGCGTCTGAGGATAGACGATGCTGCGGCTATCGGGTGCCCAGTCAGGCTCACCACCCGGCAACAGTTGCGGCTGCCCCGCCGCGCTTTGCAGCAAAGGCCAGCGCATCAGGTAGGTAGGATTGTTCACCCCCGAAACGGCCACCCATTTGGAGTCGGGCGACCATTGCACAGAGCTTTCGTACTGCGCACCCCGTGGCGTGGCTTGACCTGGCATCGTGACGAGGGTAACAGGCTTGCCACCCTTGAGGTCTATCGCCCAGCCTTCTTCAGCGCCCATCGTCGTCGGGTCGAAAGTGACGTACCCCAGCATAGCGCTGTCAGGGGTCCAGCCGAGGCGCTGGTTGTCCGGGAGCAGACCTGAAACCACTTTTACGGGGGTGCCACCCCCTGACGGCATGACATAGAGCTCGCGGCTCTGCCCATCGCCTTTGCCGGAGACCCAGGCGACCATTGCGCCGTCGGGTGAAGGGGCCGGGGGGCTAACTACCGGTAGATCAGTTAGCTTCATCTCGCCTGAGCCATCGGGCATAATCCGCCAGAGACCGGAGGAGCGGGCAAAGTATATGCGGCCCGGCCCAGCAGCCACAGGGGTAAAGCCTCTGTCGGGCGCTGGAGCCACTTGAGTGAGGCTGAGGCGTGAAAGCAAGTTTTCAGGGTTCTGAGAGCCAGGGGTAGCTGTAGGAAGCTCCGGTGGAGGCGTAGGCACCTCACACCCGGCAAGCGCCACCAGCAAAAAAAGGGATGCCGAAATGAGCACTATAGAACGATGCATAAGGAAAGTATAGCATAAGGGCAGCAAGCGCCAAAGGGTAAATGAGCTTAAAATCAGAGGACTTTCGCTCAGGGAAGGTTGAAAGCAGTGATGTGAGGGTTACGCAGTTCAGCACGCAAGTAATCACTGAGCAGATCAGACTGAGCACGATACAGCGATCTGCCGAGCCGGTGGGCCGCCACTTTGAGGGACAACCGGGCATGGTAACAACAAGCAATATGGTTACGCTGAGAACGAGCACAGCGACACCGACACGCTTCAGTACCCGTGAGTTGCTTCAGCTCGCGGTGAAACTGTTCGACTTGCCAACACACCTCGTTCTCTTCTTGAACAGAGTGCGTGGTAGGTTCGTCTGGACGATCACCTCTGTCACCATTGGTGATCACCCATTCAATGTCGCCATTTGTGGCAACTACCTTGAGCGGCCGTACCCTGAAGGGCATCTCACGGAGCTTGACTATGATCCCGCCCCTCAACTGTGCCTCCGACCACTCTATCTCCCCAAGATGTATGTAGCCCCCTTCTTTGGACAGGCTCACCAGCCTGTTGCTCTTGAGAGTGGTGACGAACACCAGACCAAGGCGTATCACCAGCTTGAGGTTGTTGACAGAGGCGTACCAACTGTCGAAGAGTACTCCTTTAGCCTGTATCCTGCTTTGAAAATAGCTTCTCGCAGGCACGAATTAGAGCCTGCCGAACCTCTATTTTCATTCATAGGCGGGTGGCAACCAGCGATGTACAACTGCTGTATAATACGAGCCATGACTGCACACCTCGATTTAGCGCGAAGCCAGCATGCGGTCGAGCCGGAGGTTGGGGCGGAGGTAGATTCCGACAACTCTTTTGAGCGCAGAGATATGCTGTGGCTGGCTGCGGCTACTTTGGTGGTTACAGTAGTCACCTTTTTGTTCGGTATATGGGGCAGCGCGGCGCGAGGGCACATGGTCTCGATGGAGGCCGGTTCAGTAGTTGCAACACAGCCGAGAGAAGCCCCTGCTCAATGGTGGTGATGCGGGTAACAGCGATATGAGAGGCAGCGTTGACCTTTTCCGGCCACATTGATATAGTGTAATCGCAGCTAAATCGTTACAGCGAAGTGTCAGGGGGCATGATCGTGTGCATACCAGGCAGACAGGGGGGAGTATGGCTCGTGGGCCGACTCGGATTGTAGATATAGCAGAGCGAGTGGGTGTCTCGATTTCGGCGGTATCGGCGGTGCTCAACAATAAGGCAGAGGAAGCGCGTATCTCACCACAGATGCAGCAACGGGTGTGGGCTGCGGCGCGTGAGCTAGGCTACCAGCCCAATATTGCTGCCCGCCGACTACGCGCCGGCGGACATGGTGACCAGAGCACGTATTTAGCGATTGCGACCTCACTGGAAACCTCTATGGAACTCCTCGGCAAGGTCGTGCGTGGCGTGCAGCAGTTTGCAGCTGGCTCTACTGAGCCTATTCAGATCACTGTCGAAACCTTCCGCCGTGGGCACGTTGATAAGCTTCCAGGGCTACTCGACGGCACGCGGTTCAACGGGGCAATCATTGCAAACACAGCCCCGGAGGACGACGAGTTCCTTGCTACAGCAACCATCCCTGTGCCCGTCATCGTATTTTTGAGAGAGGTAAGTGGCCGGAGCTGGGTATCCAGCCGCGCGCGAAGTGCCGGCGCACAAGCCGCCTCGCTTTTCATGTCCGCAGGCCGACAGCAACCGGCGGTGCTTGTCCCAGCCGATCAGACCCAGGTTCGCTTAGAGAGGCAAGAAGGTTATATACAGGCGTTCAGAGATGCCCATTTCCCCGTAGCACAGATAACGGAGATAGTGAGCGACGCTTTCAGCGAGGAGATGGGCTATCGCGCCGTGTCGGGGTTTCTGGCGAGCGGCGGATGGTGTGATGCGCTCTTTGCGGTGGGTGACATCATGGCATTTGGGGCGGTTGCGGCCATCAAGGCAGCGGGCCTGCGTATACCTGAAGATATCGCCGTCATCGGCCATGACGACCTGGAGATGGCCCGCTTCATTGATCCGCCCCTGACCACCTTTCGATTGCCGCTGATCGACATGGCGAGCGACGCCGCAGCAATGGTGTTAGGTATGCTCCACCAACACCGCCACTCTACAGCACACCGTATCTACGATGCCGAACTGACGGTGCGTGCCTCTACATGATGCCAGTGTCTAAAAAGTAATGCAGGTAAGTGGTCCGCGCCCGAACCTGGTGGGCGTGATGTACTGGTGCGTAATCCAACGCGGCTATTGTTCTTGGCTTACAGCAAAAGTAATCATGAGGCGAGGGGCACTATCGCGTTTGGCGTCACCAGGCGCGCCGGAGCAAGCATATGCAGTCATCGCTGGTCTGTGTCGTGGGCAGCATCAATATGGACCTTGTCGTGCGAGCGCCTGTGCTGCCGGTGCTGGGCCAGACGCTCCTGGGCGGACCCTTTGGCACCTTCCCCGGCGGCAAGGGGGCGAATCAAGCCGTGGCTGCCGCACGAGCCGGAGGTCGGGTGGCGATGATCGGTTGTGTAGGAGAGGACGCCTACGGTCGTGCACTCCATGCCGGGCTGCAAGATGAGGGCATTGACGTATCGCTGGTACGTACCCAGGCAGACACTGCGACGGGGGTGGCACTGATTACTGTGGACCCACAGGGACAGAACACCATCATCGTCGCGCCCGGAGCAAACGCCGCCCTCACAGCCGAAGACGTAGAAAGGGCAGCCGAGATCATCCAGTCTGCGGGTGTGTTGCTGTTGCAACTGGAGGTGCCTTTGCCTGCCGTGACGGTGGCTGCGCGGATCGCCAGGCGGGCCGGGACGCAGGTTATATTAAACCCGGCCCCCGCGCCTACCCCCACTATGGACGATTCTTTCCTTGACCTCCTGGCGCTCGTAGATGTGCTCATCCCGAATGAGACCGAAGCAGAGGCGCTAACTTCTATCCACGGAGGCGACAATGCGGGCCCCGAGCTGATGGCGCGCGCTCTGCACGAGCTTAGAGTGGGGGCTGTAGTAATCACCCTGGGTGAGCACGGAGTGTTCGTACTGGATGGTGAGCGTACTTACCGGCAGGCTCCTTTTCCGGTGCGAGCCATTGATGCAACCGCCGCGGGGGACGCATTTATTGGTGCGCTAGCCGTGGCACTAGCCGAAGACCGCATTCTCCACAGGGCTGTTCGTTGGGGAGCGGCGGCGGGTGCCCTCGCAGCAACGACCGCCGGAGCACAGCCCTCGCTACCATCACGTGCCGGCATCGAAAAGTTGCTCGCCGGGGCCGAAGACTAGTCCCACAGCAGGGCTTGACAGCCTCTGTTTCTTTTGTTATCATCTTGCTAAAAGGTTTCAGCAAAGCGGTATTCGAGGCTGTGCAACCGTCAGCAAAGGGCTGGGTTATGAAAATAGCGGGCCATACCATGGGCACTCCTGGCTTGTCTGTTGACGAAGCTTTACGGCTTTTCGCGGCCATCGGCCTCGACGCTGCCGAAATCGTCTGGCAGGATAACTACCTATCCGGTGTTCCTGAGACTGCCGGGGACGAGCGCGTGGCTGAGGTACGCAATCTGGCCTCGGACCTGCGCTTGGATATTTCTTGCCTTACCCCCTACATGACCGGCATCAACAGCCTGGACCTCGATGAACGCGCCCGCGATATGGACCGCTTCGCCCGCTGCATCAGGGTAGCCGAACGACTGTCGTGCCCGTACATCAGGGTCTACGCCGGACGGTACCTGCCTGGCGATCCCCATAGAGACGAACAGTGGCAGTGCCTGGTGGAGTCGCTGCGAACCCTCGGTCGCCTGGCAGCCGAGAGCGGCGTCACCCTCTGTGTCGAGAACCATTTCAACACCATGACAGTCACGGCGGCAGAAACCGCGGCGCTTATGCGGGCCGTCGGCTCGCCCGCGGTAGGCATCCTTTACGACCAGGTGAACCTGGCATTCACCCACAGCGAAGCCTTCCCACAGGCGATTGCCGAGCAACGACCCTGGATCCGGTATGTCCATGTCAAAGATTTAGTCTTCACAGATCCAATTCGCGCATTCAGTGCTTCTGCCGTTTCGTCGGTCGCCGCCGAGGAGCGCACAGTGCGCTCCCGCGTAGTTGGGGAGGGAATCACAGATTGGCCAGCCATTCTGGAGGAGTTGCGCGCTGGGGGCTATGACGGCTATCTAAGCATGGAGTACGAATATCGGTGGCACCCTCAGGACCTGCCGGAACCGGACGAAGGCTTCCGCCGCGGTGCAGCTTATCTGCGGCAGCTCCTCGCTGTACAGGCCGTTCAGGGGATGAGAAGGTGAGGAGCTAAACGGCAATGAAGCTTTCCGTTATCACCGATGAAATCAGCGCCGATCCGGAGACTGCTATCGAGCTTGCCAGGGAATGGAGCGTGCCTGCCATCGAGTTGCGGGGGATCGGCGAGCAGCGTTACCCCAACGTTTCTGATTTCTGGAAGGTGCGCGTCCCTGAACTGGTCAGGGAATCGGGGCTACAGGTGGCGGCATTATCCCCCGGCTTATTCAAGATCCCGCTCGCTATGCCCTCTGCCGCGGAAACTCGTATTTTGCGCTGGGAGGACGCCATGCTCTTTCAGCGGCATGGCAGCGCTGAGGCCCTGGTGCGGTCTCACCTGGAGGAACTGCTACCACAAACCATAGCGGCAGCCCTATTGCTGGGGAGCGGGGTAATCGTCTGCTTCAGCTTTGACCGCAGCCCCGAGGTCCCGCCCGACGCTGTGGTGCCGGAGGGTGTGATAGACGTGCTGCGAGATGCCGCTCGACAGGTGGGCGATGCGGGGTTGGCACTTGCTGTCGAGGCCGAACACATCTGCTGGGGCGATACTGGCGCTCGTACCGCAGAACTGGTGCGCCGCGTGGGGCACCCTGCGCTCGGCATCAATTGGGACCCCGCTAACGCCTTCCGAGCGGGCGAGGATGCGCCGTTTCCAGATGGGTATGAGGCGGTGCGCGACCTGGTGCGCCATGTCCACTACAAAGACGCCGCCGTCGACTGGCAGACAGGTGCTCGCCACTTTGTCTTTGAGGGCTCGGTAGACTGGGCCGGGCAAATCAGGGCGCTAAAGCAGGACGGCTACTCCGGTTACATCTCTGCTGAAACCCACCTCCGGCCCAAGGTCGCGTGCGCTCGGCGGTCGGTCGAGCGGTTGCGCCAGCTCATTGAAAGTGAGGAATTATGACAGCAGCTACAACTACGGGGTCTACAGGACCTACAGCATCCGAAGTAGGCGGCATCATCTGCCCCTTGGCTACTCCCCTGGGTGATGCAGAAGACCTCGACGTGCCGGCGCTGCACCTTTTGTTGGACCACCTGCTGCCCGATCTTGACGGTGTCTTTGCCCTCGGCTCATCAGGTGAATTCGCACTGCTCAAGCCCTCGACGGCAGAACACCTCGTAGACGAGGTTATCGCGCACGTGGGGGGCCGTGTACCGGTTTATGTGGGCGTTGGTGACACCGGCACAGCCCGGGCGCTGTCTAACCTCAAGCGGCTGACTCGCCCCGGTGTTGATTACGTCGTCGCTTGCAGTTCGTTCTACTACCCGATAAGCGACCAGGACGCCCTGGCCGGCCACTTCCTGGCGATTGCAGAGGCGTCTCCGCTGCCCGTTATCCTTTACAACATACCCCAAAACACGGCTACGCCTCTGGCCCCCGCAACTGCTGCCCGGCTGGCCGAGCACCCGAATATCGTCGGTATGAAAGATAGCTGGGGAGACATGATGCTCCATCAGGAGTTCCTGGCACTGCGTAGCAGCAAGTTCCACGTGATCCAGGGGCGCGAGCAGTTGGCTGCGGCCGCGCTGTGGCTGGGAGGCGACGGCATTATCTCCGCCCTTTCAAATTTTGCGCCCGGACTCCTACAGCAGATCGCGGTCGCGGTGCGCGAGGGTGACAGGGCACAAGCTATCGAGGCCCAGCGCGCAGCAACTACGCTCGCGCAAGTTTTCGATCAAGGCTACTGGCTGAGTGCGCTTAAGGCCACCCTCGCGGAACTCGGCATCGGAAGTGGCCGGTCGGCAGCGCCCCTGCCCGTCTGCACCACGGCACAGCGAGCAAACATCCGCCGTATTCTCCAGGCGGCCAATGTAGGAGGAGCAAGCGTGGAGCGGGCGGAGGGCGCAGAGGAGGGCGCGGGGTCGGAAAGGTCGGTAGGGAGCGGAGTGGCGGGAGGGGGAGCGCGTTGATCAGGCAAGATAAAGTAGAGCAGGAGGACGTATCCGTCGCAGCCCCGCCACGACCCAGGCGTACGCGGTCGGTAGCCCGCGACCGTTTCGTCTCCATTGGTCTACCCCTTTTCACCTTCGTTGGCTTGCTGGTCCTGTGGGAAGTGTTGATCATCCTTTTCAACGTACCTGAGTACATTGTGCCACGCCCCTCGGAGTTCCTGGTAAGGGTCTGGCAAGACCGTGCCCTCTTGTGGACCCATACGCTCGTAACGGGTGGCGAGGTAATCGTGGGCTTTCTCGCTGCCACGGTGGTCAGCATTCCATTGGCGCTCTTGATTGTATCTGTTTCCCTGCTGGAGCGAGCCTTTTACCCGGTGATCGTTTTCTTCCAGATCATACCCAAGATTGCAATCGCACCCCTGTTCATCGTGTGGTTCGGCTTCGGGGTCTTTCCGAAGGATTTACTGACATTTCTGCTGTGCTTTTTCCCCATCCTGGTAGCAAGCATGAGCGGCTTTCGCGCCCTTGACCCGCGAGTCCTATATCTGACCCGCTCAATGGGCGCAAGCTGGTGGCAAACCTTCCGGTACGTGCGTATACCTGCCGCGTTGCCGTTTATCTTCTCAGGGCTAAAAGTGTCGGTGGTACTGGCTGTGACAGCGGCCATTGTTGCCGAGTTTGTAGGCTCGAATTCAGGTCTTGGCTATCTGCTCCTGCGCGGCTCAAGTTACTTCGACACACAGCTAATCTTTGCCACCCTGGTTGCCCTGAGTCTCCTGGGCCTGGTATTCAACTACGCCGTGGAGATCCTCGAGCGGTTGATCATGCCGTGGCAGCAGTTCCGCGAGGAGGACTAGATGTAGCCATGTTTTGTAAAGGTCGGAAACCAGAGGTCACACTCGTTACGGGTAAGCAAGTTACGCAACTTCATCTTACATAAGGAGACTGAAAATGATATCCAGATCGAAAGCAAAGTCCAAATTACTCGGAGCGGTCACAATTGCCTTTTTGGTGCCACTGTTGGCTGCCTGCGGTGGAACCGCTGACACTCCCACAGTCCAGCTGCAGCCCACAGCTACTCAGGGAGCGAGCCAGCCTACGGATACGGGGACAGGGACAGGAACAGGGCTGGCCACTCAGGCCCCAACCGCGCCGGGGGCCGGGCAACCAACGGATACAGCGCAGGCTGCCCAGGCTACACCCTCGGCCTCTACCGGGACCACCGGCACCCAGTCCGCAAAGCTTATCCTCAACTTCCTGGCCGGTGGGCCTCAGGCCGGCTTCATGTACGCCAAGAAGCTCGGCTACTACACTGACGCGGGCATTGACCTGACGATTGAGGAAGGCAAAGGCTCCGCTACGACCGCCCAGCAAGTAGCAGCGGGCCAGGCCGAGTTCGGCTACTCCGATGCGCCTTCTGTTATGTCTGTGCGCGTCAAAGGCGGGCCGGTAACGGTGGTCGCACCGATACTTCAGACCAACGGCTTCGCTATAATCTCGCTCAAAGAGAAAAATATTACTAAAGTCTCCGATCTGGTCGGCAAGACGCTGGCTGTGCAGCCCGGCACCGCGCAGACCGCCCTCCTCGACGCGGTCTTTCTCTCCAACAACGTTGACAAGTCGAAGGTGACTATCGTGAACCTGGACCCTTCCGCGCTGAACAGCTCGTTGCTTCAGGGCAAGGTAGACGCGATCCTGGCGGGCGCGGACTTCCAGGGCGTGCAGATTACCGACCTCGGCAAAGAGATCAACGAGATCTTCTATAAAGACGCGGGTGTGCCGACAGTAGGGCTATCGATCATCACGCGCGATGAGATTGTTCAGAACAACCCGGACCTGGTATCCCGCTTTGTAGCGGCGTCCCTCAAGGGCTGGGATGCCGCCCGTAAGAACCCCGACGCTGCGGCCGCATCCGTAGTTGAGCAGTTTGTATCTGGCAACAAGGACGAAATACTGAAGCAGCTCAAGGTAGACCTGGGGCTGGTCTGTGCCGCGAACGCCAAAACGTTCGGAGCAGTGCCTGAAGCCAACTGGTCTGCGACTTACGACCTGCTCACCAAGTACCAGGGCCTTCCCACCACCAAGCCGGTGACTGACTACTACACAACCAAGTTCATCCCGGCGGACGCTCCAACCTGCCCCCAGTAGCGCAGGGAATGGTGCATGGTTCAATGTATGTCGGGCAAGGGGGAAGGGAGCGTATGGGAGAGAGGCTAGTGATGGCCGGTGCCCACCTCTCTCCTTCCCCTCATTCGCCGGCCGCTGCCGATGCGAGAGTGAGATGCGATGATGCAGGAAGTAGACAAACCGCTGTCCCAGGTCGGAATCGCCGGGGCGCGCATCGAGGGTCATGGCGTATCCAAGACATATGTGACCAAAGAAGGCGAGTTCCAGGCGCTCACACCTATAGACTTTGCGATCGAAGCGGGAGAATTCGTCACTATTATCGGACCGAGCGGCTGCGGAAAGAGCACACTCATGCTGATGGCTGCCGGACTACTACCCGTAACCTCTGGCAGCATCGTGGTAAACGGCAAGGTCCTGACACAGCCCTTGACCGACATCGGCGTAGCGTTTCAGGACCACCTGTTGCTGGACTTTCGCACAGCCGAAGCCAATATCCTTTTACAGGCCCAGGTTCGAGGCATGCCGATGCAGGCCGCGCGTGAGGAAACTCGGAGGCTGCTCAAGCAGCTCGGACTCGATAAAGCGAGCAATCGCTATCCGCGGCAGCTTTCCGGCGGTATGCGCCAGCGCGTGTCACTGGCCCGCGCGCTGATCCACGACCCAAGCGTACTGATGATGGACGAGCCATTCGGTGCGCTCGACACTATCACTCGTACGCAGATGCGCCATGACCTGGAACTGCTCTGGATGGAAAAGCGCAAGACTGTGCTCTTTATCACGCACAGCGTCGAAGAGGCGATCGGCCTCTCGGACCGGGTGCTGGTCATGTCACCGAGTCCCGGCAGGATAGTGGAGGAGATACGTATCGAGCTACCCCGCCCCCGACCTATCGAGCTAGGCATCGAACAGAGCTTCGTAGGCTATGCCGACCGCGTATACGAGATCTTCCGCGAGCTTGGCGTGCTGATGTTTTGATGAAAGGTCCTCACTGATGCGCGTGCTGATCACCGGGGCCGCAGGCTTTCTCGGGTCGCACCTGGCTCGTCGCCTCCTCGCCCTCAATCACTCGGTCCTAGCCTACGATCAGGTCCCGGTTCTACTCGACAGCGAAGGCACCGGCGATGCCCCCGACCAAGAAGCAGCAAGAGCCGGAGCGGGCTTCACCGCCATACAAGGCTCTGTCACCGATCAGGATGGGCTGGCAGAGGTGCTGAAGACGCACCGCATAGACGCTATCGTGCATCTAGCAACGTTGCTGACCGACGCCTGCGCTGCCGATCCGGTAGCGGGGGTGACGGTGAACAGCGTCGGCACGGCTGCGGTCTTTGAGGCGGCCTGGAGAGCGGGCGTACGCAGGGTCGTCTTCGGTTCGTCGGTGGCGGGGATCGGGCAAGCCGCGGGGCCCGCACCTGGGGACAGAGTGGCCTTCAGCCCTACCAGCGTGTATGGCGCTACGAAAGCCTTTGGAGAGTTACTCGCAGGCGCACTTCGTGTCCAGCGGCCAGAGCAAGAGCTAATCGGGCTACGCTTCGGGTGGATTTACGGACCTGGCCGAGTACGCGGTTGGAACGCTCTTCACAGGGTAATAGAGTTGTTTGCGCTGGAGAGTGCAGAGGTCCCATATCCTGACTACGACCGGCCCAACGACTGGACCTATGTGGACGATGCGGTCGCGGCGGTAGTGCTATGCCTCCACTCGCCGCGTCCCAGCGTGCCCGCTTACAACGTCCCTGGCGCACATCGCCGCGTGCAGGAGGCAGTAGCTTACCTCCAGCGGCTCTCTCCCACCTCCCTGCCCGTACCCTACCAGGCGCAGTTGCCCCTGGACGCCTGGGACTTCCGCCTCGACCATATAGCGCAAGAGGCGGGCTACCAGCCCAGGGTCGGCCTCGAGGAGGGGCTGGATCGAACAGTGGCGGCGATCCGCCGCGAGCATGGGCTACCGCCGCTAGGCAGCTAGTATAAGCCACGAATACAGGGGGGAGAGAACAAGATGGACGCACATCAGATACGTGTCGGACTGGTGGGGGCCGGAAACATAGCGCAGGTGGCCGAACTGCCTGCCCTTGCCGCAGAGCCTGGGGTAAGGATCGCGGGCGTGGTGACCCAGGTTCCCGACAACGCCTACCGCAATATGGAGCGCTGGCCGATAGAACAAGTCTATAGCTCCTCGGAGGAGATGATCGGGGAGGCTCGCCTCGATGCCCTCTTTGTCCTTACACCCAAATACAACCACACCCGCTTTGTCGAGCTAGGACTGTCTTCCGGCCTCGACGTTTTTTGTGAGAAGCCCCTATCCACCTCCCTCGAGGAGGCGCGACACGTCGCCGATCTCGCCGACCAGACGGGGCGATTGCTCATGGTCGCCTTTAACCGCCGTTATGCGGAAGTGTATAAGACCGCTCGCCGGCACTTTGGCGAGGGCCACCCGCAGTTTTGCGTCGCTCAGAAGAACCGCACCGGCTCCGAGTACCGGGCGACGCTTGAGAACGCAATCCACATGATAGACTTGCTGAGGTGGTTCTGTGGCGAAGCAGAGCAGGTAACAGCGCACACCATTGCGCCTGACCCCTACCAGGAGGACGGCACGATGGCGCTGATTCGCTTCAACACCGGCGCAATCGGCACGCTGGTTGCTGCCCGCACCGCCGGCGAGTGGGACGAGAGGCTGGATGCCTACGGCGGCGCTACCAGCGTGCGTGTCACCGCGCCTGACACGGTAGCTACCAGCGCCGGTGGTGAAACGCGAATCGTGGAGATGAGGCCGCGGGCTTTCGGGTGGGCGCAGGCTACTACTACCATGGGTTTCGCCCCTGAAGTACATCACTTCATCGAATGTGTTCGCGAGCGCAGGCAGCCCCTGACCGACGGTCGCGAGGCGGTTCGCACTCAGGAACTGGTCGAGGAGATATTGCGGCAAGCGGGCCTGCCCCTGGAAGACCACCCCGACGTGCGGCGGTAGGGGACCTATTAGCCCCTGTTATCTCCTATTAACCATTATTCGATTCTTTTGTATTGGAGTAAATGCTATGACACAGCTCAAAGTTGGTATCTACTTGCCGAGTTTTGCATACCCGGAGGACGGTATTAACCATGCAGAGCGGCTGCGCACCTGGATTGTGCGCGCAGAGGAACTGGGCTTTGAGTCGCTCTGGGTCACCGACCATATGCTGCCCGCCCGGGAAATGTACGCGCGCCCCTGGCTCGAACCGCTGGCGACACTGGCCTTTGCCGCGGCGCTCACCCATCGTGTGCTTCTGGGACCGGGCGTCCTGCTCTTACCGCTAAGGCAACCAGTTGTACTCGCCAAGGAACTCGCCAGCATACAAGCCCTTGCACGCGGGCGTTTCATACTGGGGGCAGGCACAGGCTGGTCTCCCGCCGAGTTTGCGGCAGTGGGTGCAAAACGTAGCGAGCGGGGCCGCCGAACAGACGAAACGCTAGAGATAGTACGCCGCCTGCTACGAGGCCAAAAGGTAACTTATCGAGGCTCGTTCGTGTCATTGGAAGACCTCGAGATCGAACCCTCCCCTATCGAGATGCCTGTGTGGATCGGAGGCGGGAGTCAGGCTGCTGATGAGCACTCGGTTGAAAAGCCAGTAATGCACCCGCAAGTGGCCCGCCGTATCGCCAGTGCGGATGGCTGGTTCAGCAGGCCATCCGCACCACCTGAGGAGATAGCCAGCGATTGGCTCCAACTGCAACCGTACCTGGCAGAAGCGGGCCGCTCACCGGACGACCTGGTCATCGGGCACGGACAATGGCTGCATCTGACGGAGGAGGACAACCACGGTCGTGCCGTACACATTCAGCACGAGATAGCAACGCAGATTGTCAGCTCGCACCGACCACCTGAGCTACTGGAGCGCTACTATCTATTCGGCACCCTCGATGAGGTGGTGGAGTCATGCCGCATACGAGCAGAGATCGGCGTGGAGCACCTAATCATACACCCATACACCGACGATCCTGCCCAATTGGAACTGTGGGGCAGCGCCCTATTGCCTCGCCTCAAAGCCATCGAGGTTAAAAAGCCTGCGGTGTCAGTCGGCCAACGGCAGTGAGTACGAAGATCTCGACGGCAGGTAGCTCTTCCAGGGGCAGCGCAAGTCCTACGGCCGCCAAACGAGTATCCGGAGCCCGAAGAAGGGGGCACCATAAACGACAGCCGGACCGCTTACATGCTTGGGGAGCGCGCCTAAGTAGCTTGACCAGGTACAGGTGCTGGTTAGGCGTCCACAGGTGCCCTTGCCTCTCCTAATTGTGTCACTTGTTTAGGCGCGATCCCTTAGTCCTGCCGACGGTGTGGGACCAGAACCTGCTGGCCGAGTGGCACATTCGGTATCGCGGCGACGGAATAGTGATCTACCGGTCAGTCGAAAAGAACGCGGCCTGCATCTACTTCCAGTTGAAAAGCTGTTCGTCACCTGAAGTGGCGGCTATGATCCAAGGGCTGCTACGCCATGGCACCATAACGGGAGGCAGGGCGCAACTTTGTCTACACACCCTGGCAACATCTCTGACGTGCTTGACCACGGCACAGGAAATAATTCACCGTGCAGAGCTGTGCATAGCGGTATCGCTGTCAAACTTTCAGCGTGGCTGGGGTTGATCGCTCCACCTTAGCTATGGCGGCGGAGGCGACAATGGGCAGGCTAACTGTGAAGCAAGATCCCTGGTCCACCTGGCTCGATACTTCGATGGTCCCACCGTGCGCCTCGGCTACCCACCGGCAGATGGCAAGACCCAACCCGAATCCCGCGCCCGCAATATCTCGGTTGCGGGATTTGTCTGCCCCATAGAAGCGGTCGAATATACAGGGTAGGTGATCCGCGGGGATTCCCACGCCGCTGTCTTGCACACTGAGCGCCGAAGGCGAATGGCTTAATGATGTAATCATCGGCACCCGCGTCCAACCCTTCGATCCGCTCGTCGAGAGAACCGAGGGCGGTTATGGCTATGATAGGCGTTCGCACCTTACAGCGGCGCAGCGCACGCGGCAAGCCTATAGCAAGCACTAAGACACGCTATAGGCTAAAATGATAGAGTGCGGAGCCCTAGCCAGGCGGCGAAGAGTTGTGATTGGACCGCCGTAACAGGCCAACTTAGACAATGGAAAAACATCGTAAAATGATGATTATACGACGTTTGTCAGTAGAAAGTGGAGCACCACCAGAGAGGTAAGCGTTCAGATTAGGAGTAGAGGGATTTCCACTGTAAAATATGAGGCATGAGGCAAGCAGAAGAAATAGAGGCGCTACGAGAGGAGAATCAGCAGTTGTGTACAGATTTCTACTGCGGGTACAACGGCTATGAGGGAGAGCATCAACGCTGTTGGACCCACCTGCTGAGAGACTTGCATGCGCTCAAGGAGGAACACTCCTCAAACGAAGAGGTGTTGGCATGGGCAAAGGGGAACTCACATGCCGGGGCAAAATCCTAAGAAAACAATCAAAGGCCGGAGTGCGATTAGACAAAAGGGACCTGTCCAGCAACAGCGAACTGATGCAGTATCTTGGCTCATCGAGTGTGAGTATTTGGAGGGCATCAAGTCAATCGCCTTGGCTGAGCTACACAGGAGATTCGGAGGCCGTATTAATGTGGTGCAGGACGATGCAACAGAAATAGTCTCTAAGTTCTCGGGAAAGCTTAGCGAGCTGCTCCAGCTACGCACCGTAGTGGCTGTCTATCTTGTTGAGCGTTATCCTATTTCAAGACCAAAGGCCTTATTGGGCGATCAGAATTTCCGATCACTGTTAAGACAGATAAAGACAGTTACTGACTTATTCCCCCCCGGAACGTTCTCTACTATGAAGGTAACTGCTGCAGGTGCCGACTCAACGGTGTTTAGGAGGATCAAGAGCGAACTCTCGAGTCATACAGGGCTTTTGCTTGATGAAGATGCAGACCTTCTGGTCAGGGTCAAACCCTGGTTAGCAAGTTCGTACGAGTGGGGTGTGTCTCTTCGCATCTCGCCGCGTCCTTTATCTACAAGGCCCTGGCGCGTGCGAAATATGCCGGGCGCTCTTAATGCAACGTTGGCTGCCGCTATGGTTGAGATGACCGAGCCCGATCGGAGCGACGAGTTCATCAACTTAATGTGCGGTTCAGGGACTCTCCTTGTTGAGCGGCTAGAGAGAAGCGATGTGAAGCTCGCGGTAGGATGCGATTTAGATCCAGTTGCCATCGAAGCGGCGAAGGAGAACTTGCGAGCCAGCAAGTTCCATAACAGAGTAGGGTTGATACAAGCTGATGCAACGCACCTCGAATATGAGGATGACAGCTTCAATGTCATTTGTTGTGATTTACCCTACGGTCAACTAGTGGGCTCACACGAAGCAAACAAGGAACTTTATCGAGCGACATTGGCTGAGGTAACCAGAATAGCCAAACCTGGAGCCCGACTGGTACTGCTGACACATGAGATTCGGTTGCTAGACAATATTATAGGAGACTATTCCGACTCGTGGGTTCTGAAGGATGTGGTCAAGGTATTTCAAGGTGGCTTGCATCCACGTATCTACAGTCTGCACCGATTGGATGACAGATCAACTTAGGAGGCCCGCCTAAATAAGCTGACCAGAAAGCGATGAGGATTGAGGTAGAATGGTGTAGTTAGTTCCATTCTGTGCGTCAAGGTATTGGCAGATGAAAATGTGGGAAGATGGTGCAATTACACTATGGCCACCTTCCTTCTATAAAGAGTTCTACCATGACCATTTATCCGAGGGAGTTCCTGAAGTTGTACATGACTTTGAACGTATTTATTCACTTCTGAGCGCTGAATACGAGCCTAACTGACCGACCAGAACAACTCACAGAGCTAATAGAGCAGCAAGGAGGCACAACCACCCGATACCTGAGCTTCACTTACAACAGCAGAGGAGGCCGCACACAGCTATACAACAAGCTGAGTGGCGTAACCACTACATACAGGTATGACCAGGCAGAGAGGCTCACGTCATCCGGGCTAGCAGCAAACCCCACCACCTACCGCTACAATGGTGATGGAGTGAGGGTGAGCAAGAGCACAGGTCTGAGCAGTAACGTTAAGGAAACTCTTACAAAGTTGCTCTTTGCAACTGTAATAAACAGTTTACCTTTCGCTTATCCATGGCGAGCATCCTCCGCGTCTCGTTACAGTACCACGTCTCTCCCCTCCTTGCAATATCGCAAATTATGTAGCGGCGTATTACATCCCTTTCCAATTTACTCGCTCATATACCGCGAATCTACAACTGAGCTATTTCACCACCCACGTCTCATCTCTATCTACTTGGTGGCTATGAGCTTATGCTCCGTACAGGCAATATGTGCTTCGGCAAGGATCATTTACGGTCATAGGCGCATTGCATCAGCAAATTGCCGGAATGAGCGTCAAAAGCACAGCCTAGCTGTGCATGGTGCGCCTAAGCCAGCGTGGGCGCAGGCTCATCAATGCGCTCTTGCGGCAGCATAGCCGGGGCCATCGGCGACGCAAGCTGTATCACCCCATCGGCTACCAGCACAGCCTTCAGTGCCGCTATCCCCACCTCAATCATCGAGAGGTCAGGTGGGCGCGTGGTCATCTTCTGCAAGGCCAACCCCGGAGCGATAATGGCGCGGACCAGCGCGTGATCGTAGAGATTTGCCATCAACCTGATAAACTCATACGCTACGCTAGCGATAACAGGCACAAGCGCGATGCGCGAAAGCAACAGCAAGACAAAAGGCAGCTTGCCGAGCAGCACAAAGACGACGGTCGCCAGCAGCATCACAATCAACAGAAAGGTAGTGCCGCAGCGCGGATTAAGCAGCGTGAACGACTGCACGCTTTCAGGAGTTAGTTCTACACCCGCTTCGTAAGCGTTGATTGTCTTGTGCTCCGCGCCATGATAACCAAAGACCCGCTTTATATCCGGCAAACGACCTATCCCCCAGATGTAGCCGATAAAGAGGGCAATACGGATCACACCCTCTGTGATGTTGGATGCCGTCCCCGACTCCCAACCCGCCACTTTAGTGATGAGGCTGGCGGCAAGCACAGGCAGCACGAAAAACATCCCAATCACCATAGCGATTGAAATAGTAATGCTCACCCAACCGACCGGGCCTGAAAACACCTTCTCGGCTCCCTTCGGCTGAGCCTCCGGCATCGGAAGCGGAGTGATCGTGAGGGCTGTAGTGGCTGCCGCACCCCGAAGCTCCTGTCCTTTGTTATGCGCCAGCCTATCGCCTTTCTCCTCCTGCAAAGCTACATCGGCAGAGAAGATCAGCGCCTTGATGCCAAGCCCCAGAGCATCCCACAGACCAAGCAGGCCGCGAAAGAAGGGGAGCTTCATAACAGGGTGCTTATAAAATATATTGTTGAGCGGCTCTTCATGCACGACGATCTTGCCGTCAGGGGCGCGCACAGCCACAGCCATGTGCCGCTGCCCACGCATCATTACCCCTTCCATAACCGCCTGCCCGCCATAATAGAACTTAGCCAAAAGCTACCCCCTGAGTCAGGTTATGCATAGCTCTATTGTACCAGATTGAGGCGACCCATCGCACAAAGAAGGAGTGCAGTGGCGCTTGACTGCGCTACGCTCACTGTGACATACTTCCATTACTATGGAGAACGCCGCCACCCACTATACACCGCTACCCCCTTATGCCTGGCGCACACACCGATGAGGTGCTTATGGAGGCGCTGAATCTGGGCGATGAGGCCCTGACAACTCTGCACGCGAAAGGCGCAATAAGTTGAGACGGCCCGCGTCTCAGGGCTTGCGCCTGCCAAGGTGGAAAGCTCGTCGCCTGCCGCGTAGGGAGAGCAGGGCGCGGGAGTGGCGGCCCAAAGTCGGCAGTGCATACCGGCTGTTGCGTGCCGCCTCGCGCCTCGGCGTGCCGGGGGCATTGCCCGCCCCCCCGGAGCTCCTACCCGCGAGCGCGAGAGTGCTCGCGCAGGGCTACTTAAACAGGTTCTCGATGGTCCTTCTCAATGGCTGGCTTCTCCCTCGCTGGATGCGTGAGCAGTCCGACCCCCAATCTACTCATTTCGTGCCTCGCAGTGTTATCAACCTGATGGTGAACCAGACAAAGCGCAACTGGACGGCCCTCGGCATCCCAGGCACAGCACATCCTATCGAGAGCATAGTAGATAGCTGGGGTCTGCTAACGCCTCTCCCCGGCGGGCCATCGCTCGATTGGTGGGCCGACGTAGATGGAAGCGGGCTGGGCGTTATGCCGCCAAGCCTGCAAGCTAACGTGAAGCAGAGCTTGCAGGGCGGGCTGCCGGTGGTTGCTACCGCCTTTGAAGCGGGCGGATTGCGGGTGTCAAGCGAATCGTGGATGCTTCCTGCGCAGGGCGGCGATTGGGCGGCGATGCAGGTGGTCCTTTTCAACATTGCGGATATGAGACTTACCGGCACCTTCAGCTTTGCGCTCCGCCCCTATAATGCCGAGGGGATATCGCCCGTCTACAGCATCAGTTATGATGGGCAGACGCTGGTTGCTGATGGCCACAGAGGTCCTATCACCTGGCCCAGGCCCGAAGGATGGGCGCTATCCGGGCTGCAAGCGGGCGATCTCTTCACGAGGCCGGGCGCACAATCCAACGAGAAGCAGCTATACGATCCGCATGGCTTCGCTCACGGGGTGCTCAAATACAGCTTCAGCATCGAACCCTGGGAGGAAGCCGAGTTCATCGCCTTTATGCCTGTACATACGCAGAGTGAGCGAGCCGCAGAAAAAGCCAGGCAGTTATTTCCCATTCCCTCGACACAAGCAGGCGTAAACGCCGCAGCAGGCCTGGAAGTGAGAGCTAATCCGCAATTCTACAGCCGCGCCAAAGCCGCTACAACTCTACAATGGAGGTCGCTGCTGGAGACGGGCATGAGGTTGAGCCTGCCTGATCGAGGGCTACAGGCCTCATGGGAGGCCAACCGCGAGCATATCTTTGCCCTGCACGACGGGGTAAGCATCACCCCCGGCCCCGACCTCTACCATAGCTTCTGGTTCAGAGATGCGGCTTACATGGTCTATGCGCTATCCGCTTGCGGTTATCAGGAAGCCGCCGAAGAGGTGCTACACGGCTTCTTGCCGAGGCAGAGGCGCAACGGCGTTTTCATATCGCACCTCGGCGAGTGGGACAGCACGGGCCAGGCGCTATGGGCCATTGCTCAGCACATCAAGCTATACCCGGGTTCGCCGCTTCTCGCGCAAACTCACACGGCGGTAGAGAACGGGGCCAGGTGGATAGCGCGCAGGCTCGCAAAGTCCGAAGATGGACTAATGCCCCCCGGCCTCTCCGCCGAGCATCTCGGCCCACCCGACCGCTACTACTGGGATAATCTCTGGTCACTGGCGGGCTTAGAAGGGGCGAGAGAGGTGTTGGGTGAAAAACGCTTCGGGAGAGCTGCGGCAAAATTGCGAAGATCGCTGGCGCTGGCCTGGGCAACTGATGTGGCTGCGCTGGGCAGAACAGCCGTGCCTGCCGCACCAGGTCGGGGCATAGACCTCGGCATGGTTGGCTCGCTCGTCGCCTGGTTCCCGCTTGAGCTTGTACCCGCTGATAGCCCGTTCCTTGCAGGCACACTCCAGGCGCTGGAGGAGACTACTTTCTATAAAGGCGCGCTTTTCGTTAGCACCGGGCATTCCGGCTGGGGAACTTATCTCAACATGCGCATCGCCGGCTGCTATTTACTGCAAGGCTCGCCAAGGGGGTGGGAGCTAATGCGCTGGCTGTTGCGCCACGCATCACCCACTTACAACTGGCCTGAGGGGATCAACCCGAAATCGGGCGGGGGGAGCGCCGGAGATGGGCAGCACGGCTGGGCATCGGCGGAGTGGTTACTGCTCATACGTGCTCTTTTATTCAGGGAGAGCAACCCTAACCTCTTGATCGCCCCGGGCTTGCCGCAAGAATGGCTTCGGTCCGAGGGCAAGCTCGAAGTTGAGCACGCCCCTACCCGCTTCGGCGTTCTCAACTATACAATAGAGTGGGATAGGGGCGGACGCAGCATCGCACTCAAAGTGAACCCAAAGTGGCGCACACCCCCACGCGGAATCTTCTGGACAGTGCCAGGCTCTATCCAGAGCGCTGCCATTGATGGGCAAGATGTTGCTTCCACCGGGAAGAGTGTACGCATACCAGCAGATGCAAGCCTGGCGGAAATAACAAGGGGGTTCGTGAAAGGCGAAACGTTTCATAAAGCTTAGCTCATGCCAAAGAAACCACACCTTTCTCTTGTAATGACCGTACGCAACGAAGCGAGCAATCTGCCTCGACTTCTAGACAGCGTGCTGGCGCAAACGCTTGTGCCTGCTGAAGTGGTAATCGTAGATGGAGGCTCCAGCGACGGCACGCAGAGGATAATACGCAGCTACGCAGAGAAGCTATCCTTGCGGCTCATCGAGATGCCCGGCGCTAACATATCGCGGGGGCGCAACACCGCGATAGAGGCCGCACGCTGCGATACTGTTGCGGTCACCGACGCCGGTGTGTGGCTCGATCCGCGCTGGCTGGAGTCGCTCGCAGAGGCGTTGGGCGCAGGCGTTGATGTCGCGGCTGGTTTCTTCTTGCCCGATGCGCGAACTACTTTCGAGCGCGCAATGGGCGCAACGGTCCTCCCTGCGCTTGAGGACATACAACCCGGTAAATTTCTGCCTTCCAGCCGCTCGGTAGCCTTCCGCAAGGAGGCATGGGCGGCGGTTGGCGGCTACCCTGAGTGGCTCGACTATTCGGAAGACCTGGTGTTCGATTTCGCGCTCCTTGAGGCGGGGTGCCACTTCGTCTTTGTTCCCCAGGCGGTCGTTCATTTTCGCCCTAGATCAAGCCTGAAATCCTTTTACCTGCAATACTATCGCTATGCCAGGGGCGATGGCAAAGCGGACCTCTGGCGCAAACGGCACGCTATCAGGTATACGGCCTACACAGTTGGGCCGCTCCTTATGATGTGGGGCTTGAAGTGGCGGCACTCATTAAAGGGAAAGGGCTTGCTGGCGCTAGCCGTCGCAGCAGCAGCGCTTTACTGCCGCAAGCCCTACCTGCGCCTCTTGCCCGCGTTACGCAGGCTGTCTCTGCGCGAGGTATCATACGCGCTTGCTCTGGTGCCACTCATACGGCTGACGGGAGACATAGCCAAGATGGTGGGTTATCCCGTTGGCCTCATCTGGAGGCTCCGAAGAGCATCGCATTGAGCCTTTTGCCCCCTCTTTCGTTACAGGCAGGAACTCTGTAGCCCTTATCGGTGAACAACCCTGTAAAGACGTGACTACGATGCAACAAGATAGCAAAACAAGCCCCTCCTCTCCCTATAGGCTTATGGCGCTCGCGCTGGCATCTGCTGATGGCTTCAGGAGCCTGTCGCTGTCAGCAGATGGCGGCCTGGTGGGCAGCATCGGCGGCGCTGTTTGTTGGTACTCCGCATCTTATGCGCCTGTCTTCAATGGAGCAGGTATCTTCTCCGAGGAGATGGTTAATCTTGATACCCTGGAGATCATAGACAGCTACTTCCGCGAGCGCGAACGCCCATATTGTCTCATGGTGCTCGACCGTCTTGTCTCCGACGCCCCCAATCGCCTCGCCCACCTCGGATACGTGGAGTACGATTCTATGCCCGTGATGTGTCTTGATGGACCGCCGCACGAGTGGGGTATATCAGCAGCTACGCCCGGCGATCTCGCCCTGTCACGGGTGCAGACTCCGCCCGATATGTCCACCTTTCGCTTGCTTCTGAGCCGCATCTTTCATCTCCCATTCGCCGACCTGGAGCTGATCCTGGGAGCGAACGCACTGCGAGTAGAAGGCGTGCGCCATTATCTGGCACGGTACAATAGTGTTCCTGTCGCCACCCTCACACTCATCCTGAAGGGGGAGATAGCGGGTATCTGGAATGTGGGCACGCTGGCCGATTACAGGCGGCGCGGAATAGCCGCAGCAATGATGCGACATGCCATAGCAGAAGCAGCTATGCTTGGATATACTTCAACAATGCTCCTGGCATCGCACGACGGTGAACCCCTCTACGAACATCTAGGCTATATAGCTCAGGGCACAATACAGATATTCGTGCCCGCGCGGCAGGCGGGGTGAGGCGATCTGTAATCCGGGCCGAAGTTATAGCGCGGTTGGGCCAGGCGTGCGTCTTCTAAAAACACAAGTAGTGTGCTAAGGTTGATCAACACTTATCTATCCGCACCTCATAGCTTTCGGCCTCAGGCTCTATGAAGCGCACAAGCCTTGCTCCTTCTTCCTCAAGTGTGCCACGCACTGCCTGCTCGAGAGGACCGAAGGGTTTGAGCGTTAGCAAAGCGGCGTTCCGGTTCACCGCGACCGCCCACATGCCTGCAACCATACCATCCACCAGGAACGTCGGCATTACATCGCCGTTTATTCTAATGACAGTTTTGCGGTAGCAAGCAGGAAGTACTCGCTCGCGGTTGTCGTAGGCAAGTAGCAGATTGTCCCACTTTGGGAGAAAGCGCGGCGACGCAGGTAGATCGCCGCTGGGCCTTGGCGCGTCCACCAGGTCGTAGAGCGTATTACCACCCTCACTTTTGAACGATACAAGTCTGTCGCCCAGCGCTTGTAATGTCGAGTCAATCCGGCCCATCCTGCGGATGCCGCCCCATTGGGCAATATCGGCACGGGAAGCAGGCCCAAAAGCCAGAAGGTAGTGCTCCACCAGCACGCGCA
>JADEYI010001055.1_pt1 | contig 25012 bp, 25 predicted proteins | sample 8542331 | NCBI WGS metagenome assembly JADEYI01 (sample SAMN16510988, study PRJNA670497) | mine drainage metagenome | isolation source: biofilm near Copperflume 1 | place: Germany: Marsberg coppermine Kilianstollen | collected 2018-02
TTTTTTTTAATTTACCGGATTTTTCTTTCCGTTTTTAAGAACAATTTAAAAAAGGGAGAAATTCAAAAAACAATTTTGAAAAAAAGAAAAAACAATATTTTAAAAAAATTGGGGAGGCCCCAAAAAAAACCCCAAAACGGAGAGGTCGAACCCCCCCCCCCCCCCTTCTAAGGGCCAATTGTAGAAGCCTCAGTATATTCAACCCGTGCTAGCACACTATCAGATGCTGTGACTAGGGGGTAATTGTATATACAGTTGTCCCTCAAAACACTGCATGGTGCACCTTTGAACACTTAATTTCGGCCGCACTGGTGGGGTGTGCGCAGGGTGCGGCCGGGTGGAGGGCTGCTCCTGCTGCCGCGCCAGCGCTCATGTCACGCTCATACTCATGCCCATGTCACGCTCACGCTCATGCTGATGCTGAAGTCACGCTGATGCTAATGCTCAGGCGCCGTCGGCGTCCAGCGCGGCCTGCAGCACTTCCAGCGCATGCAGCAGCGCCGCAAACTGCCTTCGCCGGCCCAGCTGCACCAGTGTTTCAATCATTAGTAATATTATCCACCCGAGTTCCGGTTACGGCCCTGGGACGGTAGCCGCTCGCTATCTAGCCAATCAACGAAAATTATTATATTATTATTAGACGCTTGTTCCAGCCCTCAGGGCTAGGTGCATTGCAGCAACCTCTCAACAATTCCTCTACAGCCTTCTCTGTCTTGGCACTTTCTCCACCAATGGTATGTCAATCCAATGGAGTCCAGGTCATTCCTAACGCAAATGCAGTCCCTAAAATGGGGGAGCGCGTTTCCTTTAATCATGCCCCAGGCGACAACAGGGCGTCGGGCTTTCATTTTTTCCCCAAATTATAATCGTTATTGCACGCTTCTCCCGCCAAGAAGCAAGGTGCGCTCTGCAGACAAGCTGCAGTTGAAAACTGCCACAATGCTACCCCTGGTTGGACTCGGCCAGATCCAAGCACGGCCCAATTAACCGTGGGCACAGTGCTCAGTACTCATAACGCCCCCCGCCAGCCGCAACCATATTGAACCGTTTCTGTAATTTCATAGCTGGTACTCTTCTCATCTACAGAGACAAAACTGCCAGCTGCCCAGAACTCCATCCTGGAAATTCCAATATTAACGTGAACCTCTGGGATGCCAGGCACTGGAAGCACTGCCGCATCAGATTTGCATGCTCTCATTATTTCACTAGAAGGGCCTGGGGTGACTGTCGCGCAGAAAGCACAAGTCAAATGCTTGGCAGAGGAGCAAAGCCTGCTCCTCTGCTGCACCAGTCAGAAGGAGCCAGCCCAGCACTGCAATGAGGCCAACCCCAGATCATCTGCCGCTGCGTGCTTCACAGCATACAACTGTGTGGCAGCCCTCAACACAACCACCTCAAGAGCCTTGAATACGAGCCTTCAACAGAAACAGCAGAGGACCTCTCTGCCCTTCTCACGCAGAAGCTGGTTCACAGCAAGGGCTGCTGCGAGGCGCAGCTGCGCTCGGTGACGACACAGCGCCGACCAAGGGCTGACAGAGGGTGAGTAAGCGGTGACTCACCGCCAGCGTGTCATCGGCCTGCGCGCTGTCCGCCTGGATGCCCGCCACCTCAGCCATCACCTTCTGAGCCTCGGACGCCGTCGCCGCCCGGCCCATCACCCGAACTATCTCCTGCTTCTTCGCCTGGAGCCAGATTAGGACCACGGTTAATTGCTGTTCTTCTAGATTCCCATGACTCATGTGGACTGGAGGCTTGCACTGGAGCTGGACTGTCCTGCCCTGGTGCAGGTGATGGGCTTTTTCCCTATGTTCTCTCTCTCAATCCTCAAAGGACTGCAGCGCCAGGCATGTCTTTAGCTCTGGTCACTAGTCATCAGACGACCTCTAGGTGGCGCACACTGTCACAGCATGCATAGCAGGTCCGGGTAACACACAGTCCGCAGGGGGACTGCAGGGGGCAGGCTCCGACCTCATACTCCTCCTCGTGCTGCCGCACGATCTGCGCGGCGGCCAGGTCGGCCTTGGCGGCCTCGATTTCGGCGGCGGCCGCCGCGGTTTGAATTTGAATTCCGCCGCGCTTCTCACTGTACCGCTGCGCCTCTCGCGCGCATGCTTCTTGCACCGCCACCTGTCGTCGCGCCTGACGCAACACACAGTGGCGTTCCCTCACAACATCCATGGGTCCTTGAAGCTATTTATTATGTCATTTTTTCACACAAGCCTTCCCCCTCAGCTGCTGGGAAGGCCCTTTCCATTATTGTTGCTCGCTTTTCCTGCCAGAGGCAAGGTGCGTCTGCAGACACAGCTGCAGGGGAAGGCTGCCAGAATGCCTACCCTTGATGGACTCACCAGATTTGAGCAATATCCAGCCAACCGTGGGCACGATGCTCAGTATTTGTATTGGCCCCCTTCCCTCTATCTTACAGGACGTACTAAAGAGCCCCAAAAGAAAGTCAGTACCCTGCCTCTCAGCTGCCAAGGGCCCTGAACAAGTAAAAAGAGATCCAAAAGCCTGCTTTACGAAAGACCCCTTCCCTCACAGGGCGTACTAAATAGCTGCAAAGGTAGTCAGAACCCTTCCCTTCAGAAGCCAGAGGGCCCCTGATGTGACCGCAGTGCTTGTTATAGACAGACCTTCCCTCCCAGGAGCCAGGGGCCTCTAAAAAGACTGGAGAAACTAGCATGCACACAGCCCTTCAGTCTCAGGTGCCTCACGGGACCCCTACGCTGATTTGAGAGTTCCCTGCAGGGCTCCCTGTCCACATTAGGAGCCTCTGCAGGTAGTCCCCATTACACACTAAACTGTGTCTGTTTCAACACTGTATGCAAGGCAAAGCACTGCCCACCTCTCCTTCCCCTAATTGAACCGCAGGACAATACGTGGCAAAAAATCGTGTCGTTTGGCCCAAAAAGCACTGTCCTAGGCCCAGGCCACTGCTTAGCCGGTCAGCCTGTGAGGAGAATCTGCAAACCCTTGTGCCGATGACACAGTGTAGCACAAAAAAGACGCTTCCAATAGTTTTAGGTCTGGGATACAGTCAGCTCACCAAGAATTCTACGTTGGCTATCTCGCTGCAAAGAACCCTGTACTGTTTCTCCTGCTGAGCGGCAGGTACGTCCTTGCTGAAGGCTATCAGCCTGCGTTTGCAATGAATACTTCTATCAGAGTTCCTCAAGAGTCTCACAGCCAATTCTAGCCAGTTGCCTGTCCACTGATGGGACATCAGCCCCTCTGATGTCTTCAGCAGAGCCCATTCGAAAGTCATCTGGCATGGTAAGCGGCCGATTGTTATGCTGATACATAGGAAATGTAATGAGACTTACGCAAGGGCAAGCTTCTTTAAGGGAGGTTCCCCACGGGTTGTCGATGTGCCCGTCAGAAGTCTGTGTCTGATGATCGTCTCATTCTCCATGCTTTTCGATCCGAGATGTCACAACTTTACCAAGTAGCACTTCATTTCTTTGCAGCAGAATTGCTTTGCCAGAGTACCTGGGCAAGCAATGAGCATTGCTCTGCCATCATGGGGTTCATGGAAGGGCTTGATCAGACCCCTTTAACCCTGAATAACTGGGCACTATTCAAAAAGTTTCACCTAACACTAGGGTGATACAAACAAGGGATATGGTGGGAACCCTCTAAAAGGCTTTCAGGACAGAGGAACTAGCTATGCGTGGATTTTTCACATCTAATATCATATTCTTAAACATCACTTGACTCTTCATGCACCAGTAACTCTGGATCGTATCTTGAAAGTGCTTTATGGTGCCTCACTTCTGAATCCGCACTTCAGTGATCGTGGCCTTCATTCGTTGCACGGTGTTATTGATGAGCAGCATGGCTTCGCTCCTGAGCATCACTTGGGTTCACGCTACTCCTGTCAGGCCTGATGTCGCTCGTGCAATCTGCTTGACTTTGCCAGTACAAGGTAGCTCAGCTCGTTGGAGATACAGGATTGCTCCACGATCGGGCTGCTCAGGAGCTCTGAAGAACGGTCGTCCAGGATCATTGCTTGTTGCGCGTGCCATCGAGACTCAAGGTCGGTTGCCAGTCTCTTCTTGGTCAGCCTGACATTCCGGGGAATCACCTGCAGAACTGGCGTTGATTGCATCCCTAGGGAAGGGATCTCAATTTACTGTTTTTGCAAGCAATAATCCCAAGCAGATCAAGGTGAATCTGTCTGCATTGGTGCTGTAATAGACGAGAGGACCACCGCAGCAGATGAGGAAGACACCATTGAACTGGAAGTCAAGGTGGAAGGCATGACGTGTGGTCACTGCACCTCGCGGGTGGAGGAGGCCCTTACGGTGAGCGTCACATTGGCTGCATGTGTCTGCAGCAGCACATCCCAGATGCTCTAACATTTTTGTCAACCTGCTGTGTGGCCCTCGTTTCTGCTTCTATCTCCACCTGCATGAACCGATCATCATTATGAGAAGCTTTCGTCTCCAGTATTGCTGTCAAGATGCCTTTGATGAGGTGCTAAGTCACACAAAAGACAGGGGTTTGAAGGGACTCATGATCCACCAACACATCTTAATGACCTGGAGCCTTGGTGTTCCCTTTGGCATTCTCCTCACTCGGGCGCCTGTCCAAATTTTGCTACACCTGCAAGCTTTTAGACCATTGCAGGTCATTGTCCTGTACCAGGACTCTTGCCCCAAACCATGGTTTGGCACACACTTCCACAGCACGTGCAAGTCGCTGTCTGCGAGCTTGGAAGATCTTCAAATTTGAATTCAAATCGCAGGCGCTGCCAGGCGTGCGGTCTGCGACGGCGTCCCTGGAGACGGGGATTGTGACGGTGGCGGCGGTGGCGGGGGACCAGCTTCTGGCAGCTGCCGTGCAGCTGCCGGCAGTCGTGCAAGCCATCCAGGAGCTCGGCTTCGGAGCAGAGCCCCACTTCAGCCAAGAGGCACAGTAATGCGATGCTGCGCAAAGCTCGCGCTGTCAAGACTCGGGTATCGCAGCAAAGCCTCACTTGGGCCACGAAGCAGGTTGCTCCCCCTGTCGAGACCCGGGTATTGCAGCGGAGCCCCACTGCGGCCGACAGGCAGAGCAGACTGCAGCAATGCTGCGCCAGAGCTCGCACTGTCAACACCGGGGTACTGCAGCAGAGCCACATTTTGGCCAAGGGGCAGAGTAAAGTACAGTATTGATGTGCACAGCTCGCGCTGTGAATGCATGGGTAGGGCAGCAAAGCCGCATTTTGGCCAAGAGGCAGAGTGAAGGATTGCTGTGCACAGCTCCCGCAGTCAAAATCCAGGGAGTTTGCAAGGGAAAGTTTACAGCAAGTCACGCCAGCTTTTTTACATTGATGTCTAGGGGTTCCCATGCATGGACTTCCAATTGAATCCCACCAGGGAGTCTGCTGCCGCGCAGTGTGACGCGACGCATGCATGGTCGCAGCTGGCGTGGCAGGTGTACAGTCGTGCAAGCTGCCTTGTTTAGGGTCTATCAGCTGTATTTGTGGACTCCCTCGTCAAGCATGCTACGCAAAGGTCACAAATGTAGCAGCAGGCGTGTAATTTCTGACGTGTGCGCATTGTTGGTTTGGGTGGGGTCCAAGGATGCTTTGCGGACAGACAGACGGTGTAGAAGTTAGGAGATTCTCCGTTCGAATTGTTTGAGGATGTTCTGTACACTGCAGCAACATGAAGGTTTGAGGCAGGCTTGCCCGGTGATCCATCCCTGGCTTGCAATTGTGATGCGGGGATTTTGTTATGTTGTTCCCTGCTCATTTTTGAAAGGAATCCTTAATTCTGCTATGCTGTGTGCTTGTTTGCATGTGCATCGCTTCAAATTGGGAGCAGCTTGTGCACATAGCAGGCCATGGCTACTCTGACTTTTCATTACATTAATGACTGCAGCGCACTTAGGCAGCCAGCAATCACATGGTTTGCAACAGGGTGCAGGCACGCACTGTGCCTGTGTCTTGTTGCATTGGCAGCCTGGTCTTGTAAAGCAAACTTGACTCAGTGCGGCTGTTCTCAAGCATAGTCAGGCCCTTCTCATCAGCGATACATGCTGGGCAGACACATTACTCGACAAGTACTAATCATATACTGCTCACATTAGCTCTTTGTGCCATGGAAGCAGGACGCTCCTCTAGGGCAATTCATTCCAGAGCAGGAGTTCTCTCTTTTTTGGTCAGAACATGGTCGACTGCCAAAACCGTGTTTATCAGAAATTTACAGAATTGAGCGTTTGGTCTTGAGTGTTTAGCCGTGTATCCCACTTGAAAGTAGCTGCTGCCAGCTCACGCCAGCATGGGATTTGCTGTCAGCCTTTGATCAACGCTGTCGGAACAGAAACTGCGGGCGCTCAGAATGAATTTTGCTTGGAAGAAGCAGGCTTGTCACTGGGTCCTCTGCACAGCCAATCTTGAAGAGCGGCCGCAGGTTTCAAATTTGAAACCGGATCAGGGGTACGGGGATCTTGATGCATGTGCGTGCGGAGTTGCTCATTGCCCGGGCACATCAAGGGCTGTTGTTGTAGTAAGGGCTGGGGCCTGCAAGGCACACGAGAAACAGTGAGCCACAGGTCTCCAATCTTGCACCGTTGGATTGTGTCTTCAAGCTGAACACCGACCTCACTATTATGCTCTCTACTGCGTCACAGATGCAGGCAAGCACTTGTCGTTATTGTGAGCAAATCTAGAGCTGCAGAAGCATATGAGGCTGTCGGGCATCAGCCTCACGGTCCTCTTCTCCAGCTTTTGTATCCTATGTGTAGAGGGTCCCAGTAAGTGAGGAAATATGGCAATGATATGCAACGGCAGTCAGACACAGACAGCATGCATGCTGGGACGGGGGCGCACTGTTGATCCTGTTCTGGTTGTTGCTGTTCTGGTTATTGCCGCCCTGGTTGCCATTGTTGGAGCTGGTGTCAGTGTTGGCGGAGGACGCCTCGGGGGTCACAGTGGGAGTCCTGCGGATGGGCACGGGCGTGCTGCTGACGATGCTGCTCGCCGCAGGGCTGGTGCCGGCCGCCGCGCCGCCGCCGCCATTGCCAGGCATCAGCGACACCGAGCCCTTGCCGCCGCTGCCGCCGCTGCAGCACACGAGAGGGAAAGCCGTCAGCCAACTAGTGTCAATGCACAATCGATCCCCTTCCTTTGATGGCTGTCTGAGCTTATGACGCAAATGATGGGCACCGTATTGGGCAAATCCAGGTACATCAGTATGTCTAAGGCATGCAATGATCTGGGCACCCATTGAACCCCGGAAAGTCGGGGGCAGGCAGCTTGTTTCAGGCAAGTGCACAGGCTGCATGCAAGGATCGGGGCTAAGGTGCGGCAATCAATCGGCTCGGCGGCCCATGCTGCCATGAGGCCTCATTTGAGACAATGGAGTTTCTGACCACATGCATGCATTCAAGCATCTGAGCGGCACCTGCTGACGAGGCCGGAGGACTGGGGGGTGACATCGCCGCCATCTGCGCCGCCGGCGCTGGCCGCGGGTGTCTTGGGGCCGCCTCCGGCCATCGGCGCGAATTTGCCGCCGCCCGATGACAGCGTCCCGAAGGACTTGCCCGCGCCCATCGGCTGCACTAGCTGCTGCAGGGAACGCCTCAGGCCGACTGGACGCGCACAATGCGCCAGCTCTGTGCGCAAAGAAAGTGCTGCATTAGTCAGGCGGTGTAGAGAGGACGCTCTGGTGAAGGGGCAAGGGAGGCTTTGCTGGGGGAATCAACACTAGGGGCTGTCAGACACTCCTGCGTACTTGGCCTAGCAAGCAGGAGGCTTTGCAAAGGACAGGCAAGATTGCACTCTCAGCTGCATAGACAATAAATGACAAAGTGGAACTGGCAGGCTAATGAAAAGGCACAGATCGTGAGCTCTCCAAGGTACGCTGACACTAACGAACAACGGGTGATGTTGGGGTGTGGGTGCTTTGACCGTTCACCTGCAACCATAAATAGTGCGGCAAAGATGGCGAGGAAGCGGTTGGAGGACACCATCTTGTCAGGCGAGGCAGAAGTCTGCAGGCAAAGAATCCAACATCAGTTCAAGAGACAACTGACGTGCCGTTCATCCTGAAGCGCGTCTTCAACCCACTCTCGACACCACAGAACTCGCCAAGGATCAACCCAACCCAGGAAAAATCTTGCAGAATCCATTCATTGCTACCTTTGCTCAGATGGGTACAACCGCACACCCAACGGCTAGCCACCCGACGGTGTGTCATCACTACAGCGCAAACAGTCGAGGACATCCGATCCACACACCAACAGGCAAACTATGAGAAGGCATCGCATTTGCAGAAAGCAATGATGCAGTTCTAACTGATGCACAATCTCGATAGGATCGACTGAACTTCGCAATGAATTCTTCGTTCTCGCGCACCAGCCATCGGAAGCCAGACAACTAGCCACTGTTGAATGTCTCTGCTATATAAACAACGTTGCTACGACACAAGCTATACATCGAATCTTCTAAAGAGCGAAACGAGACGGACGAAATCTCGCGAGCTGACCTGCAGAGGCAATTCTCAGGTGTTGGCCGGTGCTCGTTCCTTGTGTATGATGTGCTCCTTGGTCAAGCGGTGCCTCTGCGATTGCCTTAAAGTGGTTCTTAAGCAAGGCTAGGGAAGCTGCAAGCCAAACTTTGTTCTGTTAAAGGGATTGTATGGGCGTCAATCGGAACTCTGGAAATGCGGTCGTTGTTGTGATCGAAATCCGAAGTTCGACAGGGGTCGATAATGCGCACAGCGTAGTCACTGGGTCAGCTGCCTGGCAGGCCCTTTCTGGTCAAACGCAAGAAAAATGAAATATTGGATCAGGTGACGTCAGAGGTCAACGAACTCGTCCTTTTGGCAGGTAGCCTGTTGATGTCAACATCAGCATGCACGCTGATCTTTTGGGGCATACCCAGAGATTTAGAACATGCTCCACTTAGTGGAGTCCACTATAGTGAGCTCGAGTTGCCCTCTTAACTTCAAGTTCAAGTTGGAGCCTTCCAGGAATTCAATGTTCTTCTTCTATTTGAAGTTCAAAGCTGAATTCAACATGATGAAAGACATCGAAACACTCGGTCACGGTGCCAACGTCAACGTCAGTGACACTAGTACTGTAATGGTGACGGCGCCGGCTGAACACCCCCGGGGGCCTTACTAAGTAGTATTGATGGCAAAAGATGCCCTAGACAGCCCTGCTAGCATAGATGCAGCTTGCAATATGCAGCATATAGTACGATGCAGCAACCCTACCAACTTGGCATTCCAAGTCACTGAGTGACTGCATCATCACCATTGAGAGGGACTCTGAAAATCGACGGGACCATCCAACCACTGTTGACATCACTCTGTAATTTGGCAGATGCCGACTTTGACGTCCACTGTACAGCTGTTCTTTCAATACACACTTTCGGCCCTTCAGCTGCACCGTGCGAGTACAGTGCCTGTACCATCACAATAAAGTCGGCTGTCACAGCAGAGATGCTGCAGAGCCTGCTGTCCAGCCACTGTGCGCTTTCCACCCAGCCATCTGCAGCTGTTCTGCACAGTGCCACTTTACAGCACAACTGTAGCACAGGATGGGGTGGCCATCAAAAAAAAAACTCTCAGATGGTCCCAGTAGCAAAAAGCACATGCAGATATAATCTTACGCTAACCCCGAGTGCTTCAGCAAGTTGCCTTTGCAGAAGGCTTTTAAATGGACAAGGTAAACGGTGCAACGTTACAGATGAGCAGAACCGTTCCATCTGGCAACGTGCAGCCAGAGTAGCAGCCTGAGCTCATGTTACAAAACCTGGCGAGCCTGCATGTGCCAGGAGTGCCACTGCTCTTAGCTTACAGGACGCATCCTTCCCCGCAGCATGCTCAGCCCTGGTAGGCTGCCTGCCTTGAAAGCGCCTTGGTGAAATAGGACACATTTGAATTCCAGCTATCTGCAGCAGCGCTTGAGCAAGCAACCTGCCTCCTTCGGCGCAGCTTGCTCAACTCTGGTACAGCGCACGCTGCTCAATCCCTCCAACGCGATTGCTTTACTAAGACCGCACGTGCCACTGCTGGCCGCCTACTTTGACGCGGCCAGTACCCCTAGTCGTCATGACCTCTCCGGTGCACTGACCCAACGCAGCCATGCGTGACCTCACTAGGGTGATCTCACTAGGGTGCTTCATCTTGGAACCTTCATGGGTTTACTAAATCAGCCTCAGCCGGCCGCCTGCTTTCAGAATTGGCGCGGCATGCCAGAACCCTTAGTCATCACTACGTCTCAGTTTTACTGACCTGGCCGCCTATTTTGGCGCGGCGTGCTCATGCGTGTACATGCGCGCGAGCGCGTTGTACCCGCGCACGTCGCCCGCGCGCAGCAGGTTCCCCGCGTCGCAGTTGAGCGGCGAGTCCGGGGCGGCATCGCTCATGAGCGCGACTATGGCCTGGCACGTCGACTGCAGCGTCCAGGCCGGGCTCCATGCGTTCTTCAGGATGTCCAGGCAGATCTCGCCCGTCTGCGCGCATGTGCCGGCAACCCGTGAGCATGTGCGCGCTTTTCTGCTCCTCAAGATAATTGAATGCTGATGAGGTTATTGACACTGATGTCCGCTATCTACAGTCTGAGGTGCATAGCAGGACCCCTGGACTCTAAAACCCCATACAGGTGGCGTGGTTCCTCTGACTGGCGAGACACGTTGAAGTGCACTCGGTAAATCGCCTCCCGTTGTCAGTGGTCCAGTGGCCAGCTGCTTTCATACAGGTGTTGCTGTGCCGCGCAGATGACACCAGAAGCCTGTTCTCACCACGACAGCATGTGGGCGCCCTCTCAAGCAGCATGCAGCTGCGCTAAGGCCCTGTTTGGCACTCCCGCTGAAATCTAGGTGTTGTCGTCCGGTATGTTTCAGCTGTGTGGTATGTCGGTGCACCGGTGACAGAGTTTGCCTGTCTGGCAAGACCCACTGAAGACCAGAGGAAATCTACTGGGCCTCCCACCTAATTTTTGCTGCTTCAGCTCTGTGGCCTGGCTGTTTTCTTACGGGTGGTGCTGCATCTTGCCACTGCCAAAAGCTTCTTTCTCTGAAGAACAAAACATTTGGAGGCATGCCTGTGTGCAGGGAGAGGGTGGATCACCTTGAAGTGCACATTGGGGTGGAAGATTTTGGTGTGGTACTGCACGGCTGGTGGGACCAGGGGATACTGGTCAGGCACTCTTATGTCCAGCTGGAACACTCCCCCTTGGTAAGGAGTGCCGTCCGGGCCCTGCACACAGTCATCCAACTGTCACATCACCTTTTGCAACTGGTGCTCCCCAAAGGGACACTTGGAAATTACAAGTCCATGGAAATCAGACATTCAAGCAAGAACTGGCTACAGTACTGACTCTCTTCATAAGTAAAACTGTGTTCTGCAGGGCTTTCCTGCATGATCTGCTATCTGCCTGGTGAAAGATGGAACTGCTGACTTGGACTCAGGGCCATTTGAGCTAAGGATATCAAACACTGAAGATTCTCACTTTTATGAAGGCTTTCCACTTGTTTATGTTAGACTCGTCTGGATGCAGCTGTATATCGTCAGATGGACTTCTTGACAGCTCTTTGAGCTCCTGCGACAGTGCAGACAAGCTGAGGTTGCAATGCCTGACAGGGCAACAGACAGTGGACCGATCAGGCATTATATCGTGAGTAATACTTTGTTTAATCGATCATAAACCAGTGATCACCTTCACGAGCCGCGTTCTCGCGGTCATCCAAGTCACTGAAGGAAAGAGGGGAAGTGCAGGGGACAGCTTGCTGTCAACTGAAGGCGTGTATCGGAGACTTCATGCAACATAGATGCTCTTGCACATTCTTCTGATGCTCAATACATGCTTCACTTGCTGGGAACAGCTCTGAGAGTATATTGCGAAACCCTGGTCCTATAAGATCCCCTGATCTAGAATTTTCCCTTGTTCTAGAAAACCATATTATTGCAACAACTCTTCATTATATAGGCTTCAGGGTTTCAAAAAGAGGTTTTTGAAAGGGTTTCGAGCCCTAGATTGTGCGATCATCCGCGATCCAGCTTTATGGATACACCATTCACCCTTGCCCATCGGCCGAGCTGGCACAGCACACAGAGCAGGACGTCGTTGCCCCGTTGAACCATCCCGCTCTTTCTCCTCATGCAACATTGTCGGATTGGCTGTTGTAGAGGATACCCATAGACTGCTGGAGGACAAGCAGCAATGGAACTGACAGCGGGAGCCATCGAGAAAATAAAGAGTGGTGACATCGCGAATGATGCTGTCACTGTGCAGGTACAATTATATTTTGCAATGCTCCCTCAGGCAGGGATCCAACGCGATGTCCAAGAGATGTTTGTGCAAGTGTGAAATTTGCTATTGGGCTTGTGCTCACAGCCTGTTCACTTCAAAATGTATTGTGCCTGCCTGACGTCCCGCTCACCTGCTTCATCCCAATACAACCTCGGATTACTAATCACATAAAGTAACTTTGAAGCAGATGTTATTGATAGCCATCAAGAGAAGCATCCTTGCTGGCTTAACACGCACCAGGGCAACAGGGCTATAGCTGGAGTGTCCATGCAGACACACCCTTTTGGGCAAGACAAGGAAGAAATACTGATGCGGATGCGTGTTTGACCCCCAGATATCGGGACTGCGACAGGTTCCAGGCAGGAACAGGCACGAGTGCATGCTGAGCGATGGCAAGTCATCTGTGGGGGGCGTGACTGGCCAGGATGTGACCGCCAAGATCATCTCTGGGGAGATCAAGGATGGCAGCATCATAGAGATGACGGACTATGCCTGCAACTTCATCAACCAGGAGCACAAAATCGTCCTTACAGGTGCAGTGCGTCTTTCTTTGTTGCACCCCGTGCCGGCCCATTTTGTCGTCCTGCAAGGAGCAATCTTTTCACGTGACATGGGTGCGAAGGCAAGCCTGGCTAGGGGAATGGGGCGCATGGGCACTGTGATGAACCCCGTTCATTCAAAGGGAAGAGGCATTGTCAGTAATCGCATGCTTTTAACCAGGAGACGGAGCCTGCCCAGTCTGCTGCACACTACTCTCCTGCTTTCACAGGCTCCTGTGGCACAATGGATGGCTACAGAGGCTTAAACCTTGCAAGGGATTCAGCAGGGGACTCCTAGTGAACCTTTGCCCCCTGGTGCAGGCTGCACGCCGCTGGGAGAGGCGCCTGCGGCAGTGAAGCAGGAGCCGGCCGGGCCGAGTGGCGAGGCCAAGATCGGCACGCCGGGAGCCGCCAAGGCGCGGCCGGCCGATGTGTCAGCATCTGCTCCCGCCGAGAAGAGCGAGCTGCTGCCCAAGACGCCCGTGGGCCAGATCAGGGGCGCCTTCAAGCAGGAGCAGATGACCCCCGGCCCTACTCCCTCGCCCTTCACGTGAGAACCAACCTGTGTCCACCTGGGTTCTCCAGACCCCCCCTTGTAACCCACTGGACTGTAAGGTGCCACTTTGACCTTCATGTGGTTCCTGCGATTTGAATTGACTGGGCCTAAGACATCTCTAGGAGAGGCAATTCCACAGGGGTGCGCGAAGATCAGCCTGGCTCGGCAATGAGACTTTCAGCCACTTTGAGCTGATACACAAGAGATATGCAGAAGCTTGCAAATTCGATTTTGCTGTGGTTCATGCCTTGCTGCTGCCCCGCATGCTGACAGCATACCCCTTTGTGCTGAGCTACGACCTTTGGAACCTGCTGCGCTGGTGTGGAAGGCACGCTGCGGGTGCAGCAGGAATGCAAAATAGAGGAGTACCTACTGAGGGCCGATTATTGCTGCGAGTGCACCTGCAGGTCACACCTGTCTTCCAGGCCCGGGGATCACCACAGTGGCCAAGCAATGGGGGCGGAGTCATGGCATCAAGGAGTTCTGGACCTGGAGTGACGTTGGAGGACTGGCATTCATGCAGGGTGCGGGCGTCTGGCGGGGGCGCGTCTAGGGTGGCGTGCCAGCCCATCCACGCGCTCAACCCGTACAGCAACGACTGGACCATCCGCGCAAAGCTGGTCTCCAAGGCGCCCCTGCGCCACTTCGACAAGGCCGGCCAGCAGCAGGCCGTCTTCGGTGTCGAGGTCGTCGACGACCAGGTGCGCTTAGTACCTTGTATGTGCAACACAGATCATAGATGACACGTCAGCTGCTCTGGCATTGTGCTGACAGGGCACAAGTCCAGCAGTCCACCCAGCTAGGGGTGCATTCGCTAGGGGTGCCCATTATCCACAGCGACACATGGCCGCCAGCGTGGCTCTGTCATGCCAGCGGTCACATCCCTGCAGAATGTGAATATTCCCCAGAGACTTGGCTGCTCGTTCTCCCAAACATGTCCTCAGATGTCGACAGGTGACCGTGGATGCATGTGCTCAGCTGTCAGCTGGTGCCAGTGGAAGCAAGGGGTGTGAGTCCAGCCCTTATGCATCTTAAGCTTGTTGTGGAGCGTTGAATGAAGTGGATTGCAGATCTGGTTTCTGCGATGATCTGCACCATGACACAGAGCTCAATGAGCATGCGGACATGGACGGTCGATGCCTTTTAAACAGTGCCCTGTGGGAAACACTTTAGGGAACTGCAAGCAGCTGGGCGGTCATTGAGGGGTGTAAAGTGCCCGCGCAGGGGACGACAATAGAGATAACGCTGTGGCGGGGCCTGGCGGAGAAGTTCTACGACCACCTGGAGGAGGGGCGCGTTTATATCTTCCGCCGCGGCCAAGTCAAGCTGGCCAACAAGAACTACAAGACCGTGCGCAACGACTACACCATCCACATGGACAGCGGGTGTGCCTCCGCAGGGCCTGCCGTAAAGATTTTGAGAGGAGTGACCGAGCCAGGTCTTTTTAAATGTCAGCTGGTTGCTTGCATGTTTGTCCGTCAACAATAACTGTTAATGGATAAAGGTTCCGTGCACGTCCACAACTGCTGCTCCTGTGTTCGGCAGGCTGTCATTTCTTTTACGCTTTTTGTCCAGACCCTGCAGAAGGGAAGCACGCATCTGTCATGCCTACGTCTGCATTATTTTAGCAGGAATGCAGACGTGGGCACGCAAGGCTTGTCATGACACGGAATGCACTGTGCCCTGGGCATGAGGGGATACCTGGAGGGCCCGCCCTTGTAGCCATGCATGCGCGTCATTTCAAGGAGGATACACTTACTCTTGATTTGATTCGATTCGATGGCGTTTTGGCAAAGGTGCCTTCTGCTATCTGGATCATCGTTCATCACCTCATGCTGCGGCGGCCGCAGGTCGGAGATCGAGCAGTGCGAGGACAGCGACGTGTCCAAGATGACGGCCAAGCTCAAGTTTGTGGATTTTGAGCGCCTGCCCATGTACGCCGGCAAGAAGACCCTCGTGGATGTTCTGGGCATCGCGACCGCCGTCGGCCCGCTCGGCAGCGTCAAGCGCAGCCGCGACGGCACCGAACTGGCCCGCCGCGACGTCACCCTCGTGGACCAGGGGTGAGGGATAATTCATGAACGCATGCTGACATCATATTGTATCTGTGTGATGTCACGCCATGAGCCGAGCATATTGTGAACTGGAGTGGCATTTGTTGTGTATTAGCATGGACCGAAGCTGCATTGAGCTGGTGCCTTCTTCCTGTCCCTGCCGTCTGCGTCAATTAATCGGCTGTCTACACTCCTTTGGGCCCTTGTTCATGCATGCGCTTCTTGGGTTGATTGATCTTCTTACTGCGCACAAAAATAGGGCATGCGGTTCCTGGTGTCGAGGTTGCAGGGCCCCCAAACGGGCGCAGCACAGGTTGCATGTGAGCCTCTGCAGTGTGCTTTATATGTTGTCACTACGTTGTAACGCCTGCAGGGCGAAGACGGTGGTGGTGACGCTGTGGGGGAGCACGGCGGAGGAAGTTGGCGCGCAGCTGGAGCAGCAGCCGGACGCACTCATCTCCATCAGCTCCTGCCGCGTCACCGACTTCAATGGTGCGCGGCCCTCTCTTCCCTGACAAGCACTGCACCTCCCTTCTACATTGACTTCCTCCCACTGCCGTTTGAGCCTTCTGCCTTCTCCTGCAAATACCAGTATTATGGTCCATGCAGCGTGCATGCCTCTGCCATAGCTTGTGCTGGCTGCCCAGCTTTATGATCTTATTGGTCAGTCCGTGCTGCTGCACTGCTGCACGTCGCTCGGCCTTGGGAGCACTGAACGTGCCAGCATGAAAACCATGGTGCCTGGTTAAATGCACATGATCAGGCAAGGGACCACCGGATATACTGAGTCTGACTGTCTCCAGCAGGGGGACTACAGTACCGGTGGTATGGGACTGCAATTGATAAGAATTCATCTTGAAATTTGGAAGTGCATGCGCGCAGGGGTGTCGCTGTCGACGGTGACGCGGAGTGGGGTGAGCGTGGAGCCGGAGGGCGAGCGTGCTGACGCGCTGCGGCGCTGGTGGGAGTCAGACGGCCGCACCGCGCCCACGCAGCACCTCGGAGAGGGCCTCGCCTCCGCCAAGTGCGCGCCCCTCGGGAATCGCAGCCCTGTCTAGCATGGCAGGGGTGATTTGCCTGCCGTTCTGATCAGCAGAGATCCAAGCTGAGGATGCATCATCAACTGGATGCAAATATAGTCCATCTGGTTCTTGCCATTGGTGGAAAATTGCGGTTGGCATGCATCTTGTCATGCGGGTAGCATTCTTTCTGTTGGATCACATTTTACCTTGTGTGCTACACAATCATCTTTCTGGCAAGCATGGCAGAGCATCTTACTCGGTAAGGCACACAGTGTACATATCGCCCCCTGTTGCAGCCTGAGCAATAGCAGCACACACCAACAAAATTGGAGGACGTACATGACATCCTCAGACCAACCACCAAGAATCATGGGATATATACAATGAAATTCTTTGTGGCTGTGGCAGGCGCGCGTCAGGCGGCGCTGCGGAGCTGCAGACGTTTGCGCAGCTGCGGGTGGGGAAGGAGGAGCTGCCACCCGCGGACGCCAAGCCACAGTACCACACAGTCATCGCGACCGTGGCCAACATCGACTCCCAGCAATCCCTCTACTACGAGGCCTGCCCCGACAACAACCGCAAGGTGGGTGGGCCTGAACTGCTGCAACCCACCCTGACAATTGACAGCGACTCACTAAGTGCTCGCTGTCATTCAACAGGATGGTTGTGAGCCTGCAACTTCCTGGCACGACATAATTTGGCACAGGGTGGGCGGGTGCCCGCGGCTATGTCTGGCCGGGCGCATTCCTTGGTGCTGGACAATCTTTCAGGCATGGGGAATGCTTTTGTTGTGGCGGTGCAGCAGCATCTCAGGGCAGATCAGAGCAGGAAGCGTATCCACCTGCCAGGGAAAGTCAATAAGCAGCACAAATAGCGTGATTGAGCATGTGTGGGCCAGGTGGCCTCAGCCGCCTCAGAGCACCTGTCCAGTCAGGCGTCAGCCTTCATCAGTGCTGCAGAACTCATACACACATTCCAGCAGGATGAGTAACTTCAGCCGTGTTCAGGGTTGTTTTGAGCGTGGGTGGGGCTGCTGTGTGGCAGGTGGTGAAGCAGGGAGAGGGGTGGTTCTGCGAGTACGACCAGCAGACCTACATGGCCATGGTGCGGCGCTACGTGATGCTGGCCAATTGCGTGGACGCCTCAGGGGACTGCCTCCTCTCCGTCTTCAACGAACAGGTGGGGGCTTCTGTGCTGCCCTACACCTTTTTGCACCTGTCTGCGCTCTCGCGCCAGCACCAATGTTTCTTCTACACCAAATTTTAGCCATGCTGGACCAAGGCAGAACTGTCTTCACCTTGTGCTAGGGTGAGGCCAAGTCCTGCCAACAGCAAGCACATGCGGTGCCTATCAAGGAGCACTATATGTGGCGCCATATGGTCTACATATTTTCACAAGCCTGCCTCATTCAATTCAATCTTCTGCAGGACTGAAGCAGGGCAATCGTTGAGGGAAGAAGCTCAGCGTGAACAACATCTGTGCCACTGCGGCGTCTGCGGAGGAGCTCCTTTCATGTCCTTCCATGTGCCCTGCATGCTTCCTGATGATCCGGTAAGCAAACTTGGGCCGCTAAAGACTGGATGCCTGGTTGTACACCACAGGCTGAGGCGTTGCTGGGCATAAGTGCGGATGAAATAGCGACACTCAAAGAGGACGAGACCAACCCGGGCCCCTACGAGGCAGTCCTAAAGCGCGCCCAGTGGTCCGAATGGGTCCTGCGAGTGCAGTCCCGCACCCAGTGAGCCCCTGACCCCATTGCCTGATTTCATACCCCCTGGACCCTCAAATTCAGGATCCCAGGCTGACCTGACACCAACCGTCTGGAAGAGACAGGTCTGCAAAAAGTTAAGGCTTCATCTATGGTATGAGCAAGTCAACTTGTGTAAGTTAGGCAATGGGCGATAATCTGTAGATTGCTCCAGAGCTGGCCTACACACCAGGAACCGACAGACCGACTCATGTGAGAAATTAATTCCAGTGGGAGTGTGAGGGGCAGTCCGTTGGTCAATTACAGGCAGCTAAAGGCTGTTCCGGTGGGTGAACCTGATGCTGATCCTGATTTTGTTTCTCAGAGACAGTGCCCAGCAGTAAGAATACCCAGGAATGCTCAGGGAGGTTGTGTGCGGATGTGCGCAGGGAGTACAATGGGGAGCTGCGGCAGAGGCTGAGCGTGGCCTCGCTCAAGCCGGTCAGCTACGTGGAGGAGAGCCGCCGCATGGTCCAAGCCCTTGACCGCCTCAGGGCCGCCTGACTTGGCGCATGCTGATGATTAGTCACTGCGGGAAGCTCGCCTGATTTGGCGCGTCTGGATCTTGCCTGATCTGGCGCGCCCATCGGGTCGCCTGATCTCGCACAATGGGGAGTGTAAGAGTGACCTTGAAGATGAAATCTCGCGTGCAGGAAGTACTGCATGGTATCCTTCCACAGATGTAGCCTGAGCTGGCGCTATTTAGCGTCATTCCCTGAATTGGCACGCTGGACAATACACAAAATATGTGCTTCTGGCTAAAGCTGCATCACTTGCTGTTGAGCATTTCCAGTGGCTGCCTGACTGGAGAGCTCTGGCCTGCGGGAAGCATTGCTTCTCGCTGCTTCTCGCTGCGCAAAAAAATGCCTGCTCTAGTAATAAGACGGTAATTTCCGGAATAAGAGCTTACCAACTAACGCGCTTGTGAAATAGGGGTGTCCTATTGAGCAGAGTCCGTCAGCACAAACCTGCAGGCCAGCTGTGCAGTTGGCAGCACGGTCATGTCTTAGGTCCGTATCATAATTAGTGCTCAATCCAGCCTTAAGGCAAGAAGATACAGATGTGTGAGTGCGAAGGTGTGTCTTTGTTGCTGCAATGATTGCATAAGCAAGTTGCTCCCCGTGGCCACAGCGTAAATATGCAATTTATTGGTGACCGAAACTAAGCCAATTCCAAGCCAGGCATTGTCTGGTGCATCTCTGGCATGCTGCAGGAACAGGGCTCACCTGAATCCAGGATTTAGAGGGATAAAACTGCCCAAAGCTCTCTAAAATTGCTTCCTGAAGTCAAGAAGCCATGAGGCAGGTGCTTGGGACGTGTCCTTTGGCAAACCTTGTTTTGCGGATACGCCTGCTTGGGATAAATGTCTCCAGTCTCTCCTCTCACTAGATCGGTCGATACATCAGGCTGTTGGTACTGCTGTGGAAAGCTCTGACACATTGAATAGATCGCCCAGTTATATACGGGCACCTTGCACGTCGTCACAGAATAACCTTGGAACCCACGAAATTATTGAGGCTGGCACAACTTTTGCGTAAAATCACTCTGGTGTAGGTAGCCAATTGAAGTTATCTCAAAAGTCCTAAAGCTTGATGACTAGCATGAATGTTTGCCGACCTTGGAAAGTCGAAGGATGTAGGCGGATGGACGGAAGCAGGAACAAGGTTACCCCACCAAGCTATCAAAATCTCTTACAGGGAAAACCGTTGAACCATACTTCGATGTCTTGTTGATTACCTCCAGGTCCTGAGGAAAGTATGGCTCCAGGGCCTCGGGAGGAGCAGGGATGCGCCGTTTCAGGGACGGCCTCCAGTAGTATTGTCGAAATCTCGACCGCACACGGCAAGGCTGAGAAGCTGGTGCCAAAGTACTGTCAACGAACCAGAGCCGACCGGTCCGACGAAGGATTCTCAGGTTAGACATCTGCGATAAAACTCACCCGCTGGCAGCTGCCAAAGGTCGTGTTGCTTCCTTCGAAAACACCTTTGCAACTCCGTTGAGCCGCACTGAAATATAACAGCACACCACTGCTTTTCTCTTCAATGAGCCTCTCCTCAATTTGCCAAGACGTATGGGATGAGCCGCACACGCAGGATGCCAGCGTCTTGTTCAGCCAGCCTTCTTTGGACGGTCAGCGTGAAGCAGCATTTGAAATGGTCGAGACTGGCAACCTGCGCGGTGCAGAAAAGCTCCTGAGGCGCATCTGGGCAGCCTATGAGCGCATGCAGCCGCCAGACGATGTCATGCGTGCAAGAGTGCTGCACGATTTTGCAGCTGTGCTGTGCAGCCTGCAGAGAGGCTACGAGGCAGAAGAGCTGTGCAGGGCAGCTCTGCTGGTGAGATCAGCAGACCTCCGCTGTTCGTCAGCTTCATGAACTTCAAATAATACCTGTCACAATCATGCATATTCTGGGTTGGCATCGTCTTCTCGAGCCTTGAAGATCTGAGATCTCCAGATAGTCATGCCCACTGTGTCCCGCCCCGCAGGATTTTGAAGCAAGTGACACACCAGCGAGGAGCGTGGCGGCTGCGATCTATAAACAGATCCTGGCTGAAGCAATACTGCCGCCTCGTTTTCGGCAGATGCGGCCGCAGGATGCTGCACAAGCAGAGCAGCTGCTAAGGGAGGCGCTAGCAGAATTTCAGCAAGAGCCAACCTTAGAGCCCAGCACCGTCGCAGAGATACATGTGAGACGTGACTCTTCTTACTTTGCCCATTGTTATGTCATGCCGACCAAATTGGGGTTATTTAGATGTAGCCTGCTAATACTCATATTGAGCAATAGGAATCCTGGCTGGGGAGCTTCAAACAACATAACTCTCACAGATCCCTTAAGGAAATAGAGCGATGTAAGTGTCTGGTCAGTGTAAATGTCATCAACTTACAATTAGTGCATTGCGATTTTGCGCAACTCTAGCTGGGCATCAAGAGAGCTTGTCTGTAGATCTGTCCATTGATCACTGACATACTGTAAATCCAGAGCATTTGACGTCTACTTTTTGCATTGAAAGTGATATTGTGATGCAGGTGGGGCTCTCACGCTCGCTGGGCAAGCAGGACAAGACCTCCGAGGCCCTGCAGGTCTGGGCCAGCAATTTTTGTTGCTTCAACATCAAGGAAATTGTTGCATGCAGAGTCTATAACGTCGTGGCGTACACATGGATGTTGTCAATCACGTGTACTGCATAGCAGTAAAGAGGGACAAGCGGCCTCCGCGCAGGCTCTGGGGCACTGCAGCACGTAGCGTGCTGATGTTTAAATTTGAATTCTGAGTGTATTCTGCGTACCTTGCAGGTCCTTGAGGGCGTATGTGAACAACTGAAAAGTGCACCAGAGAATTGGGGAGCGTTGTATTCCTGCCGGATGGAGATGGCCAGCATTCTCTTTCACTCGGACAGAAATGATGATTGCATACAGGTGAAGCTGTGTACCATACACACATTGTTTCCTATGACAACAACAACGTGTAGAAGTTGCTTCTTAGCCCCATGCTCAACTGTCAAGACAAATCTTCAAGTTGCGTTCCCCTTTGAAGCCACATGCCGTGCATGCGCTGCTATTGCTCAAGGCTCATTAAACACTAGTGCTGCACCTGTCTTACGCACTTACACTACAATCAAGCATCCCTCGACGATGTGCGCTGTTTGAGGCTTTCAAAAGGTTGATTGTGTCCAGGTGCTGTTGGACGCCATTCCATGTGCTGCCGATGAAGCCAAGGCTTCAAACACAACCCTGGTGGTACAGCAGAAAGCCGAAGACAGCTTGGCTCACGCTCACACCCGGCTTGGACAGGCTTTGCAAAGAAGCGACACACGGCAAGCCCACTCCTGCATGCAGGATAGCTAAACACCGTTGAAAGTCTGTTACAGATTATGATCATGTAAGATTTGGCTTTGATATCAATAAGAATTTGGCCCCGGCTGGCGGGGGGCCGTACGAATACTGAGCACCGAGCCCACGGTTGATTGGGTCTTGCTTGGGTCTGGCGACCCCATCAAGGGGTAGGGTATTGGCAGCCTTTACATGCAGCTTGTCTGCAGACGCACCCTGCCTTGTAATGATAATAATATCAAGGTGTGGGTGAGCAGGGAAGCGGAGGCCGAAGAGCATTACATTTTTGCACTGAAGACATGGGAGGAGATTCCCCACCCTGCACTGCCCATGTTGGCGTGGGAAGCAAAAGTTGACCTCTTGTATGACCTCTACAGACAGGTAAATCTCTCTAAGACCTCATGGTAATCATGGTAACCAGTCTCAGGAATTCCCCTTGGGAAGTTGGTTTATGCTTCCTTGTTCTGGAACAGGCTTCTGGTCCGCCCAGAATCATCTGCAAAATATCTAACCAGAATTCCTAGGCAGATCGGAAATTTCTGGGATTGCCTAGAGGCTTTGGAAAGTGCTGTCTGAGCAGCCCTGAAATTCTGTTGGAGGTAGTGTCAGACACTGATGGTAGCTTATTCAGGGTCCTTCAAGGCTTGGCAACAAGTTGTGGAGAGCCTACTTCTTTGCAGCTTTCAGTGCATTCTCTTCTGTGCTACCAAGCACCGAGTGGTGTACTGTGCTTGTGTGCAGGGCCGAAAAGAGGAGGTGATTGCAACAGAGCTGGTCAGGGACTTGCGTGATGGCATTGTGGCTGGCTGCAGCAGCTACAACGCCGAGAAAGTTCGGATGTTGGTAATAGAGTGTTTCCAGGACCTGCGCATCGCCCCAGAGGCCGTCGAGATGTGCCAGCTTGCAGCACAGCAGCTACTGGTTGGGCACCTGCTTTCACGCCTGCAATGGAGCACCCCCAATAGCTTATCTTTTCAGATCTTTGGGAGCCAATATTTTCATGTTTTTGCACAAATGGTTGAAGTTAACAACGTTGCCACATCATGGTGTTGTGGAAGATCCCATTTTGGGGGTGCGGGTGCAGGATGCTTTGGCGACGGACGGTATGGAGCTCCTTTTCTGGAATTCAATTCAATACTGCATTGTCAATCATCAGCTTGCGCATATCACGACATGTCAATGCGCACATGAGGAGGCCATAGCACACGCGCGCAGAGGCGTCACAGTCTTGGACGATGCGAGAGTGCTGCAAGCCTTGACACAGGCAGAGAATGCGTGGGCATATCACGCCATTGGTGAGTCCTACCAAGAAATGGGGTGGGCACTTAAAGAGGCTGAGAGGGAGGAGGAATCTGCCGATGCTTACAAGCAGGCCGTGGAACTCTTCTATAAAGCTGGGGACACAGATTGGGAACTGCTTTTGGATTGTCTGCGGAACCGGGCAGATGCGCTTGCAGATAATGACTCATTTCGGAAAACAGGTGCGCAAACGTTGCGCAGACATAAATCTTCAGATTTTATCTGTCATGGGATGAGCAAAGCACATCTTAGACATGATCATGAATCAAGGGTGTGCAATACCTGAGGACAGCACTGACTCTTCATTACTTTTATTACACGTGTTCCAGTCCTTAAAGACTAGGTACGTCAAGCACTGACTTAGAAGCAAATGATCGCTTGATGAGGAATTTTATGATGCCCCGGGCAGTGGGCCCTGGTCAGTGCTGGCGGCATAAGCATGCATGAGCGCCAAGGAAGCCTCGCGTCAGCAAATGCATTTCAATCCCCAAGATTCTTATCATCCTCCTACAAGGGTTCTCATGATTATATTATTTAAAATTTGACTTTGGTGTGGGCATGATCACAGGTTGGAAGAGGCAGAGGAGGCTCTTTACAATGGACTGAACTTGTTTCGGGAAGGACTTGTACCAGCGCCCATCACCCAGAGAGTGTGGTTCTGGAACATACTGGCGACGGTCCCCTTCAAGCAAGGGAAACTTGACAAGGTATGAGGCAATGTCTCTTTGAATGGTTTGCCTTGTAACAGGCACATGTTGATTATTTTGTCTAGATCTTGAGTTCCGGGTTTTCACTCTAATAGTATTGTTAAGTGCCTTCCGAAGAAAAGGCAGCTTCTTTTGCGGGCCTCATGATGAGGCCCTCATCATGTGGGTGGAAAGCGGAATGAGAGGGGGTGGACACGGGGGTGACACGGGTGTCCGCGGTGTGTCTGTCAAAATTTACCAAAGACTTGTTGAACACTCGTAATATTTACCACATGTGTTGAAAGGGGAACCGGGTGATCGTGAACGCCAACGCATACATCAGTAGTACTTGCGCTTAGAAGTGGCAACTTGCTCTGCACTTGAGTCAAGACGACATACCGTGGTGGTGTCCCTCTCAAAGATGCTGATTGCTATTTGCGAATTGCTGCCAGGCATCGTCGACTTTGCTACTTGCTGCCCTGCACGTCATGCCCGAGACAGCAGTTGTAAGACACATTTATCAAGGGAAAGCTTCCTAGGCGAGCCGACAACCTTGGAACGCACCAGACGTCTTCACAGTGGCCCACTTTCCCAATGGGTTTCGTCACCCTTGACAGTGATTTATTTCAATTTCAGGGCGACTACAGGTAGTGCCTCAAAGTGTAAGTCAAGCTTCGTACCCAGCTGCCCGACGAGAAAGTCGCAGATGTCCAAGCGTTCAACGAGAAGTTCTCGAGTTCACTCCGCCGAAGACCAGGCGGAGTGGACGATGTCCCTAGCTGTTTTAGTGCTGCGTAGAACAATCAATCGAGATTTGAACAATTTTGTCCCAAGGTGTCGCTTCCAGGCATGAGGTGATAGATCCGACGTTCGATGAAGGAGGACAAAAGTAGGAACGCTTCATCATGCACCCTTCCTCCAGGGGCCTCAGGGGACTCTAAACTAACTTAGTTAGATACAGAAACCCCTGCTCCAAGGTTTACCAGCTGAGCTATTTCGGTATGCAAACGATGAGCGGGCGCCAGGCA
>JADEYI010001056.1_pt1 | contig 24996 bp, 23 predicted proteins | sample 8542331 | NCBI WGS metagenome assembly JADEYI01 (sample SAMN16510988, study PRJNA670497) | mine drainage metagenome | isolation source: biofilm near Copperflume 1 | place: Germany: Marsberg coppermine Kilianstollen | collected 2018-02
AAAAATAAATTGAAATTTCTCGTTTATCCCCAAAAAGCTGCAATGTGGGTTAAATCTCTTCGCTAAATATAGGCTCCTGCTGAAGTACAACTAAAACTACGAATAGCTTATGGTTTATTCCAGAATTTTTCTAACTGCGGTTTTTTCTAGTAAGCAGGTTTTATTCCCTGCCGAAGTAATAAGCTATCCCCAAAGATAAGGTTCCTAAACTTAAAGAAAACGAGTCAGCGGAATAAGGCATTTGGCAGGTACCTTGTGTGGCCGTAACTAATTGAACCCACGCTCGCTTCAATTCCCCATTTTGTTGATGGAAAGAAAATAAGCACAGGTTTGATATTAGCCCCCAATGTATAGGATGGTGTTGACTGGTCAGTTTCTGAACTGCCAATAGTACCTTGTTTGGTATCATTCGTTGAGCGGGTAAAACTAATCTGTCCTTGTGTTGCAAAATAAAAGGAGTTAGATATTGGTATGTAATAGCGAACGAAAGGCGCAAAGGTGATGCCTTGAGACTGGGTTTTGGTATATCCAGTTGATTTAATATAGTTATTGTTAGTATCATAATAACCGCTTGAATAGTCAAATTCGCTGAAGGAGGTAGAATAACCAATGCTTCCCCCAACAGCAAGCTTGGGATTGAGTAGAAAGCCCAAGGTGGGTGAGATGGAAATGGAGTTCCCTTTACTAGGAATAGGACCTGAGTTATTAGGCGTTGGAACATAATTATTACTTTGTGATGATGCCGACAATGACCCACCCAAAAAAACTTGCCCTTTGCTAAATTGGGCGAATGCATAAACTGGGATTACGACTAAAAAAAGCGCAATAATCTTTTTCATAAAAGGAAGTTTGATCTTCCAATTAACGCGGGAGAATGGAAATCGTTGCCACAAATAATTTCAGAAATTACCCTGTAATCGACTTTATTAATTCAGTCGTGGCGCGCTCGGCAGAAAGTAATGCGCCACTTACCGTTCCGGCATCGCCATTTACATCGGTTGCTTCTCCAGCAAGAAAAAGTTGGTTGTTGACAGGTGTGCCTAAGTTAATGCGATCCTGGTGCGAAGTCCCTGGAAGTGGGTACGAAAACCCTCCTTTAATGAAGGGGTCTTGTGACCAATCGTAAATCGTAGCTACTGGGTCAGTCTCGGCATTGTTCACAATTTTACGTATTACATACCGGCTTGCCAACCCCGGGAATTTACCCGATGGGTCTGGGTATAAACCATCCAATTCAGCTAAAACTGGTTTAAGTATTTGGGGTGCGCCACCTCCGCTAAAAGACGATAACGTTGCCGCGGCCTGCCCACAGACGGTGACAACCAATGTGCTGGTGAATTTGCTTCGGTTAAATCCTGAATTAAAATATTGAGGAGCAATACTAGTTCCCCAGATAAAGCCATCATTCTCACCCCAGAAATTTGTTTTGAAATCGATAACCAACCGCATACAAGGATCCATGCCAAACTTGGCAGCCGCGGCTGTATTTATTGAAGGAAGAGCCGGGTTGAAGAGTATCCCATTGCTCTGCAAAATAGAAACTGGAACCGTGATGATTACTTTATTGGCTTTGTATTGATTCCCGGGTCGGTCGGTGATCACGATAGAATCCGCGCTGCTGTAGTCAATGCTGGTGACTGCCGTATTGAGCTGTATTTTACTAACGATCGCATTGAAACGAGAAAGTAAAATATCCTGCCACTGATTGGATTTAACCAAAAGTAGTTTTGAATCATGGGTTCTTAGCTTCAAATCGGCAGCCAGGGGCAAAGCACCAATTCGATTGGAAGAGGAGCCGTAAAAATTGCCACCCTGCGAATTGAGTAAGGCTTGGGCACGAGCACTAACCCCAGCCGCGCTTTGAATAGACACATCTGCACCCGCGTAGGTACTCAAGCCCGAAACAAAACTTTCAACGGCATTGAAGTCAGCATCACTTTGCCAGGCCGAAGCGGCCTTGGGCGAATTATCCAAAATGTACTGATTTACCGCGGAGCTTAAGTCAACAGTGGGAAGATTAAGCGTAGTTATGATTTGCCCCCATATTGAATTTGATCCCATTACTAAATCTCCTCCAAGCTCAACAGGGAAATCCGCAATGGGTGGATATTTATAATCATAGATAAAGGCGGACGAGGAGTTGTCAGTTTGGGAATCAGCAGCAGAAAAGGAGCGGACTCTTCCTCCTAATTCACTTCTAGCTTCTAACAGAAAAACATCTAAGCCCTGCGCGTTGAGTATATCGGCAGCATAAAGACCAGCTGCGCCTGCCCCGATTATCGCTATCGAGCCATTGAACTTAATCAATGGACCGGGGCTGTCCTTTTTACAAGAGGAAAATAGCTGCGGAGCCAAAAACCCTGCGGTTAGCCCCATACCAATCTGCTGTATTGCTTTTCTTCGCTTCAATGGAATAATTCAATCCGAAAGATAGAAAATCCTAACGGGTTAATAAAAACCGTTCAGCGTGCTTTCTGGTGTTTAATCTTCGTTATTTAATTAATTTAAGCAAAAATTATTATGCAAGCCACACAAGAGTCGTTGAAAGAGGTAAAGAAAGTCTGCGTTATTGGCCCGGAGTGTACGGGCAAAACCGAATTATCCAAGTATTTGGCAGAGCATTTTCAAACGCCTTGGGTGGAGGAATATGCACGGGCTTATCTCTACAAACTTGGTCGTCCCTACGATCAGATTGACCTGGTCAAAATTGCACACGGTCAACTTCGAATGGAAGATGAATGGGTGTACGATGCCGATAAATTGTTGATCTGCGACACGAATCTGATTGTGATCAAAATTTGGAGTGAGAATAAATACGGAACTTGTTCTCCAGAAATCCTTAAACGGATGGCGGAGCGGAAATACGATCTTTATTTACTCACCAATATCGACATTCCTTGGGAAGCCGATCCGCAGCGCGAGCATCCCGACAAGCGCGAGCACTTTTGGCAGATCTATAAAAATGAGATACAACAAACGGGCATTCCTTTTGTTGAAATAGCAGGCGAGCGAGAAACGCGTAGAAAGACGGCCGTGGAGGCAATCGATAAAATGCTGAATGCTTAAATTATTTTTTTGAGATATTGAGATGAGCAAATTGGAATCGCCCTACGCGGCACTTCAAGTCCGCGACTTTCGTTTCTTTATCTTGTCCCGGTTATTCATCACGCTTGCGGTCATGATCCAAGCGGTGGTTGTTGGCTGGCAAGTGTATGAAATTACAAAGGATCCCTTATCATTAGGGTTAATTGGCTTGGCCGAAGCGATTCCTGCCATTACGGTTTCGCTTTATGCGGGTCATCTGGCGGACATCATCGAGCGAAAAAAAATTATTTTGATCTGTGTGATCACGCTTGCCTTTTGCTCGCTGGCGTTGCTTTTTTTTACGATGAACATCGGTGCGTTTCTTTTGCAACACGGTGCGTTTGCCATTTATGCGGTGATTTTTGTAAGTGGTTTGGCGCGCGGGTTTTTGTCCCCGGCAAATTTTGCTTTTATGCCCCAATTAGTAAACCGGTCAATGTATCAAAATGCCATTACCTGGAACAGCACCGTCTGGGAAGGTGCGGCAGTGGCTGGCCCAATGATTGGGGGCTTGATCTATGGATTTTTTGGGATCACGGCAGCTTATTGTACCGATGCGGGCTTAACACTTGCCGCCTTGTTTTGTTATTCGCTTATTCCCAACCGAGCGCTCCCTCCAATCAGCGAAGAGCAAGGGATTTGGGAGAAAATCAAAACCGGAATTCGCTTTGTGTTCCGCAACCAAATTGTGTTGAGCGCGATCACCCTCGATTTGTTTGCGGTTCTTTTTGGAGGGGCGGTTGCCCTCCTTCCCATTTTTGCGCACGACATTTTGCATGTAGGTAAAATTGGATTGGGATTTTTGCGCTCGGCACCCTCTATTGGCGCACTGCTCATGGCGGTTTACATCACCCACAATCCCATCAAAAAATACATGGGCAAAATATTATTAGGGTGTGTAGCAGGATTCGGTTTTTGTATGATTGGTTTTGGCCTCTCCACGTCATTCTGGCTTTCCATGTCCTTTTTAATAATAAGCGGTGGGTTTGATTGTGTTAGCGTAATTGCTAGGGGAACATTGATCCACACGCTCACCCCTGAAAATATGAAAGGAAGGGTTTCGGCTGTTAACAGTATTTTCGTGGGCTCATCCAATGAGATTGGCGCTTTTGAATCGGGTGTGACCGCAAAACTATTAGGCACGGTCGCTTCAGTAGTTTTTGGCGGAGCAATGACTTTGGCCGTTGTGGCAACCACCAGTTGGAAAGCGGTGAAGTTGAGGCAACTGGACAAACTCGATTAACCAAGGGTCGTTTTTTTATTTAACTAATTGCAATTGATGAGCCCATTTTCTTTTTTCACCATTCAAAATCCTTCAGTTGGAGTTTACTAAGAGAAAGGCAGCAAATTTCTTTCATTCGCATTTCCGGTAAATTCAGAAGGTGAAATAAAAGAAAAACTGGATTTGATTAAAAAGAAATATTTCGATGCCCGACATCATTGTTATGCCTATGTACTTGGTGCAGACAAAAATAAATTCAAAGCATATGATGACGATGAGCCTAACCATTCGGCATCCGATCCGATTTTAGGGCAAACCCGTTCAAGAAACCTGACCAATATTTTGGTGATCGTGGTTCGGTATTTTGGTGGCGTAAAACTGGGTGTTGGTGGCTTGATGCAAGCTTACAAGAAGGCTACAGAAGAAGCGTTAAATCAAGCGGTGATCGTTGAGCAAGAAATAAACAAAGAAATTGAGTTGCATTTTGATTACGGACGAACGCCCCCTTGGCGATGGCAATGGCCTCGTTGAAATTGCCAATGCAAATTCAACTAATATTTTTACGTACAATCAAAATGTATCTGCGGGCTATCTCTCTTATACGGTGAGTTTGCCCAAGGACTACAGTTTGAAGGCAGGTGCACGTTATGAATACACGGCTATTTCGGCTGACTTCCAAGACCCCAATGGCCTAAGCACAAAGATTCCTTCCTATGGGTTATTAGTTCCCAGTATTAGCTATCGGATCAATTTCAGTTTCCGCATCGGAAAAATGAATTTGATAAACCGAAGAGGAGAAAGCAGGGCAAAAACGATGAGGAGTTGGACTGGTAGTCGTTTCAACGTGGCTGAAAAATTCCCTTTTGGTTTGTTCCAAAGTATTTCATTGGGGTTATTACCGATCATAAAAAAAACTTTTTTTTGAGTCCGCTACTCCGTTAAATTGAGCCTTTTACAATTTAACTACTCCGGGCATGAAAAAAGCTATACCTATATTCATCCTCTTCCTGCTTCTGGCACAGCGAAGTTTTTCGCAGGAAACATTTCCAAGAAATGACGTGAAAGACGATCGTGCTGAAGCCTATGCCTTCACCCATGCCGTCATTTTTACCAATTCGTCTACCAAAATTGAGAATGGGGTCTTGTTGATCCGAAAGGGTAAAATTGAAAAAGTCGGTGCTGGCCTGGCCGTTCCTGCTGGCTACACAGAAGTCGACCTGAAAGGGAAATACATTTATCCTTCTTTTATTGATCTACAAACCAACTACGGCTTGCCAAAAGTAGAAACCCCAACAGGCGGAGGTGGATTTAGCGGGCCGGAGCAAATTCAATCGAAAACGAAAGGTGCGTACAACGCCAACCAAGGCATCAAGGCCGAATACAATGCATCCGATGAATTTACCGTTGACAGTAAAACTGCTGAAAAACTTCGCGCCAGTGGGATTGGCACCGTGTTGACTTTCCGCTCCGATGGCATCGCCCGTGGCACTTCAGCTGTGGTGACCTTGAGTGAAGATCAAGATAATGTGGTGATATTAAAGAACAAAGCTGCAGCTCATTTATCGTTCAATCGTGGTTCTTCGCGCCAAATGTATCCCGTTTCACAAATGGGCTTCTCCGCATTGTTAAGACAGACTTATCTGGATGCGGATTGGTATGACAAACAAACCCCCAAACCCTTCAAAGATCTTTCCTTGGACGGCTGGATTGCTTCGCAGAATCTGCCTCAGATTTTTGAGACGAACGGATGGGTGAAAGATTTACGTGCCGATAAAATTGGTGATGAATTCGGCAAACAATATATTCTTTATGGTGGTGGTGATGAATACCAGCGCATCAGCGAAATCAAAGCGACCAATGCTTCATTCATTATTCCCGTTAATTTCCCGGATGCCTACGATGTGGATGATCCCTTTGATGCCGATCGCGTTTCGTTGACAGACATGAAACACTGGGAGATGGCACCTGCTAATGCCAGCTTTATGGAAAAGGCTGGAATTGAATTCGCTATCACTTCCGATCGCCTGAAAGACCGAGCCGACTTGTTAAAAAATGTGCGCAAAGCAATTGAATATGGACTTACAGAAGCTGCTGCGCTAAAGGCATTAACCGAGACCCCTGCAAAATTAGTGAACGTTCAAAATCAAGTAGGCAGTCTGGCTACTGGTCTGGAAGCTAACTTCCTGATCAGTTCGGGGAATATTTTCGATGAGGCCACCGTCATCAACGAAAACTGGGTGCAAGGGAAACGTTACCCTGTAAAAGAAGTTGATAATACTGACCTAAGTGGAAAATATAAATTAACAGCTGGGGATAAATCGTACACGTTGGAAGTAAGCGGTAAATCCGGTGATTATAAATTCAAAGTTAAAATCACGGATAGCCTTTCTATGGATGCGAAATCAAAACTTGAACGAGAATTAATTTCACTCAGTTTCAATACCACCAAGGAAAAGAAAAATGATTTAGTGCGGCTTACCGGATGGAGACAAGGTACAGGCTGGAAGGGAGAAGGCCAACTGGCAGATGGAAAATCCATTACGTGGAATGCTGATTTCACAGGCGCTTTGGACAAAAAGGATAACAAGAAAGAAGATAAAAAAGAGAAGCCAACAATAGGGGATGTGATTTATCCTTTTGTAGCTTTTGGCTCAAAGGACCTGATAAAACCGGAGGAGATCCTCATCAAAAACGCAACAGTGTGGACCAACGAAAAGGATGGTATCCTTCAAAACACGGATATATTGATTAAAGATGGAAAGATTGCTTCCATCGGAAAAAACCTGACCACCAATGGCAAAACGATTGATGGAACTGGAAAACACTTAACACCGGGTGTTGTGGATGAACATACGCATATCGCAGGTGGCGGAAATGATGTGGCAGCTAATTCATCAATGGTAAGGATAGAAGATCAACTGGATGCGCAAGACGCTGACATTTATCGCGGATTGGCAGGAGGTGTTGTAGCGGTTCAGGTTCTTCACGGATCGGCAAACCCGATCGGTGGACAGTCGGCTTTAATAAAATTAAAATGGGGAGTGGGCCCCGAAGAGCTTAAAATAAAAGGAGCCGACAAGTTTATAAAATTTGCCTTGGGTGAAAATGTAAAACGCACAGGCAACCCACAGTCAAATCGATTCCCGCTAACGCGAATGGGCGTAGAGCAAGTTTATGTGGATGCGTTTACCAATGCGGCAGTTTATGAAAAAAAATGGAAGGAATATAATTCGCTTCCGGAAAAACAAAAAGCAAATGTGGCACCACCCAGAAAAGATTTAGTTGATGAAACGATTTTGGAAATTGTTCGTGGCAAGCGATTTGTTACTTGCCATTCGTATGTGCAGTCCGAAATCAACATGATGATGAAAGTGGCCGAACGTTTTGGTTTCCATATCAATACGTTTACGCACATTCTTGAAGGCTATAAAGTGGCTGACAAGATGAAAGCCCATGGCGCTGCTGCTTCCACCTTTTCGGATTGGTGGGATTATAAATGGGAAGTGCATTATGCCATTCCTTACAATGCGGCCATCATGCAGCGTGTTGGCGTGTTAACGGCCATTAATTCTGACGATGCCAACATGGGTAGACGACTAAACCAGGAAGCTGCGAAAACCATAAAATATGGTGACGTGACGGAAGAAGAGGCGTTAAAGATGGTGACACTTAATCCAGCTAAGATGCTGCATTTAGACAATCAAATTGGTAGCCTCAAAGTAGGGAAGTCGGCTGATGTCGTACTCTGGACAGGGCATCCGCTATCCGTTTATTCAAAGGCCGATAAAACGATTATCGAAGGCGCGATTTATTTTGATATCGAAAAAGACCAACAACTGCGAAAAGATTTGGAAAAGGAACGTGCGCGGCTAATTAACAAAATGATTGATTCGAAGAAAAGTGGTGCGCCTGCTACGAAAGCTGGATCTAAGCCGCACATGGAATACCATTGTGAAGATCACGGAGTTGACCAAGCCATTTATGAAAACTGATATTCAAAACATTAGCGCTATGAACCAAAACACTATAAAATTCTTATTGATTGCTTTTCTTTTTATAACGAGCAATCTTGTGGCACAAACTCCTTATCCAGCCGATCCCCAACAAAAGCCAATGTTGATAAGTGGAGGTACCATCCATGTGGGCACAGGCCAGGTAATTGAAAATGGAGCCCTTGCTTTTGAGGCTGGTAAGATCACTTATGTTGGGCCTTCTTCTGGAGCGCCTACCGACAAAACAAAATACGATGTGATTGATGCGACCGGCAAACAGATTTATCCCGGTTTTATTATTCCGAATAGCCAATTGGGTCTTGAAGAAATTTCTTCCGTGCGGGCAACGGTAGATTCTGATGAGCATGGTGATTTCAATCCTAATGTACGCTCACTCATTGCCTACAATACCGATAGTGAGATTATTCCTACCTATCGTTTCAATGGAATATTGTTGGCCGAGGCAGCTCCAGAAGGCGGCATTATTTCCGGCACATCTTCCGTCATGCAATTGGAAGGTTGGAATTGGGAAGATGCAGCCTATTCAAAAGATGCAGCCATACACATGAATTGGCCTGCTATGCAAAAGAGAAAATTCGACTTCTCTACGTTTACCGTAACCTCAGAGCCGAATCCCGATTACGGTAAAAATATCGAGGAGGTTAATCTGTTTTTTAACGATGCCATTTCTTATGGCAAGTTGAGTAGCAAAGAAGTGAATTTGAAGATGGAGGCCATGCAAGGACTGTTCACGGGTTCACAAGTGTTAATCCTTCATGCAAATTTGGCGAAAGAAATTTTGGATGGGGTGAAATTCGCACAAGCGCATGGCGTAAAGCGAATTGCTGTATTGGCGGATGATGAAGCGCTAAAAGTAGCTTCGTTTCTAAAAGAGAATAATATCCCTATCATTTTGCCGCCTGTTCACAGCGTTCCTAAGCGCGATGATGACCCGGTTGATTTACCGTATGAACTCCCAAGCTTGCTTTCAAAAGCAGGTGTTATGTTTGCCCTTTCCCATCAGGGTATGTTGGCCAATGGACGGAACCTACCTTTTTATGCAGGCACCGCTGTTGCCTACGGTTTGGATAAAGAAGAAGCGCTTAAGGCAATCACACTAAACCCGGCCAAAATTTTAGGGATTGACAAAACCACCGGTAGTTTGGAAACCGGAAAAGATGCCTCTCTATTTATTTCTATGGGAGATGCCTTGGATTTCCGTGGCAATAGAATTACCGAGGCATTTATTGTGGGTAAGCAAATCATCCTTAACAGCAAGCAACAGGCACTCTACGATCGGTTTTCGAAAAAGTATAATTTGAAAAAATAATTTAGCTTGCCTTATTTAAAGCGCTAAATAATTGAAATCAACCCGAAAATTTGACCCAAAAGTCGATGACGATAATTGGTCTGCGTTATTCAATACCCATTTTCAGAATCTTCAGTCACTGAATGCGGTCAGTACCATTTGGATAAATGGCTTTGTGAAATTGGGTATTGACAATAGCCGTAGGCCGAAGGCAGACGAGCTTAACCTTGCGATTAAGAAATACACGCCTTATACTTTCGTCCAAACCGATGACAATATTATTTTCGAGCAGATTGATTGGTATACCATGATTGCCGATTATAAGATGCCCATGACCAACTTTGTGAGGACACCCGAAGAACTTTCTTATTGCGATGAGCCTGACTATTGGCATGATGTAATGGGGCATGTTCCCTTTCTTGCGCAAAAGGACTATTCTGATATGTATAACCTTTTGGCCAAAACATATATCAAAGCTTATCAAAACAAAAGAACAGATTTGTTGAAGCAATTGGATTTTATTGGTGGAATGATCATTGAACTTGGCCTGATCAAAGAACTTTCGGGAATAAAAGCATTTGGGTCAACTTTTTATTCTTCTAGTGAAGTTTTTGAAGCCTTTAAAAGCGAGAACCAAATTGCTTTCACCAGAGAAGCACTTCATTCAGGAGAATCTTACGATCGGCACAGCTTTCAAGGCAAGTATTATGTTTTTGATTCGATGGAACAGCTAACAACTTTGATAGCTGAAATTAATAAGGCGTGTTGAACACTTGTGGGATGACTTCATTTATGATAGACTCCATCACTTCGGTCATTTCCTTAGTTGGAATTACTTTAGAAACATTAGACCACGTGCTAATTCGCTGACTGAAATGAAGAAAACCAATCGTTGGTTTCGTGTCTAAAGTGTCAATGCTAACACGAACCAACGAGAAGCTTTTTACTTTTGCTGGATGCAAATAAATCCCGGAGCCAGGACTTCACTTTACATATCGGAAATAAATCGACTGATCGTTGCATCTCCTATACGGAACATAATGAAGCTGCTTTACTTGTTTATAAACTTGACTGAACTTCAATGAAAATAATTTCGTTAATCGAATGAATTAATGATTTAAATAATGACGGATCCAGCCCAACAATTAATAGTTCAACTTTCAACGATCACTTGTCCTAATTGTGGATTCAAGAAAGAAGAGGTCATGCCCAACGATGCCTGTCAATATTTTTATGAATGCACAAAGTGCAAAACGCTGATAAAACCAAAGTCGGGTGATTGCTGCGTATTTTACTCTTACGGCACGGTAAAATGCCCTTCCATTCAAGCGCAAAAAAAATGTTGTGCATGATGGCGGATTCAAAAAATCATTGGGGACAGATTTATGCTACAAAGAAAAGTGAGGAGGTGAGCTGGACGCAACAAACGCCTACCACTTCATTAAATTTTCTCCATAGCTTTAACCTTTCAAAAAACGCTTCGATTATCGACATTGGAGGCGGAGATAGTCGGTTGGTAGATTGCCTTCTCAAAGAAGGGTTTACCAATGTTTCTGTTCTTGATATTTCAGCACACGCCTTACAACGCGCCAAAGACCGATTAGGAGAAAAGGCATCTTGTGTGAATTGGATCGAGGCGGATATTACCGAATTCAAACCGCTTCGGAAATATGATGTATGGCACGATCGCGCCACCTTTCACTTTTTGACGGAAGGAAATCAGGTTGCTAAATACGTAGCGATTGCTTCGAATTTCGTAAATCCCAATGGATACTTGACCCTAGGAACATTTTCAGAACAAGGGCCGGCTCAATGCAGTGGACTTTCCATTCGCAAGTATTCTGAAAAAACATTAAATTCAGCATTAAGGAAGCACTTCAAAAAACTGCATTGTATTTTAGAGGACCACCTAACGCCATTCCACACGGTTCAAAACTTTTTATTCTGTAGTTTTGAGAAACTTGCCTAAACCAGATTTCTGTGGAATTAAAACTTACCGCTTATCAGACTGAAATCTCCACATGGGTGAATGATTATGGTGACAGATTATATGCCTGGGCCCTTCACAAATCATCTAATGAACAAATTGCCCAAGACCTTGTTCAAGAAACCTTTTTGTCGGCCTATCAGCATATAGAAAATTTTAAAAGAGGTAGTTCGCCCAAAACATGGCTCTTCTCCATTTTAAAAAATAAAATCATCGATCATTTTCGTCAGGTGGCACGCAACAAAATGATGCTGCTCGAAGACAGCTTTCCCTGGTTTGATGAGGATGAGAATTGGAGAAAGGAATTTCGTCCTCAGCCTTGGCTGCATGCCGATGGAAACCTTTTAGACGATCCCGAATTTGAGAAAGCACTCTCCCATTGCATGAATGGCTTGCCGTCTGCGTGGGCGGCATGCGTGCAATTAAAATACCTGGATGAAAAAAATTCGGAAGAAATTTGTCAGCAATTGAATATTACCACGTCTAATCTGTGGCAGATTCTTCATCGGGCGAAGCTGAGTTTGCGAAATTGCCTTGAAAAGAACTGGTTTAAATCCTAATTTGATGAACAGGCTAATGAACAAGATGATGCTTTCCTGTAAACGGGCGACCGAACTGATGGACAAAAAAGCATACGTCAATCTTTCTTCAGTAGAGAACTTTCAATTATTTCTCCACACGCGCATGTGTGATGCCTGCCGCTTGTACAAGAAGCAGAGTCGGCTGTTAGAGTCCATTCTTAAAAAGCAAGCTCAAGAGCCTGATGAATCAAACCACGCTACAGAAACGCTTTCCAAAGAAATTAAGTCTCAAATTATCAATAAGTTAGAGAAAAAATGATTTTTTTTAAGTGGTTTTGTCAGGAATGCTAAACCACACCGTCTAATTACTTGAAACCAATTAGACGCATGTCCAGAAAAAAAATAATTAAGGTAGTTCTGTTTATAGTCGGTGGCGGAGTTGTTGCCGCTCTTCTGGTAGGAACTTATCTGTTCAACAAACCCCACCGAAATGTTCAAGAGGCCGCGATTGACTTTACCGTTTCGTCCAACGCTTTAGTGGATGAATATCTTGGCAATCCATCGGCTGCCAACAAAAAGTATTTGAACGAGGAGGGGAATTCAAAAATCATTGCCGTTACGGGCGAAGTCAGTTCGAAAACTGTTGACTTGAAAAACCAACAGGTAATCCTTCTTAAAAGCACGGGCGCAAAAGCAGGAGTGAGCTGCACCTTCATGGCTTCTACTAACAAGGTAGCCGAAAGCTTGACGGTCGGTCAGCAGGTGACCATAAAAGGCGTTATCCGATCTGGCGCTTCTTATGATCCCGATCTTGGGTTTTACGAAGATGTGATTATCGAAAAATGCGATGTTCTAAAATAATTGTCCAAATAAACCATAATTAAAATGAAAAAGTTAATCTATTTGATTTTTGTTCCAGCTGTATTTTTTGTGTTGGCTGCTTTTCGCCCAATAGCCGGAAAGTTAGTAAGCAAAAATGCGCACATCAGTTTTTTCTCCCACACCACCTTGGAGGACATCACCGCCAATAACTATAAAGCCATGAGCACGTTGGAAACGACTACCGGCAATGTGGCTTTCGTTGTGCCGATGCAAAGTTTTGAATTTGAAAAAGCATTGATGCAAGAACATTTTAATAGCAAAAAATTCTTAGACACTAAAGCATTTCCTAAAGCTAAATTCACTGGAAAAATCACTAACCTAAATGCCGTTGACTTTACCAAAGACGGTAGCTATGAGGCAACCGTTCAGGGTGAGCTTACGATAAAGGATACAACAAAACCGATCCAAGGAACAGCCACAATTACCATAAAGGGAAATGCTTTGACTGGGCAGACCAAACTAAAATTAGTCCTAGCCGATTATGGGATCACTTTTAAAAAAGGAAAGCCTTCTACCAACTTGGCTAAAGAAATTGAAGTGACCGTGTTGGCCGAATATCATCCTGAATAAGTTGATTTGAAAACGAATATGAAAAACCGCAAAATTGCGTGGCCAATTCCTATAGTCATTATTTTTCTTGCCTTCCTACTTTCCGCAAACCTAACAGCACCAAAAAACGAAAATGGAGGCATCAAATTTTATGATGGAACCTGGGGCGAAGCAGTTCAAAAATCGAGGCATGAACATAAACTGATTTTTCTAGACCTTTATGCGACTTGGTGCGGCCCATGCCGAATGTTGAAGCGAAACACGTTCGCTGATAAAGCAGTGGGAACCTTTTTTAATTCGCACTATATCAATCTTTCCATTGATGGCGAAACGGAAATGGGGAAGGAACTTATGCAACGGTATCGTCTCCATGCTTATCCCAGCTTACTGGTGATCGGTCAGGATGAAAAACTACTCACCGTTTCTACCGGATACCTGTCGCCTGATAAGTTAATTGATTTGGGAAAGAATGGTTTAGAGAAAGAAATTCAATAATATTTTTAGAAATAGCCTGTCGCAAGGGAAGCAATCAGGCTTTTCTAGAATTATGATTTTAAAAATAGATGTTATGCTAATTGAAGCCATTTTAAAAAATCTTATTGATTTAAAATCGTTGATCCTTAAGTTGAGTGACGAAGATTATGTTTTAAAACGCGAAGTTTATTCAGGCTCATCCATCGGTCAGCATGTAAGGCACATTCTTGAATTTTATCGTTGCGCCCTTGTTTCCTTAGAATCCGGAGTGGTTTGTTATGACCATCGAAAACGGGATGAGCGTATTGAACTAAGCCGGAAGTTCGCTTGCAAGGTGATGAAAGAAATTTCTGATCGCGTACCTGTTATCAAGGGAGATTTTCCAATAAAACTGCAAGCCAACTTTTCTTCAGAAGGTGAGGCGTCTTTGGAAATACAAACTTCCCTGTACCGGGAGTTAGCCTATTGCCTTGAACATGACATCCACCATCAAGCGTTGATAAAAGTAGGGCTGGTGAGTGCAGGAAATGATTTTTTATTTTCCGAAAATTTTGGCGTAGCGCCTTCTACGATTCGTAGTATGGTTATTACAGCCAATTAATAGTTCATGAGTCCCTTCGAATACGTGACGGTATTAATATCGATCGTTTTAGGTTTGGGCATTACTGAAATCCTAACGGGAATAGCAAGCATCATTCATAAAAGGGATAAGGTAATTGTCTATTGGCCACACCTTCTTTGGATACTCTTTATTCTTTTTCTACAGGTACAAGAGTGGTGGATCATGTACGAACTGAAGTCCTATCATCCATGGCGGTTGGCCATCTTTCTCTTTATCATGCTTTACCCGGTTAATTTGTTTGTGCTGGCGAAATTACTTTTTCCGAAAAGGTTGAAAGGAGAAAATAAAGATCTCAAGAAATTTTATTTTGAAAACTACACTAAAATATTTCTTTTACTTGTCTTGTCTGCTTTACTTTCCATCCTGTACAATTTATTTATACTCGACTTAACGATAGCCGATCAGGCGCTTCAGATCATTCTGGCTATTTCTTTTACCATCATCATTGTTCGGAGATACTCATCTGAATTACTGCATAAAGCAATTGCTGTGATGGTGATTGCCATGATGGTCCTTTCCATTGTTGTGGAATGGGATAAGTGGTTGGTCACTTAGTCAAAAATTTGAAATAGCATCTTAATTCTTTTTGGCTTCCAGATACTTTTTAGTGAGAAAGGTAAAAAATGAAAGTAGTTAGCGTAAAGGCGCTTTGAGAAAAGCTAACCTTCTTTTTGTTCAAGATTAGAAAAAATCTTATCAATAGCATTTAATAATTAGTAGTGATTGTTGCAAACGAATACCTTTGCTTTTTTATGCGCAACAAAAACAACTATTTCAATCTCATATTTATTCTCGGACTGCTCTCGGCCCTAGGTCCTTTTTCCATTGACATGTATTTACCGGCATTTCCCGCTATCGCCAAAGGCCTGAATACCACCGTAGCCCAAGTTGTGCTATCACTGTCCAGTTTTTTTATAGGGATTTCCATTGGCCAATTTATCTATGGCCCGCTGCTCGAACGATATGGAAGAAAAATGCCACTGTATGCGGGGCTGATCGTTTATCTTTTTGCTTCAGTAGGGTGTGCGTTTACCGATTCAGTTAATTCATTAATTGCATTCCGATTCCTTCAGGCACTAGGCAGTTGTGCGGGTATGGTGACATCGCGTGCGATTGTCCGGGATTTGTTTGCCGTAAAAGATAATGCCAAAGTTTTTTCTGCTTTGATGCTGGTGATTGCCGTGTCGCCAATCATTGCACCAACGGTTGGCGGTTACATCACCGCGGCTTTGGGATGGCGTTATGTCTTCGCAGCCTTGATCATTGTAGATATTGCGGTTATCGCTGGCGTATACTTTTTGTTACCCGAAAGCAAAAAACCGGATCCCACCTACTCCCTAAAGCCGAGAGCGATTACCAGAAATTTTGTTAGCATCCTCGTGCATCCACAGTTTTACATTTATGCCTTGACGGGTGCGGTTGCAGCCTCCGGATTGTATGCCTACATCAGTGGGTCACCTCAAGTATTTATTGAATTGTTTGGAGTAAATGAGAAACAATACGGATGGATCTTTGCGATAATCGCAGTTGGTATTATCGGCTCCAGTCAGATCAACACCTTGGCATTAAGAAGGCATAAAAGTGAAAAAATTGTTCAGACCGCGTTGTTGTTTCAAAGCTTCATTGGAATTATTTTAGCGTGCATTGCCTTCTTTGGCTGGAGTGAACTATATACGACCATCGCACTAATATTTTTATACTTGTGCTGCCAGGGCTTCATCTTTCCAAATGCTTCGGCACTTACACTCGCAGCCTTCGGGCACAGCGCAGGCAATGCTTCAGCATTGATGGGTGCTATTCAAATGGGCATTGGTGCAACGGCTTCTGCCGCAGTGAGTATTTTACAGAACCACACGGCATTGCCCATGTCGGGGGTGATGGCTTTTTGCTCGATCACCGCTTTTTCTATTTTCATGATGGGAAGAAAAATTGTGATTCAAGAGCCTTCGGTGGAGGAAGTGGAAGAAGAGGATGTGGACATGATAGCCGGAATATAAAAGATTGGTTTACGTTGTTTAACGGTTCAACTTTAATGTTCTTTTCTACCCCAGTGCTTCTACCTTGTCGGTCTTGAACAAAGAGGCCGTAAGTTCAAGCGAGCGAATCTTGGCCTTTACATCAAACACATGCGTGGTTACCATGATCTCGTCAACACCCGTGTTCTCAACAAAGGATGTTAATTCAGTAGCAACCGTATCTGTACTTCCGACAAAAGAATAGTAGAACATCTGGTTTACAGCCGCATGTTCTTCAGCACTCCAAAGCTGATCCATATTACCCGTGGGCGGGGCCAACGGTTTTCTGTTGTTGCGGATTAGTCCAAGGACTAATTGATAAGCCGATGTTGCGAGATATTGAGCTTCTTCGTCCGTATCCGCAGCTATCACATTTACGCAAGCCATTGCATAGGGTTCTTTTAGAAAAGCGGAGGGCTTGAACGATGAATGATAAATTTGTAGAGCTGGGAATAATTGGGCGGGAGCAAAATGAGAAGCAAAAGCAAAAGGCAATCCCAGCTTGGCGGCAAGTTGTGCGCTGAATGTACTTGAACCAAGTAACCACACCGGTACATTTGTTCCTATCCCCGGAATAGCTCTTACCTTTCCTTGGTTGTCGGCAGGGCCGAGATACTGGAGAAGTTCAAGAACATCATTGGGGAAAGCATCCACATCACCGTGTAAATTTCTGCGTAAGGCATACGCTGTCGCCTGATCTGTTCCTGGAGCGCGACCTAAACCAAGGTCAATACGGCCAGGGTATAATACTTCGAGTGTACCAAATTGTTCGGCAATAATAAGAGGGGCATGATTTGTCAACATAATGCCGCCAGAACCCACCCGGATTGTTGAGGTGCCTTGAGCTATGTGACCGATAAGTAAAGCAGTGGCCGCAGAGGCGATACTTTCCATGTTGTGATGTTCTGCGAACCAATAACGATGGTAGCCGAATTTCTCCGCGCGCTGAGCAAAAAGGAGACTCCTTTTGAAGGCATCTCCTGCCGATTGATCACCCTGAATGATGTTGGCAAGATCGAGAATGGATACAGGGATCACTTTAAGTTCTTTTTTCATGTTGGAAGGATCGCTTTTATCTAAAGACGAAATTTCATGCTCAACATAGTTTGTTCTTCAGGAGTTCAATCACCCATCAAAATAAGAAGACGGCTTGGCTTCAGAAGAAAAATAGACTGTCCTTTATGTCAATCATATTTTTTTACCTAATTAATTATTCGATAGGCTGATAACCTTGAGACCAACTACTTAAAAGTCTAAACTATTCTTTCACGCCTTCAAAACTAAAGCCCATGGCATTCATTTTTAGCTTGTCAACTTTCTTTTCTTTGGTCCTTAGGAAGATTAATTTGGCCTTTCCATCGGCATCAAATTGATCCTGCTCCTCGGTGGGTTTAATCTCCCCAATTTGGCCGCCAGCATCCATCATCAGTTTGTCGTCTTTCACGCTTATTTCAATATATGGAAAAGGGAGGCCTGTCATTTTATATTTTCCTACGAAGGCATTGAGATCTGTAGTCGAATAACTTACCATGGGTTGACTTTTTGCAGCTTGGCCAGTTTTGAACTGGGTATTCATCACCACCATCAACGAAACACCTGATTTGGCATTTGGATTTTGAAACACAAAGAATATATCATGAATTCCCTCCACGGGTTGAACTTTGAAAGTTATGGGCTTGCCCGCAAAACCTCCTCCTGGTGTGTCGCCTATAAATTCAGACTTGCCAATGAGCGTTCCTGTGGGTGAGTCCACATGAAGCTCGATCGTTCCCCCTTCAGCATTAAGCTGTGCTTTTGGTGCAGCTGCAACTAATTCTATTTCATTAACCCCGGCTAAATCAACTTGCTTAAGGCCAATATAACTTCCGTTCTTAGTAGGAATGATAAAACTATTTCCGCCAAAAGACATTTTATTCACATTGGAGAATTCATCGTACTTCGTAGAATTGATACTCGGACTTCTTAGCGTAAAGGTTTCTTCAGCGGCAATAGAGGGAAGCCCGTTGGCACCACGATCTTTGTAGGAGGCACGGAAAATATAAACCCCTTGCCCTTTATCGTTGGACTGTTTCTTAATGGCATAGGTTCCCTGCACCGGCAACGATTTTATTTTTTGTTTTTCGTTGGTAAGGCTCAAAATATAGTTAACCATTTCTCCGGCATCAGCGGCAGTAATTTGAGGATGGCCGGCCATGGGAACCTGTCCCCAAACGCCACTTCCTCCTGAAATAATTTTCTTGGCGAGTTTCTCTTCTACGCCCGCCTTTCCTTTGTATTTCAAAGAGATGTCGCGGAAGGTCGGCCCAATGGATTTCTTATCAATACTGTGGCAGGCCTTGCAATCGCTTTTGTCCATTAGCCTCATGCCTTTTGAACTTACTGTGCTTGTTTCCGCACTGCGGTGTCCTTGTGCAATTTCTGCCTTATCAAATCCTTCCGACAGATAATCGATGCTCACGATTACTTGGTCGGATTTGATCTTTCCGTTGGCGAGTGTCCCGTCTTCCTTGTCTTCTACATTTACTTTGTAATCGTACACTTTATCTGGGAAATAGAAAGTCTTGCTGTTATTGCCAATATCAAAAGTGATCACCGGTGTTTCATTTCCGGCCGTCAGCTCCAACGCCTGCGTGGAAACCCCGCCCTTATTGTCGGCTACGGTTAAAGTAGCTTTATAGATTTCTGGTTTTTCAAAAGTGATTTTCGCTTCACCGCCATTAACCGTTTTCGTAAAACCATTTTTGGATGTTATTTTCCATGAGTAGGTCATGGGATCACCATCGGCATCGGTTGTACCTTTGGAAGATAAGTTAACCGTGAAAGGAACAGAGCCTCCCATTTTATCAGCTGCCAGTGCGATGAGTGGTTTCCTGTTGCCCCCGTTGTATTCAATACGAATTAAGCGTGCATCATCATTGGCAGAAAACCATCCGGAGCCATATTCAAGCATATACAAATCACCATTGGCCGCAAATTCCATGTCCATCGGGTTACTGAATTTATAACTCGGCATAAATTGTTCCATGGAAGAATAGTTTCCTTCTTTATCAAAGGTTACCGCCATGATCCATCCACGCATCCAATCGTAGATAAATAATTTACCATCATAATATTTTGGAAAGGCATGAGGGGCAGTTTTAAAATCATCACTGTAAAATACTGGACCTGCCATGGCATTTCTTCCGCCATTACCTACCAACGGAAATTCCTTTGAGTTTCCATAAGGATACCAGATGAGTGCTTTTTGTGCAGGCGGAAGTTCTTTTAGACCGGTATTGTTGGGAGAAGTGTTGATCGGCTTTTCTGGATTCCACTTTTCGAGTGATTTATCTTGGCCGAAGTCATACTTGACGTAAGCTTTATTGTCGCCCACGAAATAGGGCCAACCTTGATTGCTGGCCATTTTTGCCTGACCGACTTCATCTTGCCCGGCAGGGCCGCGAAGAGAATCGGATTCGTTTGCGTCCGGGCCAACTTCGCCCCAATACAAGTAACCCGTTTTTTTATCGACTGAAATCCTGAAAGGGTTTCGGTGGCCCATGGTGTAGATTTCTGGTCTCGCAAGTTCAGTACCTTTTGGAAAAAGGTTTCCATCCGGTATAGAATACGTTCCGTTCGCCAATGGTTTGATCCGAATAATCTTTCCCCTTAGATCATTGGTGTTGGAAGAAGATTTTTGCGCATCCCATGGAGACCGATCGGGCCGCTCATCACTTGGGCTATATACCGATGCCCGTGGGCTGGTATTGTCGCCTGTAGATAAAAATAAATTACCATCTTTATCCCATGTAATTGAACCACCGGTGTGGCAACATTGCTCACGTTGCGTAGGTACTTCGAGAAGCACTTTTTTAGAAGTTAAATCAAGTACGTCACCAACTAGCGTATAACGTGTTAAAATATTTTGCGATTTAGTTGGATCAGAATAGTATAAATAGATCCAATGATTGGTGGCAAAGTTTGGATCTTTGTTAAGACCTAATAACCCATCCTCCGCTTCTGTTACTTTCCCTTCTTTGTCGGTGTATTTGGTACTTACCGGGATGGTGGCAATGGTTTTAAGTTTTTTGGTTTGAAGATTGTACAAGCGAACGGCACCATGGCGCTCAATAAAAAGAATCCGTCCATCGTTTAGCACACTTAATTCCATGGGCTCGTTCAACTTTTCTTCCAGGATGACTTTTGAAAACCTATTCTCCTCTGGCTTTGATTTTGAGTAATCAAGTACAGTGGGTGCATCACCGCCCATCGCATAATGAAGACCTGCCCAAACGTGATTTAAAAAGAGCGGTTCTGAAAAAGTTTCATCGGTGTGTCCCATGGCGGTATAGAAAGCGCGGCCTCCGTCAAACTCATGGTACCAACTCATCGGATGATTGGCTCCGTTCTTTCCACCCTGATAACTTTTTTCATCAATTTTGATCAACACATTAATGGTGGGATCAATTTGTTTGAAACTATAAAATTCGTCTGTTCGCTCAAACTCATCGGGCATCCCTTTCGTTGCCCAATGATCTTTTTGGACAACATAATATTTTCCTTTCTGAACATTGTTCGGATTGGGATGATCAAGAAAATAAGCGCCAGCCAGTCGGCCATACCATGACCAATCGTACTCACAGTCTGTTGCCGCATGAATGCCGAGGTAGCCACCACCCGCCTGAATGTAGCGTTCAAATTCAGCTTGTTGGTTGTTATTCAACACATCGCCTGTGGTATTTAGAAAAACAACCGCATTATATTTCTTTAGGTTGTCCGTCACAAACTGTGTGGCGTCTTCGGTAAAATCAATTCCTAAGCCCTTCTCGTTGGCCATTTTTTGAAAAGCTGATTTCCCGGCTTCAATGGAACTGTGTCGAAAACCGTCTGTCTTGGAAAACACCAATACACGTTGTTGGGCAATTCCATCTTGACTGAAAGCCATGGCCACCACAAAAGTGCCAATGAAAATTCCATGGAGACATTTCTTGAAAAAAGGTAAATACATACGTCTTATTGTTTTGGCAAATGTTTTTACGATTGGGCTAATGACTTAATTAAGAATTAACCTAAGTTATTTTGCGTTGACAAATATAGTATTATATTTTTATTGCGTTACTTTTACACAATAAAAATTTGACAAATTTTAAGTAGATAGCTTCAAAAACAGCGGTTACATGAAAACACAAAAAGAGGTTGACGAATTTATTGAGAACGGCCACACCACGTATTTGCCAAACGTGACGATCGATTGTGTAATTTTTGGATACTATCAGCGGAGCTTAAAAATTCTGCTAGCAAAATGGAAAGAGTTGAATGGGTATAGCTTGCCTGGAGGATTTGTGGGAAGAACGGAACCACTATCCATTGCAGCCAACCGCATATTGAAAGAGCGGACTTCTTTAGATAAAGTATTTCTACAACAATTTTACACCTTTGGCGATAGCGAATTTCGGAGGGAAAATCATAGATATTCATTTTTGCCTAAAGACAATTGGCTACGAGAAAGAACGCTCTCTATTGGCTATTATGCATTGGTGGATTTTTCCCGGGCTATGGTGGAAGAGGACATTCTTACTGAAAAGTATGTTTGGCAGGACATCGGAAAAATACCCGAGTTGTTGTTTGATCATAACGAAATGCTTGAAAGTGCCCAGCATCACATGCGTATCAATTTATATCATCAGCCCATAGGCTATAATCTTTTGGAAAGAAAATTCACATTGCCTGAAATTCAATCACTTTATGAGACTATCCTTGGTAAAAAACTGGATCGAAGAAACTTTCCCAAAAAATTATTGTCGTTAGGGTTGATCAAAGACACCAATAAAGTAAGGAGCATTGGCCGCCATCGTTCTCCAAAGCTCTACACCTTTGATAAGAGGAAATATGACCAATGCATTAAGAAAGGAATTGTGCTAGCGTTCTAAGAATAATTTTTATATAAGTATCAATTAAAATATAATTATGATTCGTTTTTACTTTTTTCTTTTATTTCTGTTTTTGCAATTCATGGCTTACAGTCAATCAATAAATGGAAAAATCACATCCATAAAAAATGAGCCCTTGTCCGGAGCTGTTGTGCATTTACTCAACACCAATTCAGGAACGGCAACCGATGAACAGGGAAATTACGAATTGACAACTGTAATGTCTGGCTCTTATGATATGGAAGTTTCAGCCATTGGGTTTGTTACCGTTGAAAGGAAGGTTGAGGTAACAACAGGAGGAGCTACTTTTGATTTTCAACTCGCTGAGGTAGCCACCCAACTGGATGCCGTGATTGTAACGGCAGAGAAGACCGAAGAGGATCTTCAAAAAATTCCGGTCAGCATCAGTGCTATTTCATCAGCAAAGATTAGGCAATACCGTATGTGGAACAGTCAGGACATCACAGCCGTAGTGCCAAACCTTTATTCTTCCAATCCGGGCGACAACAGAAATGTAACATCGATAAGAGGAATTACTTCAACTTCTTACGATCCTTCTGTAGCTACTTATGTGGATGGAGTCAATCAATTCAGCTTAGACACTTACATCGCGCCATTGGTGGACATTGAACGGATAGAAGTTTTACGCGGCCCGCAAGGAACGTTGTATGGAAGAAACGCCATGGGTGGCGTAATTAATATTATTACCAAACAACCTACTAACCAGACTTCTGGTTTTGGCGAAATCAATTTTGGGAGTTACGGACAACAGCGCTACAGTGCCGGTGTGCGCACCCCTTTGATCAAAGACAAACTCTTTCTTGGGATAGCGGGTATGTACAATCAAACGAATGGATTTTATATCAACGAATTCGACAATTCTCATTTCGATAAAAAACACGGTGTAGTAGGCAATTATTATCTGCGCTACCTGGCGGGTTCGCGCTGGTCATTCACGCTAAACGTCAAGCACAATGAAAACAGAAACCAAGGAACTTTTCCGCTGGCTTACGATGCCTTGGCCAATCCTTTTAAAGTAAATCAAAATAGCGTGGCTACCATGGTCGACAATCTTTTTAATGCTTCCTTTTCGGCTAACTACTCGGGAAACAATTTTAATTTTTCATCACAAAGTACCTACCAATCGAATTGGCGGTATTATAAACAACCCCTTGATGGTGACTTTTCTCCAATTGATGGGGTTACGATTATCAATAACTATGGAAATAAGTGGAACAATGTAAAGGTGTTGACGCAAGAGTTCAAGTTTACTTCTCCAGCTTCAGTCACTAATTTAAAATGGACGGGAGGCCTTTACTTGTATCATCAGAATAACCCCGTGAAACAAGCTACCCACTTTGGTGCGGATGCCGCTTTGGTCGCCCCTGGTGCGATACCCAATTCAAGCAGCATTGGAACAGGAACGGGACAAACTACCGGTTATGCTTTTTTTGGTCAGGCCACGTATTCGCTTACTGAAAAACTGGACGTGATTGGCGGTATGCGTTACGACTTCGAGCACAAAACTCAAAGTGCGCTGGGGCAATTTCAAATCTTTCCGGGCGCACCGTTTACTACTTTGCCTGACACTTCCGCGAAAGCAAATTTCAATGCCATCTCTCCGAAGGTAGGCCTAGCCTATCACCTAAACGAAAGCAGTAACCTCTACTTTAATTATGCAAGAGGATTTAAAACCGGTGGATTCACACAGTTTTCTCCAGACCCTTCGCAACCACCACTTTATTCGTATCAACCGGAATACAGTAACAACCTTGAAGTCGGTCTGAAGCAAACCTGGTTTGAAAATCGGATTCGATTCAATGCGGCCGCTTTCTATATTCGGACTACCAATGTGCAAGTGCCCACGTTGGTTTTGCCGCAGGCAGTAACCATCACGAGGAATGCAGGAGAACTGGAAAGTAAAGGCTTTGAAGCGGAGCTGTCGGCAACACCTTTGCCGCATTTGCAGATCGATTATAATTTTGGTTACACCAACGCGAAATATACTACCCTCATGCTTTCGCAGAATGGGAATGAAGTTAACTATAAAGGGAACCATCAACTTTTTACCCCTGATGTTACGTCCATGCTTGCGGTTCAGTACAATTGGAATATTGTTCCTTCTGAAAAAATACAATTCATTGCCCGTTTGGAATGGCGGTATTTGGGCACTCAATATTTTGATTTGGCAAACACAATCAGGCAATCTCCCTATATCGTATTGAATACGCGGATAGGTGTTACCGCCAAAAGCTGGGAACTTTTTTTCTGGGGGCGCAACTTGAACGATGCCCGATACATTTCGTATGCGTATGATTTCGGTGCCGCACACTTAGGTAATCCTAAAAATTATGGATTCACGGTGCGAAAGAATTTTTAACCCACATTGCAGCTATCCGGTCAGAAGTAGCTGTGTTTGAGGAGGTTCTA
>JADEYI010001057.1_pt1 | contig 24945 bp, 19 predicted proteins | sample 8542331 | NCBI WGS metagenome assembly JADEYI01 (sample SAMN16510988, study PRJNA670497) | mine drainage metagenome | isolation source: biofilm near Copperflume 1 | place: Germany: Marsberg coppermine Kilianstollen | collected 2018-02
GTGTTAGGCACGCCGCCAGCGTTTGTCCTGAGCCAGGATCAAACTCTCCAAACAAAGATCTATAGAAGCCTGTCACACAAGCTTCCACAAACTTCTTGGTTTAGTTCAGGTGAAGTATTCACCATCACCATCTTCCAGTCTGGAATGAACTGACAAAGATAATTTACTTTACTCATCACTCTTTAGTTGTTAATGTGCCCTGACAAAAAGAGACCGGTGGTAGCCCACCGGCGATACAACGTGAACAAACTTAGCTTATGCCGAGTAGTTTCTGTTGCTCGCTGGCCCCCTTTGTTTTTCCGGTCAGTTTTTACCGACCTCTGCTATTATACTCAACCTGCAAGCCGATGTCAAGCAAATTGCGGTGCTTTTTGGACCAATTTTGGACAGCGTGATTCTGTACCCGCCATCGCCGAAGTGCATGTATTTTGGCGCTGATCAGAGGAGCAACGCTACGGCGTGATTTGCAAAATGACAGCAGCGCTAAATAGTAGCACTTGCGCCGAAGCTCCAGCCACGATCAGTGTTCGCGCCGAAATGTATGCCGTCAGCTTCCGAGCGAACGCTGCGACGATCCATGTGCAGGCTGGAAGCATCAGCATATACCTGCCCCAACTTGAGTTCGTTGGTATTACTCCTGCCGTAAATATGAAGTAGGTAAAAGCATATATTACCATCGGCCATACGTCCGACTGCTGCACACCTGCAGGTAGCTCAAATATCCCCTTCTTGGCGAGTGCGTAATAAGCCAGGAAAGCTAAGATGACCACCCATGTAACAAGCGCTAAGGCGGCGAGGATATCTTGCGTCCAGATCGGGTTCACAGGTGGCAGTACGAAAAGCCTGGGCAGTTCGGTGTACCAACCGTTCCCCCACGTGCGGTTCACCTTCAGGCCTGCCAGGAAATTTCCTGTGATAACGCTTATGTACATCTGAAAGGCCGCTAACGAAAGAATGGCAGGCAACGTGGCAATGGCACCGTTGAGGATGCGTGTCCGTAACCGCAGGCCCTGAGGCACAAGCGCGACGTAGATGATCACCGGCACTGCAACCACTATCCCCTGACCACGAGTTTGACTTGCAAGCGCCGTAAAGAGACTTATCCATAGTAGCTGCGACATGCGAGGGTACGTACGCGCACGGAAAGCGAGCATGATCACTAATAGCGATAACAGTAGGCCAAGTGCTTCAGTATAAGCCATCGAGAAGACGAAGGACCAGGGCAGGAATGCCATTGTCCATACACTGTATTTGGCAAGCGTAATATCTCCAAGCATTTCTTTAGTCAGGTGGTAAAGCACTGCAAGTGCGACTAAAAAGAAAACGAAGTTGATAAGCACGCCCGCAATATTAAAGTTCCCCACAACGTTGGCAAGCCCAAATAACCAGCCCACACAACGCATCACCAACGGGTAAAGCGGGAAAATGTGGTAGTTCTGTTGAACATTGACGTTAGGCGAGTTCGAATAACCGTTGGCAGCAACATCTGCATACCAATTCGCATCAAAGGTGGCGGAGAGAGTGGCTAATGGCGCGTGGAGTATATACCCATAACGCACAATCTTTCCAGAATCCAGCATCCAGTCGAGAACAATAGAGACGACAATTATGCAGGTTCTTGAAAGGACAAAAGGCAGAAATACCGGTTGCAGAAATTTGACTGCCGCTGCACTGGCAACCGCCCATCTATCCTGCACGTTGGGTCTCGTAGTAGCTTGGACACTCATCCCTACGAGTTTACCCGTATTTGGAGATTAAGTTCACATTTAGAGCGGAAATTGGGAACAAAGTACTACAAGATAAGAACGGAGTCTACTTCATTCTAGGCACGAAGCAGTTAGACGTGTGTGCCGATTCCGCGCCCACCACCACGCTTGACTTCCGGAAGGCAGCATTCACGATCATCAGCACTACTGACCTGTCGTAAGAAGGCGTGCACCCTGGCGTTTCGTACTCCAAGGCCGCTCCCGACCATCGCGGCGCTGCCTACCTTGGGAAGAATTGCCACTGTCACCAGGGCCGCCTGTTCAACAACACGTTGCAGTTCCTTGAGAGCCCTGGCCCGCCTTGCCACAAGTAGCTGGATGGAGTGAATTGTGAACGCCTTATCGAATCAGCCAGTGGCCGGTCCGCATATGAGGGTCGACTTGCGCTATGGTCCACAAGTTCTCAGGAAGATGATCAACTGCCATTGCCTACCAACTATTCGAATAGCCTCCTCATGAAGGCAGTGGTAGTGGTCATCAAGACCCTGCGCGTTCACTTCGGGCTGCGACAGGGTATGCTCTTTGCTGCCCTCCTCTGAATACGAAAGCCGGGCTACACGAACCACTGCAGCCTGTGTCCGCGTGGTCGTCGTAAATTACATCTCCCGCCTGCCCTCTAGCGCCCGGCCCAACGTTGGCACCACGAGCTTGATACTTTGTCCAGATATCTTCATTCGAGCGTGCGTTGTATGCCTGACAACTCTTTGAGAGCTTCGACTACAAGAAGGTGGCTTAATTTTGCTCTAGGGAGGATCGGGCAACCCTCTGACTTATACTAACCCTGCGGGGGCATCCGGCGTGCATTGCGCTTCGTCCCTCCGAATCGCCCTAACGGAGCTTGAAGAGATAAACCGAGTCTTCATGGAAGACAACTTGCACACGGTCGCTTTGTAGAAGATTTTTAATGGAAAGCTGGCCCCCACGCGAGCCGATGTAGACGTGGGTAACGCCTGCTGCCTTAAGCGTTTCCCACCCCACCGTGCCTGAGGCAAAATTGGCGTCCAATGGTTCTTTATCTATTATGTCAAGTAAGCTTTGCAGGTAATTTGGGTCAATGGCGCGCTCGTTGTATGCCGTGCCAGGGGGCACTGACGAAGGGACGCCACCCGTCACCAGGGGTACCCAGAGGCCTGCATCGCTGCCTTGCACCGACGCTTTTGACCAGGGAAAAGAGAAGGGATTAGCCAGCACATAAGACCCTATAGGCAAATTATCTCGCATCCAGACCAGCGCGTCGGCATCGGCCTTTGACACATAAGGCTTGAGATCAATCATCGAGGAAATAGAGAGGAGCGAGGCCAGCCCTCCACTGATGCCCGCCAACAATATGAGAACGGCAACCGAGCCGCGCCAGGCTTGCTGACTTACGTGGCCCCAGTTGTTGCCTTGTACAAGGAGCCATCGGCCCAGCGCAATGAGCGCATATCCGGCCAGAATGCACGCTGGAAGCCATGCACCTGTCGCCAGCGTGGTCGCATCCAAATAGCCGGAGTAAGGCAGGCGCAGAGGCAGTATATAAGGGTTGGACCATAGGCCAAGCAGCAGCCACACCAACGTGGGCAGCAGGAGCAAAGCTTCAAGGCGTGCGGCGCGCCACATAATCGCTGCCACAATGATGGCTTCGAGTAACAACCAGGCAAAAGCAGGAAATAGCAGGCCGGATTGCCCGAAGAAGCTGATATTAATGTAGAGCACAGGAGTGATGCTTACTATCCAGGCTGCCACGCTGAGGGGTAGACGCCAGCGCCGCCCCACCAGCAGTTGCCAGATCATGATTGCCAGCGCCAGACTGGAGAGAGCAAAGAGAATGGTGATAGATGGATGGGAGAGCAGTCCGAGCCCTACTGATTGATTAAGGGAGTAATAGTCTGAGGTATCGGTTGACGTTTTGTTCACGAAATGGGTGGTGAAGTTGCTCCATAGATTCAGCACCCATGGAAGCAGAGCGGCCAACGCCAGCAACGCTACAACGCCTGTGCGCCTGAAAGGGAGAAGAAGTTCCCCGATTGTTGCCTTTGCTCTGAGCGATAACAACAATCTATAGAATAGATAGAGAACGACGAAGGCAGCATAGACCATAGCTATCCTGTAATGAGAGAGCGCGAGGCCCGCTGCGCCTATGACCGCGAGCATATAGGGGCCGGATTGCCGGCGGGCGCTCTGCCATGTGATGCGCGCCGGAGTTGCGCTTTGCGCAGCCACAGAGCGCGGACGGTTGAGCACTTCAAGCAAGAGGAGCCATGATACGGGCAACAACATCAGCCCAAGCCCCTGTGTGTAGCGGCTCCAGTTGACGTAGAAGGCGGGGAAAATGCTCACAAGCCCCACCAGCGCACCCGAGGCAAGGCCAACCCAGCGATCTCCCCCTGCCTTCCAGCAAAAGAGGGTGAGCGTCAGCACAGGGAGCGCAGTGGAAATCTGTCCAGCCTGCGGCATCAGCAGCATCATATCCGCAGCCGAGGTGCGCCCTGACAACCACCCCACAGAGGCGGTCAGCGCGTGGAAGCCAAAGTGATAGGTGAAGGATGAAAGCGGGGCGTACGGCAGGTAATTTGCAGGAATGCCCCCGGCACGCACGAACATCTCGGCTATGAGTGTGTGGTGGTAAGCGTCCAGGCCCATCCCCGCATACGCATCACGCAGCGATAGCAGCCTACCCGCAACGGTCACGAAGAACGTCCCCATGAGCAGCGTCCAGAAAGTTGCGTCCCGGCGTGTAACGCTCTTTATGTCAACTCTAGGTTTGTAGCGCCACCACCAGGCAGCAATGGCCGCCGCGCATAGGATCAGCACTAACCACATAGCTACAGTGCCCATGCGGATGCCGACCGCGCGGGTCAGCAGGAGAAAAACAGGTATGGAGAGAGCGGTGACTGCGGGAGCCGCGAGGAATCGCTGCCCTGCTGTGAGGCTGTTGGGCAGCCAGAGGAGAAGGGCGGTCCCGGGGAGCAACAGGAGCAATATCCAGGAGAGAATGAGCGCTATCTCTCCCGTTGCTGCCTTCACGATGTCTCGCCAGAGCATCGGCAGGTCGTAATAGTACCCTACGGTCATCGCCAGGTCGCCGGGTGCAGGCCCCGCATCGGTGTACATAGCGCCCGAAGATAGAGCGTCGAAAGAGTTGTACCGGGCAGACACCAGGCTCTTGAGCGGCTCTCCCGGGCTGTCCAGGACGAGGGTATAAGTTTGCCCCGCAGATGCCGCAACAGGCGAGAAATTGATTGTGAGATAAGGATTGGTGGCAAAGCTCGCGCTTGATAATGAAGCAGAATATACGGGCGACCCGCTGAGGCCGTCACCCGATAAGAGGCGAATCCGCCCTGGCGGCTGCAAAACGGGAAAGTTTGATAGCTGAAGCTGGATGGTGCTGAGGTTAGCCCTGGGGCTGAGGAAGCTCTGGCCCACCAGGCTGGTGTCGAGTTGCTGTGTCGTGCTATCCTGAAGGTTTTGCTCAAAGCTGCGTAACTCAAGGCCCTTATTGAGCGAAAGAGCGCCCCATACCAGCACTGCCAGCAGAAGTAGAAGAGAGCAGAGAGCAAATATCGCTCGCGTGCTGCTTCTGAACGGCACGTTGCTGAAGAAGCTGGGCATACGTATAGTAGCGGCACGGCCCTGGTTGGCGGGTCTTCTTGCAGGCCGGGCAGGCAAGGGCGTCCGGGCAGAAAAAGCCACCCATGGAGGAATCATACTGCGCCCCTATACAACCACTATTTCCCTCTGAGAGAAAGTGAGAGGCGACAGACCACCATCAGTTAGCAGGTAAGTATCCTCGATACCTATAGCGCCCCTACCTGCAAATATGAGCTTAGGCTCGACCGCAAGCGCCATCCCTTTCTGAAGAATGCCGGCGGTGCCACGCTGCAGCGGCGGGTATTCATCAAGCTCAAGGCCAACGCCATGACCTACAAAAGGCACTTTCTGCCCCGGCGACTCCTCTTCGGGCGGTCCCATGAAGTTGTCGCCATAACCCAGAGCGGTAGCGCGCTGCAACGCCATGTCATAGACATCTCCACTGGTGACACCAGAGCGTACTTGCTCTTCGAGATAGCGGGCTACATCGCGCATAGCTTCATATGCGTCAAGCCAGAACTGAGAGAGCTTGCCGATAGAAAGCATCCGTGTTTGGTCAGCGATATAGCCGCCCCACTCACCCGAATAGTCGAGAAGCACAGGCTCGCCACGCTTGATTTGTCTGCTACCAGCACCGTAGGGCGCCCAAGGGCCGGGGCCGTAACCCCCTGTGGGCGAGTTCATAAAAGAGGGGAGAGCGCCGGAGTCACCCGCCAGGAGGTGCCCCATGTGCATCTCCTGACCATATGCCCTGATGCGTACTGCCCCGCTATGCCCAGCGATACGTGTGGCCGCTTCAACCATTGATGCAAGTTCGATCTCCCGCATACCTTCGTGTAGGTGCTCGGCGGCTGTGCGCAGGCCGGCCTCCGCCACCTCAGCAGCCCTCCTGATCTGGGTAATCTCGTAGTCGCTCTTGATAGAGCGCACCTGCCGGAAGAGGCTGCTTGCGTCCACCAGTTCCGCGCCCAACGAGGAGAGCGCCTTGCTGTATGCATTAAATATTGATACAGGCAGCGTATCCAACTCAAAGCCGATACGACCTGGATGGCCGCCAGCACCTTCTATGAGGCCCGGCAACTCCTTGAGAGAGCGAATACCTACCACGCGCATCTCGCCGAGGCGCGACACAGTCTGCGCTCGGCCCAGGTGCTTGCGCACCATCAGCAGAGGCTCGCCAGTGGCAGGCAGGTAAAGTTGAGCTTGCTGTACTACGCCCGAAAGGTAGAAAATGTCGGCGTTTTGCGTGGCCAGTACGCCGTCAAGGTCAGCCTCGCGCATGGCTTCTTGCATCCGAGATGCGCGAGCAGCTAATTCATCAAAAGGGGTAGCTTGCACCGGAACCTGAGCAATGTCAAGGCTGTTATCAATTAAAGGGGAAGACATAGGTAAAGACCACCAGGTGGGATAGTTGCTCAAAGTATAGCATAGCGCGGCGGCCTGTGGCTAACGGCGTTTCGAGGGTACTACTTACGCGCAACTTGACAAAGAGCGTGCACTTTAGTTACAATGCGCTGTTACCGTGCTAAAAATATAAGCGGCAAAGAACCCACCTGCTCCCATTCCCATATTCTCATAGGGAAAATACTGCCCTGAAAGTGAGGTCCTCTCTATATGATAGAGGTGGAGCACCTGACCAAATACTATGGAACCTCTCCTGCTGTCCGAGATGTCTCGTTCAACGTGGAGCAAGGTGAAATCCTGGGGTTTCTCGGGCCGAATGGCGCAGGTAAAACCACCACGATGCGCATGATCACCGGATACCTTCCGGCCACATCAGGCACCGTGCGCGTGGCAGGCTACGATGTGGCCGAAAAGTCGCTACAGGCTCGCCAGCACCTTGGCTACTTACCCGAAACAGTCCCTCTTTACACAGAGCTAACTACACGCGAATACCTTGATTTTCGGGGGCGCATCACCGGCCTTAACAACAGCAAGGAACGCCGCGCTCGAATCAATGAGGTAATGGACGAGCTAAACCTGGGCAGCGTTGTGGACAGGCTCATAGGCAATCTGTCGCGAGGCTACAGGCAAAGGGTTGGCCTCGCACAGGCGATGCTGCACAACCCGGACGCTCTGATCCTCGATGAGCCAACTGTGGGTCTAGACCCTGTGCAGATCACCGAGGTTCGCGCACTCATCAAAGAGCTAGGACGCAGCCACACGATCATCCTCAGTACGCACCTCCTGGCGGAGGTGAGTATGGTCTGCAACCGCGTGGTCATAATCAATAGGGGCCGCCTTGTGGCTGTAGACACCCCTATTCACATGGCGGCGGGCGCGAGCCAGCAGCAGAAGGTGCAGCTTGAAGTGGGCGGCGCTCCTGCGGAAATACTCGTTGCGCTGCGATCTGTACAAGGGGTCGCCAAAGTAACCACTATGTCACAGCAAGGCTCAAACCAGGTGGCCTATGGGTCAACTGACAGCGCCGAAGTTACCATGCCCGTCTCCGAGGTAGCCCTCCCTGAAGGCGTCAATCTTTTCCAGGTTGATGGAAACGAGGGCGCTGATATTCGCGCTCAAGTAGCCTCAGCGGTCGTGGGCGGCGGATACAAGCTTCTCGAGCTGAAGAGCATCACACCTACACTTGAAGACATCTTTATCCAGGTTATCACTCAGGAAGAAGAGAACGAAGAAGCCTCCGCAGGCCAGATCACCTCTGACCTTGCTGGTGATGGCGCGGGCGGAGACGAGTACGGAGACGGCAGCGAATACGATGGCGGCTATAAGGCCACGCCCCAGGTGCGTACGCGTGTGACGGCCAGAAAGAGGGTGAGGCGATGAGAAACCTGCTGAATATCGCAGCTAAGGAGATGCGCTCCTACTTCGTATCCCCTGTGGCTTACCTCATCGTCGCCTTCTGGCTGATCGCCTCAGGCTTCTTTTTCTGGCTGTCGGTGAGCATCACGGCGCAGGCAAGTATGACCGACGTCTTCGGGGTAATACCCGTCTTCCTGCTGCTTATATCTCCGGCGCTCACGATGCGCCTGCTCGCTGAGGAGTCGCGCACAGGTACACTCGAGCTATTGCTCACCGCGCCGGTGCGAGACTGGGCGGTGGTGCTTGGCAAGTTTCTAGGCGCGCTCGGCTTATACGCCACAATGATCGCCCTCACGCTGGTCTACCCCTTGATCTTTGTTATCTTCGGTGGGAATCCCGACTGGGGTCCTATCTGGAGTGGCTATCTGGGGCTGGTATTGCTGGGCATGACGTTCCTGGCGATAGGCATATTCGCATCAGCCCTCACCTCAAACCAGATGGTCTCGGCTGTGATTGCCTTCGTGATACTGCTCCTTTTCTACATAATCGGGCAGATAGGCGGCAATGTGAACGCAGGAGCAGGGGCCTTTCTGTCGCAGCTCTCACTGTTGACCCGTTTTGACTCCTTCACCCGTGGGGTTATAGACCTGAAGGACGTTATCTTTTACCTTACCTTTACCGCAGTGGTGCTTTTCATCACCGTGCAAATTGTTGAAACCCGGAGGTATCGCGCATGAGATCAACGCGCTCCCTTGTCTCTATGATTGCGGGGTTCTGCGCTCTGGCCTTCGTCCTCATGGCGCTGGTTTACTGGGCTGCGCTGGCAACGCCGCCGCTCAGTATTTCCAGCATTGATTGGCCTTTGCGCATCCTCATAATCGCTACTGTTGTGGCTTTCAGTATTTACCTTGTTGCCAGTCCCGAATCGGTCGGGCAGACAGTGGGTAAGCGTAGCACGCGCCTCGGAGCAAACGCCCTCATCGTCTCGATTGTGGCGCTTGCTATAGGCGTTGTAATCAACGTGATTGTTGGCGCTGTGCCAACCGTTCGAGCTGATCTGACAGCGGGGCAAGACTTCACAGTCGCCCAGCAGACCATCAATATCTTGCGCGGCCTCGGTACACGCAATGAGCGTGTACAAGCAATTGCCTTTTTCGGCCCGCAGGATAACCGCCAACCGGCAGTGGATCTACTCAAAGAGTACCAATCGTACACGTCGAACTTTACTTACCAGTTTATTGACCCAGTGGCGCAACCTGCTATTGCTGCGCAATATGCGTTGACACGCTCCGGCGTCGTCATATTCAGCAACGGCAAGCGCAAGGAAACAGCCACAAGTGTAAGCGAGCGCGACTTCACAAGCGCGATCTTGCGGCTTGAGCAGACAGCCCCAAAGACAGTGGTCTTCCTTACCGGGCATGGCGAGCGCGACCCTAACGATTCGGCCCAGGCTGGATACTCACAGGCATCGCAGTCGCTGCAAGCCAACAACTACCAGGTTACCGTAAAAAATCTGCTCACCTCAACGATTACAGTCTCCGATACAAACGTGCTGGTAATCGCCGAGCCGGTGCGCCCGCTGTCGAGCAAGGAATTACAGACAGTGCAAAGCTACCTCGATAGCGGCGGGCATGTACTGGTACTTCTCGACCCGGTAATGCCGGTCGCCGCGCTTCAACCTTTAAGCGATACACTTAAAAAGTACGGTGTTGCGCCGCAGCCCGGCGGCATCGTTGACCTGCAGAAGACCTTCAGCAGTCAGGACCCAACAGTGATTGGCGCGGACACATACCCAACTAGCGACATCACGACCGATCTCTCCGCCAATCGTTTGCCCACCCTCTTCGCGCTGTCAATGGGCGTCTCTACCGCTGTAACACCCACCACGAAATACACGGCGAGCGCCATTGTGAGTTCCTCAGGCGGCCCGCCTACAAGCTGGCTTGAGACGGACATCAGGCCCGGCAACACCGGAAGCATCCAGCTACAATACGATGCCGGTAAGGATGTGCCAGGCCCGATAAATGTTGCGGTGCAAGTGGAGCCGCAGGCCCTCACATCATCTACACCTGTGACAGCTACAAACGTGCCCAAGACGCGCCTCGTCGTCTTTGGCGATGTGGACTTCGCAAGCAACGCTGTCTTGTCGCAGATCAGCCAACAGGGACTTTCGATCTACAACGTCGATCTTTTCGGCAATACAGTCTCCTGGCTGGCGGGCGCGAACGAGCTTGTTTCCATACGCCCCAAGGACCCAGCCACGCCGCGCGGACTTACAGTTGATACGGGCCAGAAGAATGTAATCTTCGTCGCATCAGTCATCGGCCTGCCGGTGCTAGTGCTGCTGCTCGGCGGCATCAACTGGTGGAGGCGTCGGTAAGCCATGGAACGATATAGAACAACCATAATCTTGTTTATAGTGTTGATTGTGCTCGGAGGGGCAGCCATCTTTCTGAGCAACAATAGCTCTGTTAATACGGCTGGGGTGCCCACGGCCGTGCCCACAGTCTACGTGTGGCAAGAGCCTAACCCGGTGGTCGCTATGGACGTGGTGAGCGGCACCGGCAAGGTTAGCCTCACCAGGAACCTGTCAACTACTGTATGGATGCTCACCGCGCCTATCCAGTTCGAGGCGGATCCCGCGGTAGGCGATGTGGCAAGCAGCTTGCAAAACCTTGCGGCCACCAGCGTCGTGACCGATACGAGTAACCTGGCGCAGTTTGGACTGGACAAGACAAGCTTTACTATTACTTCGACCTTTAGCGACACCAAGCGCACCAAGCGCATCCTGTTGATCGGCGGGCCGACCTTCAGCGGCGACAGCTACTATGTGAAGCCCCAGGACACCAACAAAGTGTATGTGGTAAGCAATACGACGCTGGAGCCGATACGCACATGGCTCACAACGCCGCCCAAGCTACAACCGACCGCCACGCCGCTGCCCATAACCGTCGTGCCTACTTCTACTCTAACAATTACAGGGACAATCACGCCGTCGAGCGCGATCCAGGTGCCGACTTTCGGCGCTAGCCTGCCCATTACGGGGACAAGCAAGATAACGAGCACAACAACCCTCACCGTGACATCACCTAGCGGCGCAAACCCCACAACACCGTTAGCGTCGCCGATAGCAAAACCGAGCGTTACCCCGTAACAGACCAGGGATTAGTGGTTATTAGCTGCTAATCCCTAGTCCCTTGTATGTGTCTGCATAGCGCTGGGGCACTCGGCCAGTGATGAGGGTGCCTCTCTCTGTATGCTCCTCACTCTCTACTACCCCTTTTTCGTGGAAGAGGGCTACCAGGTCGCTGGCGCTGTAGGGGACAAGCGCCTTTACAGGCACAAGAGATGCGCTGAGTGTGCTCTGTACCTGCTTCAGCAGTCCGTCGAGGCCCCAGCCTTGCTTTGCCGAAACCGGCACGTAGTTGGCTCCTAGCTCCATGTCAGCGGCGATCCTTACACTGATGTTCTCGGCGGGTGCCAACGCACCATTGCTGTCGTCTCTGCGGTCGTTGCGGGCATCGTAGTCGGCCAGATTCTTGAAGAGACTGTCAATCTTGTTGAGGGCAACAATGAGAGGCTTATCACCCACACCCAACTCGCCGAGCACCCTCGCCACTGTTTGCGCTTGCTCCTCAGCATTGGGGTGCGTCAGGTCGAGCACATGTACGAGCAGGTCGGCGTCCTTGATCTCCTCAAGGGTCGCTCTAAAGGCAGCGACAAGCTGAGTGGGTAGGCGCTGGATGAATCCCACCGTGTCGGTAAGAAGCGCCTCCTGCCCGTCCGGCAGGCGTATCAGCCGAGTGGTGGGGTCAAGTGTGGCGAAAAGGACATTCTCAGCACGCACCTGCGAATCTGAGAGGGCATTTAAGAGGGTTGATTTGCCCGCGTTCGTGTAGCCCACTAGCGCCACTACCGGCACCCCTTCACGGCGGCGCTTCTGGCGGTATAGCTCGCGGTGGGCATGCACCTCTTTTAGCTCACCTTTCAGCTTGGAAATACGCTCGTTGGCCCGCCTACGGTCAACTTCAAGCTGAGTTTCGCCGGGACCGCGCAGGCCCACACCCCCGACAGCCTGCCTCGAAAGGTGGGTCCACATTCTTGTGAGCCTGGGCAGACGGTATTCAAGCTGGGCAAGCTCCACCTGGAGGCTACCTTCTCGTGTTTGCGCGTGGCGTGCGAAGATGTCAAGGATCAGCGCGGTTCTATCGAGAATCTTTGTATCAAAAAGGTCCTCCAGGTTACGCTGCTGGCTGGGCGTCAACTCCTCATCGAAAAGGAGGAGGTCGGCGCCTAGCTTCTCTTTTAGCTCCCTTATCTCGCTGATTTTGCCTTTGCCCACCAGCGTAGTGCTATTTGGCTGTGAGAGCTTCTGCGTGATACGCCCGGCGACGTCAACACCGGAGGTGGCGGCGAGTTGCTCTAGCTCATCAAGCGAGTCGTCCACGTTCCATAACGAGCGGCCAATCTCCACGCCTATTAACAAGGCTCTTTCTACGGGTTTGTGAGTTACTGTCAAATGTGTGCTGATATCTGTTCCTCCAAAATTGCTGGAGAGCTTCTAGAACTCCAGCTTGAGAAGCCTGCCTATCGCGTCGTCCACCTCGGCATCATGAACTGTTAGCGAGATGCGGAAGTAGCCTTCGCCTTGCTTCCCATAGCTTGAGCCTGGGGTGAATGCCACCCCAGTCTTTTGCAATACCATGTCGGTAAAGTCACGTGATGTGTATCCGTTGGGCACGTGCGACCACAGGTAGAGGCTGGCTTTTGGCCTTTCTACCTTGATACCTATCTGGCAGAGCATATCGCAGAGCTTGTCGCGGCGCTGCCTGTAAATATCGTTGCGGGCTGTAATCCACGACTGCTCGCCTGTGAGCGCGGCGATTGCTGCGTCCTGCACAGCGCCATATATGCCGGAGTCGATATTAGTCTTGATACGCCCCAACACATTTATTATCTCGGGGTTGCCTACAGCCATACCTATGCGATTCCCTGCCATAGAGTAGGTCTTGCTTAGGGAGTTGAATTCGACAGCTATCTCTTTCGCGCCGGGCACCTGCATAATAGAAGGCGGGCAGTAGCCGTCGTAGGCGATCTCGCTGTATGGATTGTCGTGGGCGATAATTATATCGTGCTTCCTGGCCCAGCTTACCGCCTTTTCAAAGAATGTCAGGTCGGCCACAGCGCCGGTAGGGTTGTTTGGATAGTTGAGCCAGATAACATTCACTCCATCCAGTTGCGCAGGAGTAAACGAGTCAAAGTCGGGCAGCCAGCCATTCTCCTCACGCAGAGGCATGGGGTGCGGTATGCCATCGGCCATTAGCGTGCCATATTTGTAGACTGGATAGGCGGGGTCGGGTACAAGCGCGCCCTCACCAGGGTCAACGAAAGCGAGTGCGACGTTGGCTATGCCCTCTTTCGAGCCGATTAGGGGCAGTACTTCGGTGTCCGGCTCAAGATGCACACCGAAACGCTGCGCATACCAACCGGCTATCGCCCTTCTGAGGGCAGGCTTGCCAAAGTAGTCGGGGTAGCGGGCGTTCTCATGCCGCGCAACAGCCTCCTGAAGCTCTGCCACAAGATAATCGGGCGTGGGCACATCAGGATCACCCATGCCGAAGTTAATGACGCTGATGCCCGAAGCCCTGAGGTCCGCTATCCGCTTTGCCATCCCAGCGAATAGATAGGGCGGTAATTTATCAATGCGTGCGGCGAACTTCATAGCTCGATCAACTCCCTTGCTGCTCGTATAAAGTATTTATCATTATACAGTAAATGGGCACAAAGGGATTAGGGAGCAGGAATTAGCTGCCAGGCACTGAACCCCTTGCCAGGCGAATAGCTTCGGCGCGAGGATCAGCATCTGTGGTGTCTATCCAGTGGGCGTGAGGAAGGCGGCGAAACCAGTTTTGCTGATGGCGCACAAAGGCGTGCGTGTCCCACTTGATGCGCTGGATTGTTTCGGCCAGGGTCGAGCGACCGTGCAAGTAGTCACCTGTCTGGCGATAGCCGATTCCGCTCATAGAGGGGAGATCGAAAGAGTAGCCGTGTGCATGTAGCGCCTCTACTTCAGCTATCAGGCCGCGCTCGAATTGCATCTCCACGCGCAGGTCAATGCGGCGGTAAAGCTCTTGACGCTCACAGCGCAAGCCAATGTTGAGGATGTTGTAAGGGGCAGGCTCTTTGCGCTGCTGCTCACTGATAGGCTGGCCTGTGCTGATAGTCACCTCGATGGCGCGAATGATTCGCCGGGTATTCGTGGGCAAGATTACAGATGCGGCCACCGGGTCGAGTTGCCGCAACCTGTCGTGCAATCGCTCAGAGCCAACTACTAAGGCCTCTTGTTCAAGCAATGCCCTCAGCTCAACGTCTGGCTCGACGCGTGGTATGGTCCAGCCCTCAACCACCGCATTTACGTATAATGGAGTACCGCCAGCCAGCACGGGCACCTTGCCTCTAGCAAGCACATCTTTAATAACCGCATGCGCTTCCGACTGGTAAAGTGCGAGGGTATAGGGGGCATCAGGGTCAACAAGATCAATCATGTGGTGCGGTACGCGTTGCAGGTCATCGGCAGAAGGCTTGTCAGTGCCGATGTTCATATAGCGATATACCTGCCGAGAGTCGGCGGTAACGATCTCCCCGCCAACTGCCTCGCAAATAGCGATAGCTGCCGCGCTCTTGCCAACAGCGGTCGGGCCAAAGAGGGCGAGCAGGGGAGGAAGAGCAGGCGAGTCCATAGGTAAATTATACACGGGTGTTGCAGGGATTGGGGATTAGCTACTAATCCCTCGGCCTCGCTTGCCCTTTGACAAAGGCTTTGTTAAAATGTTTCATGGCTAGACCAAAGGAGAATACTTGCTGTGAGATTCATAGGAAACATTTTCAAAGTGATTATAGGCTTCGTCATGATGGTGGCTGTGGTCCTGATCGGCATATTTATCTACGCGTCGGTCTCCAGAGCGCTGAGCGCGCTACCTGTGCCAAGTAGTGGTAACAGTGGTAGTGGCGGCAGTACCGCAGCTACAGGTAACGAGACTGTCATGTTCACGGTAAAGCCAGGAGAGACGCCAAACCAGATTGCTGACAATCTACAGAACGCGGGCGTGATCAACTCGTCGTTTATCTTCATGCTCAACTATAAGACCAGCGGCGGCAATAAGTCGCTCAAAGCAGGGCGCTTCCAGCTACAAAAAGGGATGGACCCAGCTACGGTTATCAGCACACTCAGCACTTCGCCCGCAGAGATAGGGGTGAAGTTCACCGTCATCGAGGGCACGCGCCTGGAGCAGATTGCGGAGAAGCTGTCGAGCGAGGGGATCATCAGCAGCAGCACTTTCTTGAGTATGACCACCACTGCTGCGGGCGCTGCCGCATTCAATGATGATTTTATTGCGTCGTCGGGCAAGCCCGCGGGCAAGGGTCTGGAAGGAGTACTTTTCCCCGACACTTATGAGATCAAGCAGGGCGGGGGCGACAATTCGGAAGCTGTGGTCAAGATAATGCTGCAAACTATGGAGCAGAAGATCACGCCGGCGATGCGCCAGTCTATAGCCGCAAGCGGGCGCAGCGTCTACGATGTACTTACCGTTGCCTCCATTGTGCAGCGAGAAGGAGTGCTAAAGGAAGAGTTGCCAACGATTGCGTCGGTCTACTGGAATCGCCTGAACAAGAATATGATCCTCAATGCCGATCCCACGATACAGTACGCGATAGGCAAGTTCCCGGAATGGTGGCCTGTGCTAAGCCTCGATGACCTGAAAATAGACAGCCCCTTCAACAGCTACACCACGGGCGGTCTGCCGCCGAACCCTATCTGCGCGCCGGGCCTCGACGCTATCAATGCGGCAATCTCCCCCGCGCAGACCGACTATCTCTACTTCGTTGCAAAGAACGACGGGAGCAACACCCACGCATTTGCGCGCACCTATGAAGAACACCAGCGCAATCTTGTCACGTACGGCAACAGGTAAACAAAGGTGGCGAGTGCATTCAGCACAGCCAATAAATTATGGAACCGTGAGCGGAAGTGCAGTGCTCATCAAGGCCTGCTTACAGTGTAATCAAACGATAGCAGCCACCCCCACGCCCTGCAACACACTCCAGAGGCTAGCCAAAATCACACGCCCCGCGGGTGCCGTAATATATCCGCTGCGGGCTGAATGATTCACTTGCCGCACGACCCCCGTGCTCCCGTCTTGGGCTCATTGTTACCCAATCTCTGAGGCTCAGAGGCTCCAAGATAGCAAGAAGCCCTGTGGTTTAGACAGGGCTTCTTGCTTCGAGGAGGGAGGAGGATAATTTAGCGAATTAGGTTGCCTATTTACCTCTTACTGACCACTGGGCCTAGAGCCTAGCACAATGGTCACTTCCTTTTCGGTGGTGCTGTTGGGTGCCAGTACTGACACCTTTACGCTGTCACCTATTTTGCGCTTCATCAGCTGTTGAAGGAGCGTATCACTGCTTGTCAAGTCAACACCATCGAACTTGGTGATTATACTCTGGGGCACTATGCCTGCCTTGTCGGCTGGGCTGCCTGCTGTGACATCGGTCACGTAAACGCCGTGATTGAGCGCCAGATTATAGTAGGCGGCTACTTGAGGCGTAATATCCTCGTAAGTAATGCCGAGGAACGGACGTGCCACCGAGCCGCTCTTTATCAACTGAGCGCTTACTGACTGCACTGTGTTGCTCGGTATCGCGAAGCCGAGGCCCTCTGCCACATCGCCCATTGATGATGTGCGTACGACTGCCACGTTTATGCCTATCACGTTACCGTTGATGTCCAGCAGCGGGCCACCGGAGTTGCCGTGGTTGATTGCCGCGTCTGTCTGGATCAAGTCGCGGAGCGAAGTTGTACCGGAGTCTTGTATCGTGCGGTGAAGGCCGCTAACTATACCCTCTGTGACGCTGTTGCTGTACTCACCCAGAGGTGAGCCTATTGCCACTGCAGGCTGACCAAGCTCAAGCTGGTCGCTGTTGGCGAATTGTGCGATTGTCGAGACGGCCTTGTTCACCTTAATGACCGCCAGGTCAGAGTAAGGGTCGGTGCCTACGATTGTGGCAGGCGCTTCTGTACCGTCAGCGAAGATCACCTTGAGGCTCATTTGACCATCAATAACGTGGTTATTAGTTACAATATCGCCGTTGGTATCAATGATCACACCTGAACCTTCTGCTGTGCCGCCACTTTGACCGCCTGGTATCGTTCCAGGGCTGTTGGGTGTCGTACCCGGGGTCGTCGGCACGCCTGGGAACGGATTACCACCGCCGTTGCGACTTGATCCGCCCGTGGTGGGAGCAAGAGTGTTGACCACTGTTACTACCGATCCACCCGCTTTGCGTACTGCTGCGCGTGCATCTACAATGCCGCCACTTTGTTGCGCCGGGGCTGCCTGGGTGGTCGTTGCCTGGTCTGCCTGCGCCGGTGCGCTATTGTTAACTACTTTTTGCGCTGTGGAAACCACAGGGGCCGCTAGCGAGGCGAGGCCACCATTCTTGAAGCCGCTGCCGTTTACCGCCAGAGCGCTGAGGCCCAGAAGCGTTACAACGAGCAGTGCGGCTAGAACTATTTTTGCGAAGCCTTTGATGCCGATTGGTGATTTTTCCATCTTTATGACTCTCTCTTTTTCTGTGATTATGATAATAAGTCAGGCCTCTCCCGCTTCCGCCAGGTGGTCTACACTCTCCCTGGGCGTCACAGTCGTTGTGACTTGCGGTGAGAGCAAAGCCCACAGGAGAGGCCCGTTCGTTTTCAGATCAACAAGAGCGCACCATACGACGACCGCGGCTAGGTCCCATTCCCTAAGTTACACTATTCGCTACCAGTGCCCTTACTGGCATGTGCGCTCTCGTGATGGTTTTATTATCGCAGTTGTACGTTAAAGAAACCTTAGAGGAGTATTAGAGTTAGATGAGAGTTAATCGGCGCGCTCGAGCGGCTATTTGCTCAACGTGCGGCGTAGCGCCACTACGTTACCTTACACATGTTAACATAGTAGCCCCTCCTGAGTAAGAAGAGGGGCCGAAGTAAATCGTCTCTACCAAGATATAACCGCGTATGCTGGTAAGAGCAGTTAGCCTTGACTGCTGCCGCTGTTCTGACTGCTAAAGCCATTGCCGCCTGTGGGCAGCTTCTGGCCGAACCAATCTCTCACAGCTTGCGAGTCCTGCTCGCTCCAGCCGTAGCTGCGAGTCAGATCTTTCCAATACTGGATGTCGTTACCACCTTCTGTGAACTGGCGCTCAAGCTCCTGTATCTGGGTCTCGCTTACGCTATTCAGAACGCTGGGGCGATTCTCACTGTTGTCCATAGTCCGTTTGTCTCCTTTTTCTCTCGACCGGTTATCTAGCTTGGCTTTCGCGCTATCAGACTTCGTTGACATTCACACTCTGGGTGCTGGTCGTGGTGCTCGTAGTAGCTGTGCCCGGGGTAGCTGGCACATTGACGGTGAGCAAACCATCGCCGGCGGTTTCTGTCGTGGGCACGTTGATATTGACACTCTGGTTTGCAGGCGGCTGGGGGGCTGGTGTCTCAGTCGTCGTGACCGTCTTCTCTACCCGTGTAACTTCGTTCGTCATGGCTTTTTCCTTTCGCATATTTTCAGACCACATGTACGTGTTCACGCATCCAGGGTCGCTGTAACTACCCGGCCTGAGCCGGTAACGCCCTATGCTATGAAAATGCAATATGTATGCCATCAGTGGTCGGTGGTCAGTACGCTCGCCGGGTCCTTATTGCTAAAGGTGCAACATCTAAATGCAGCTACCGACCACTAACCACCGACAACTGGCTGCTAGAAGACGCGTGCGCCTGGCTGGACATCACGTTCCGGCGTGAGCAGCACCACCGCGCCCTGCCGGGCCACGCCCTCCGAAGGAAGGCCAAGCACAAGCACCTCAGACGGGAAGCCCGCGATCTTGCGGGGTGGGAAGTTGACCACCGCCAGCACCATCCTGCCAATAAGCTCCTCCGGGCTGTAGAGCGTAGTCAATTGTGCGCTCGATCTCTTTGTGCCCAACGGGCCGAAGTCGAGGGTGAGCTTGTATGCAGGCTTGCGCGCTTCAGGAAAAGGCTCACATCGGGTGATGCGGGCCGCACGAATATCAATCTTGTCGAAAATGTCAATTGTTGTAATTTCGTCTGCCTCATCCAGGTTTCCGTCCAATCTTAGCTCCTGCTGTTCAAGATGGTTATATTCGCGCTACGCGGCCCGGGTGGCTATGGCATATGGAGCGGGTAGCGCCGGTGATCCGCCCCTTTGATTCCACATTCGGGTGGTCTACGATGTGTCGGGGAGCGCGTCTGGTACAGTTGATACTGAGCAGCAAGCCGCGCAGCACAAGTACAGGACTTTACCACTACCAGTATACTGAGGATCCAACCTTCTTTCCAGCCGCCAGAAGCGATTTTCACGGGCAAATTAGTGCTGCTCCGGGTGCCAGTCTTCCTCCAGTAAGCCAACCCACAATCGTATACGCGAGTCAGGCGATGCTGTGCTGTGCTGCGCCCACCTTCAGGCTGCTGGCCCTTGGGCAGTGAGACGATATTCCGAAGCTATGCTGTGCGTTGTACCACGTTCTGTGCTCTGCTATAATTCGTCTGTATCCGGTACCGGAGGGAGTACGGGCACTTGCGCTGCTCACAATGCAACACTCGTAATTCTGATACTGCAAAGTTCTGCATGGAATGTAGAGCAGACATCAGGCAAATTGACCACGTGGCAACGCTCTCGACCACCTCAGCGACGCAAGAGATATGGCATTAAAGGCTGAGCGGTCGTTGCACACGCGTAACCTGTGGCTACTTGCTTGCTTTTCAGTAGTGTCTCTACTCCTGCTCACAGTGCGCTGGCAGTTCGGGCTACCCGCGTCTGTAGCCCTCGATCTTGGGAATGCTGGGACATCTGCGAGCCACTTCTACCGTGTTGAGCATTCGGGGGCTGTTGCCTTCCGATGGAGCCGCACGGTGTCGGCGGTCTCCCTGCCCGCTCTTGCCTCCAGCCAGGTAGTCACCGTCACTCTGAACCCTGCTCGGCCCGCGGGGAATAGCCCTGTAAGATTCCAACTGCTCGACGGCCCAAAGGTCGTGGGAAAATACCAGGCGCGAGCAGGTTGGAACAACTACACAGCTACGGTTGAGCCTGGGCTGGCCCCTGATATACGCCTGACGATAGCAAGCGACACATTCTTCCCTTCAGCAAGCGACACTCGACGCCTCGGTGTAGCGGTTTCACAGATAGCTACCGCGCCGCGCTACGGCGACATCGGATACAGCTGGCCGCCACTGCTATGGCTAGCAGTGGCGGCGCTTACTCCGCTGCTCACTTTCCTTGTGTTGGTGCGATGCTCGCCGAGATACCGGATAACGGGTAGCGCGGCATCGGCCTCCCTTCCCTTTCTCTTATCTATTTTGCTGCCCGCTCAGGTTGCGCTGCCCATCGCGGCATGGACATTTGGGCTGGCTGTGGTGCTCGCCCTTATTCTTAACGCTTATGGACTTCGCGACTGGCATGCTGGGCAGCGTTTCAGCGCCTGGCTTGTGGGCAAGGTGTGGAGAGAACTCTCTGCCGTATGCATCTTCCTGCTTGGGTTGGCTGTTGCTTTTACATGGCCTGTCGCCAGCCGGTTGGGGAGTGCACTTCCCGGTTGGCCCGGTGACAACTTCGCTTTTCTTTACAAGCTCTGGTGGTTCCGTACTGCGGTGCTCAACCTGCATCTGTGGCCTTTTTTCGACCCGAACAGTTACGCTCCATTCGGCTTCAATTTAGCTCAAGGCGAGCCAACGCTGATCAACACTGTGCCAGGTATCATCCTGGGCACGCTCTTCGGTGATGTTGCTTCATATAATATTCTGGCCTTGCTCTCCTTCGTGATCTCAGGCCTGGGAGCTTACCTGCTGGTGAAGGAGGTCACTGGAAGCAGGTCTGCGGCTCTTGTGGCTTGTGTGATCTTCGCCTTCTCTCCTTACCGCATGGCGCAGTACGCCGGGCACCTTCAATTACTGGGCACAGGCTGGATTTCCTTCGCCTTCTATTTCGTAGAGAGATTTGTGCGCACAGGGAAGGCAAGGTACGGGGCATTCGCGGGCCTTTCACTCGGGCTAACAGCGCTCTCCGCGTGGTATTATGCGTACATGGTGGGGTTGGCTGTGGGGGTCTATACGCTCATCAGGTTTATCATCTACCGCAAGGATCTTACCCTGCGAACAATTACGCATGGAGTGGCCGCCGCTGCTGTCGTGCTTCTTATTCTGGTTGGCCCGATTGCCCTTCCTTCGTTGCAGTTATGGCAACAGGGCGACCTCACCCATAGCGCAAAGGCGGCGGATGAACATTCTGCTGCGCCTCTAGACTACATCCTGCCGAACGAGTTACAGCCCATCTGGGGCGAAGCATCTATGCGCGCCCATGCTGATGAGAATGTTATAGAAAGTTCGCTCTACCTGGGCGTTGTGCCTGTCGCGCTCTTTCTGGCAGGTTCTCTGTTCTGGTGGCGGCGCAAACCCAGACAAGGGGTAGAGCTATGGGGCTGCTGGGTGGCGCTTCTGCTGCTCAGCGTGCTGCTGTCGCTCGGCCTCACCCTGCACGACCTTCAGGGGCAGGTGCTTGTGCCCAAAGGCAACGGTGTTGATGCTATACGTCTGCCGGGCACTATTCTCTACGATTGGCTGCCGCTTTACTCCTCTATGCGGGCCTATGCGCGCTTTGGCGTGCTGGCGTCACTGGCGATTGCTTTACTTGCCGGTTTAGGCTTATCCTGGCTGCTGGCACATCCTCGCGCCCGCAAGTACTCGGCATTCGTGACCCTCGTGGTCCTCGGGCTGGTCATGGCCGACTTCTGGACCGCGCCTTATTCGTGGGGAACGAGCAACGTGCAGCCAACCAAACTCTCCGCTTATTTGGCTGCGGCTCCCCCAGGCGCTGTCATGCAAATGCCGCTGGAGAGCACGCAGTCGGGCCCTGCTCTTTTTGCTGAAAGTTACTATGGCAAGCCTATCACCTACGGGTATGATACCTTCGAACCGCCGCAATGGGGCGCGTCGAAGCCTCTCCTGGCGAAGTTCCCGTCGGAGGCTACCCTCGACCTACTTCGCTCATGGGGTGTGCGCTACATAGTTGTAAGCGCAAAGGCCTATGGCGCGAACTGGCAGGGCACCTTTGACTACCTCAAGAGCTTCTCCAGGCTGAAACATCTGGCCGACTTCGATGAACAACGCACCTGGCAGGTAGACCCAGGCGTTCTCGATGCCCGGCCCGACCTCGATGCCTATGCGGTGCCAGAGTCTTTCGCCCTCTTTGAGTTGGTGCGGTGAGACATTAATGAGGATAGCCCATCGCACTTCACAAGCCCACTGGCACTTTACTTGCTGCAAGCTACTCCATGCAAATGCCATCTGATGGGTACGCAGTGGAGAGAAACCCCGGCCGCCGCGTGTGGATAGGGTGCTCTGGCTTTGTATATAGACATTGGCGCGGGGTTTTCTATCCTGACAAGTTGCCTACCACAAAGTGGCTGGATTATTACGCACACTTCTTCCCTACAGTCGAGTTGAACAACACTCATTACATGATGCCGGGGGAGAAGACCTTCCTGGGATGGCGTAACAACTCGCCGGAAGGCTTTGTTTACGCAGTCAAGGCAAGCCGCATTATCACCCACATGAAGAAACTGCGAGAGCCTGAGGCGGCGTTGCAACTGCTCTTTGACAGGGTAGCGCTGCTCGGCCCCAGGCTGGGACCGGTCCTCTACCAGCTACCACCACGATGGCGTTTCAACGCCGAACGTCTGGAATCCTTCTTGGAGTTGCTGCCCGCAGATATACAGCACACAGTGGAGGTGCGCGACCCTACATGGCTGAACCCCGAGTTCTTCGCTATGCTTGAGCGTTACGGTGTGGCCTACTGTATCGCAAGCTTGCCTTTGTATGAAACGCCGTTACTCGCTACTGCCCAATTCGTCTACATCCGCTTACACGGCAGTGGTAACATGTACTATTACAGCTACGGAGCAGAGGAATTAAGCCACTGGCGCGACATCATACTCCGCTTCGCAAATGAAGGGCGCAGAGTCTATTGCTATTTCAACAATGACCCTGAAGGCTGGGCTGTGAGCAACGCCCTGGAGCTTACACACCTCGTGAACGACAAGCAAAATATTGCCTGACGGTAGCCATAATAAACTCGCCACAAAAGCGCAGAGCTTACCACCAGAATGTTAGCGGAAAAGCGCTTATTGACGCCTGTGGTATGCTATAATTGGAGGCGCAAATCAGATACAAGCCTCAGGCATAGGAGTTTAAAGATGACCGACCAAACAAACATAGATAAATCCGCACAGCAAGCCCCAAATGAGGACGAGCATAGACGACAGATAGAGGCATTTCGCAGGCAGAAAGATAAGTTTCTATTGGAGCACCCGGAGTCGCCGATCCTGGAGGAGGACAAAGAAAACTTCAGGGGAAGCAACTATTACCCGGTTGATCTCAAATACCGGGTGATCGCCACGCTGGTGCCTGAGCCGCACCCCGGTATCTTCAAGGTGCAAACCACCACAGGCGACCACAAGGAATATACGAGAATCGGGCGGCTTGAGTTCGAGATAGACGGACAGCAGTTGAGACTTACAGCCTTCATGCCGCCCGCCGACGAGCCATTGCACGGCAACAGGCTCTTTGTGCCTTTCAGAGACAAAACGGCAGGTAAAGAGACCTACGGCGCGGGCCGCTACATTGACCTGAATAAACGCCCCGACGAAGAGTACGTGCTCGACTTTAACAGGGCCTACAATCCATACTGCGCCTACAGCCCTTATTACTCATGCCCCCTCCCCCCTGGGGAGAACAATTTGCCTGTAGAGATCAGAGCAGGAGAGAAGGTGTTCCATGAATAAAGTGTGATGAGTGTTGCGTATTGAGTATTAAGTATTGCGTATTGCGTAAGGAGGTGAGATTGGAGCTACTCCGTATGCAATACGCAGCACGGGATACAGAGTATCAATCTGTAACCACACACGTAGTGCATTAGGACCCAAGCGAATCGCCTTAGCAGGAGGTTAGAGTTGGAGACTAATGGAGACGCCCGGCCTGATAACTCAGGCAGTGTGGATGCAGAGGATGAGAAGAAGCGACGCGGCGGCTGCGGTTGCTGGATCATGGTCCTGATTATTCTGGCGGGAGGGGCAGCGCTCTCAGCATGGCTCATGGGCATGATCGTCACACGAGAGGAGAAACCCCTGCCAGGTGAAGTGGCTATTACAGACCTGGGTCTCAGGTACGTGGCGGTGCCCGGAGACTTTAGCAACCTGCGGAATCCGTCCATAATGGATACAGCCGCCGCAGGCAGAGGTAGAGAGCTCTTCGGTGTAGAGTGCGCGATCTGCCACGGCCCGTCGGGAAAAGGCGATGGTGTATATGGCGCAACAATGTACCCGCCGGCAATTGACCTGACTTCAACGCGCGCACAAACCAAAACCGACGGCCAACTCTACTGGTTCGTAGCTCACGGCATCAATCTCTCAGGCATGCCCGCCTTCGGCAAAGATTACGGCGGCCAGAACAACGAGCAGGAGGTATGGGACCTCATAACCTACATACGCACCCTGCAACCTAAATGAGGCATGGCCGCTGCCCGGCGGGGTGCTTCCGCGGAAGATCATCTCTCGGATAGCTTTTCAACAATGTGGTTTTGGCTGCTCCCAATGTTCCAGCAAGTGATCATGCAGAGTTGAACCTCGCTTTTCCGAACAGCCACCTCCCTTCTTCCTGGTCCTTTCCTTTCACCAAAGACAAGCCCCTTCCATTATGGTAAATGTTCAGAGTAGGGGTGCAGGGGAGTATCCCCTGACGGGG
>JADEYI010001058.1_pt1 | contig 24941 bp, 19 predicted proteins | sample 8542331 | NCBI WGS metagenome assembly JADEYI01 (sample SAMN16510988, study PRJNA670497) | mine drainage metagenome | isolation source: biofilm near Copperflume 1 | place: Germany: Marsberg coppermine Kilianstollen | collected 2018-02
CTAAGTCTCGCTACTCAGACGCCGATGCCAAGCTGGTGCTGTATACATTCCAGGTTCTCGCCTACTTCATTCATAGCGGCGGCTACTTCTCCGAAGGCTGGAAACCGAAAAGCAAGCGAGACTGAGGTAGCTTACCGTGAAGCTCGCCTGGCAACAACTACTGCGGGTCCACGTCCGTACGACTACCTGGTGATCTCGCTGGGTAGTAGAACTGCCGTCCCCCACCTTCCCGGCCTGCTCGCTGCGTCTTTACGCTAACGGCTGTAGTAGACCGACAGTTCGGCAAATGAGGTGAATTTGGAAGCGCCACCGGGAGTTCCAATGATCCTCACTCCGTCGCCCCAGGTGTCGGCGAAAGTGAAGGTGTAAGTGGCGTTTGAGCCGGCGCTAGCATTGTTACGGTATTGCGGCGTGACTGCGATGGAGTTGACATCTATCCACCGGAAGTTCTGCCGGACCTGCACGCGAATATCATCAAACCAGCCACCATCGGTCGCGTCTATATCGCCGGTTGTGTATACTACTTTATTCATATTGTAGGCTCGCGACCAGGTGTAGCCCCAGAAGTCCTCAGTCTTGGCCTCGCCGTTTTTACTGTCTACGCTTTCCTTCAAGTCGCCGTTGTTCAAAGATGCATCTCTGCCAAAGCGGAATCGCGCTCTCGAAATCGGAGTGACATCTTGTGAGTGGGCCGGTAACGCGAGATTATCGGCGCTCGGCTTGTTGGCTGGCGTCGTCGCAACGTAGGGTGTAACCCGCAGCTTGCGGAGTGACAGGTCATAGTTCTTGATGCCTCCCACGAACGTGTTTGAGTTCAACCACATTTCGCGCCCGTCCGCGCTGATGTACTTGGATGGAATCACGGTGCCATAGCCGCCATGCACACTCTGGAACCAGGGATAGCTCCCGAAGTCCTTGGACAAGAAGTGCCGCCAGGGTCCCCACGGCGCAGGGGCTTCGTAGAACTCGAACGTATACTCCGTCCACGAACTATAGATATAGCGGTTCAGGGGCTTGTTGTACACAATGCTTCCCTGGGAAATCACCGACATGTTATTGGGAGATACGCCCGCCAGGGTCCTGGTGTATACTCGCCTGTCATCTTGCAGCGCCGGCTGCTTGGCCTTGATATCTGTAGTCCAATTCACTTTGCCGTCGAGATCACCTGAGTAGAATTCCCAGCGCTGCCGATCTTGAATGCTATCCCTGGGCACTCGCGCCAGATAAAGCTTTGTAGGATCAGGAACGGTATCCGAGAACGAGTCGCGCCAGTTATTATCCAGGCCATAAGCGTAGACGTAGCCATCGAAGGTATTGTTCGCGCTATCCTTGCCGTAGTCCAGGAACATAATCGTAGTAAACAGATAGTGGTCAAACATCGGCTTCGCCTTGTGCCAGGTCCAGCTCTTGCCTTTGTCGGTCGATTTGACAATCGTGGCGGCAGGCACATCATTGAATGTGACCGCGCCACGTTCGCTGCGGAGATCCTGAACGGCGAGATACAGCACGCCCCCAACGGAGATCATGCCGGTTGGTTTCCGATTGTATTTGGCCGGATCGCTCCAAACCTGGCTCACCTGGTCGCCGCTCGCCAATCTGATGCCCTTCACGTTCTGGGCATCGGGGTTGCCATCGATCCGATTAACGACGACATCGGCCATTTGTGCGCCCATATCAAAGCCCTTGCCATCTCCATTCGCCCCATACAGATAATTATCATCCGACCAGGCTATGGGCCATAAGTCGCCATCACTATCTGTGTTATAGGTAGAGGTTTCCTCAACATAAGCCGTCGAGAAAAAAGTGCTCTCCGCAGGCACGATGCCGATGGCCCCCAGACCAAACTGGTTGCGCAGCGCGGCTACAAGCACGACCCCACCGATGACGAGCGCCATAACGAGAACCAGCAGGAGCTTTCTAACTCTGTTCGGTTTCATCTATATATCCTGATTAGATAACCTCTCTGGGCTGGACGTTGCCGAACTCGACAGCCGGGCCGCCTGTGGGCGTCGCCCAGTGTACCGCGTTAGCTAGCACGCGCTGTATCTGCGGGTTGTGATAGGTTGGGTACGCTTCGTGGCCGGGTCGAAAGTAGAAGATGCGGCCTTTGCCCCGGCTGAAGCAGCAGCCGCTACGGAACACTTCGCCGCCGCTGAACCAACTGATAAAGACCAGCGTCTCAGGCGTGGGGATATCGAAGCATTCGCCATACATCTCTTCGTGCTCCAACTCTATAGTTAGATCAAGGCCATCAGCGATGGGGTGGCTTGGCTCAATCAGCCAGATGCGCTCGTGGTCGTTTCCTTCGCGCCACTGGGCGTTGCCGCTGGTGCCCATCAGCCGCTGGAATATCTTCGACATACAGGCCGAATGGAGCACGATCAGCCCCATGCCATCGAGCACGCGCTGCTGAACGCGGGTCACCACCTCATCGGAGACCTCGCCGTGCGCCAGATGCCCCCACCACACCAGCACGTCGGTCTCGTCCAGCACCTCGTGCGTCAGCCCGTGTTCCGCCTGATCGAGCGTGGCGGTGCGCGCCTCTATGCCCGGCTGCTCACTCAGATAGCCGGCTATAGCGCCGTGGATCCCACGCGGGTAGATCTTGCCCGCCACGTGGTCGGGGTTTTGCTCGTGGCGGTTCTCATTCCATACCGTTACAGCTATCATCTTGTTCATCCTGCTCTATGGGTAGTTTGTCAAAGCGACCCGTCGCCCTGTCTCCGCCGACTCCGCTGCCCCGAAGATCATCGCTATAGTTTTGAGATTATCATGGCACTCGCCCGTGGGCGTCGCGCCTGTTTCCAGCGCATTGAGGAACTCGCGTAGCGACCCGTCGATGCCGATAGGCATAGTTTCGTCTATCTCGACAGTGCGCGCCTCGGTGGGCCTGCTCCCATTTTCACGAGGCCCTACCACCACCTCGGCGGCCACCCTGTCAGCGCCATCCCAGATAGCCGAACCGTTTGAGCCGATGGCTCGCCACTCCGAGTCCCAGGTGGTAGGAAAGCCCGCGCTCACCCAGCAACCGCAATAGGTGAAATGCACACCGTTCTCCATCTCGAAGATAGCCGTGATGGTGGTGTTGCCGGGCTGCCAGCTCCAGCTTGGATTGAAGGCGTCGCAATAGACGCTCACCGCGTCGCAACGGCACAGGAAGCGGGCGGCATCGAGCGTATGGACGGCCATATCGAGCAGAAGCGGATTCGCAAGCCCCAGACGGTAGCCGCCAACATAAAGGTCCATGAAGTAGTTGGCGTAGATAATGCTCAACGAACCCAGGTTCGCCTCGATCAAGCGGCGATAGGCGTGCAGGCGGCGGTCGTAACGGCGGCTCTGGCTGACCATGTACAGCTTGCCCGTACGCTCCGAGGTGGCGACCACCTCACGGGCGTGCTCCATGCTGTCGGCCATCGGCTTCTCGCCCAGTACAGGCACTCCGAAGTTGAGCGCCTGCATCGCGACCGAATGATGCACCGGGATGGCCGTCACATCGACCACAAAATCGGGCATAACCTGGCGTAACGCCTCGTCCAGGTCAGCGCCGATATAGAGGTCGCCCAGACCCAGGTCAGCGGCGGCCCGCGCAGCCACGTCCTGCTTTACATCGACCCAACCAGCCAGGATTACATCGGGGTTATCGCGCAGGGTTTCTCCCCACACCCGGCCCATCGGGCCAGCGCCCACAAGAAGTGCTTTGTATTTGTTCATTTTCCGCTCCTCGTCTAATTTAATTCTATGCTGGCGTTTCGTCTTTGGCGCACCGGGCGGACTTTGCAACAACCCCACCTCATGCGTTTGATGTCTGCAAATCGGCGAGCGCGTGCGCCGCCGTGCGCGTGGCGGGGTAAAGTTCGCGATAGATGCCGTAGAGCGTGTCGTAAACTTCACGTGTGCCCGGGTCCGGCTTGACAGTGGTGGCTGGCGGATTCCACTCGACGCCCTCTTTTACCAGGCCGCTTCCTATCGCGGCCAGCAAAGCATCGCCGTAGCTTGCGCCGATGGTTTCCTTCGGCAGCACCTGTTCGCGCCCTGTTACATTCGACACTATCTGGGTCCACAAACCGCCTTTCGTGCCGCCGCCAACAGCCACAAGCCTCTTACCTCCGCCCCCGGCCTCGCGCATAGCCTCGAAGATATGGCGGATGCCGTACCCTGTGGCTTCGAGCAAGGCTCTGTAGAGATGCCCACGACCATGACTAAGCGTTAGCCCGCAGATCACCCCTCTGGCTCTGGGATCAAAGAGTGGGGTGCGCTCTCCGGCGAAGTATGGCAGCACCACCAGCCCATCTGAGCCGGCAACAACCTCTGTCGCCTCGCGCACTAACTCTTCGTATGGCAGGCTTCCCGCAATATCTCTCAGCCACGCGGTAAGCGCCCCTGAGGTAGCCATGCCCGCGGCAAGGCTGTACGTGCCGGGAAAGATGCCCGCCGTGCTCCACAGACCGGGGTGCGGCTTTGGCGATGTTACTACCTCAACCAGGAACATCGTCGTGCCGTACATCAGCATCAAGTCGCCCGGCTCGAGCACTCCCACGCTTGCAGCCTCGGCCCAGGCGTCTATCGTGCCAGCCATCACCGGAGTCCCCACAGGGATGCCTGTAGCCTGGGACGCCGACGGCGTAACGGTGCCCGCTATCTCGGCAGGCCACAGCAGGCGAGGCAACGGCAGCCCCGAAGCTATCTCCTCCGCCCACTTTTTTATCCAGCTATGCTCTTGCAAGTCATAGAGCGGGTCGCACTGGCTCGCCGAGTGATGGTCCAGCACATATTCTCCCGTCAGGCGGTAGACGACAAAAGAGCTTGCCATAAATATGTGGAGTGTGCGCTCCCACACCTCCGGCTCGTTGCGGCGCAGCCACGCCAGCTTTGGACCCACTGCCTGGCTCGTAAGGAGCGAGCCGCAGCGCGAGAGTATGCGCTCGGCCCCATACCGCTCGGTCAGCTCCTCTATCTCGCGAGTTGCCCTGGTATCGATGCCGTAAAGTATGGCAGGTCGCAACGGCTTGCCTGCGGCATCGGCAGGCAGCAGGCACGGCCCTATCCCGCTAACGCACACGGCGGCTATCCGCCCGTCTGCGTGGCGCAGGAGATCGGCGCAAATGGCCGTGAAATCGGCCCACCAGACGGCCTCGGCATCATGCTCCGCCCAGCCTGGCCGAGGCAAGGAGAGGTTGTGCGCCCGCGTGGCAGTAGCCACAACCTCGCCGTTCGGGCGGGCCAGCACCCCCTTGGAGCTGGAAGTGCCTATATCTATCCCCAACAACAGATCGCTCAAATCCCGTCTCCATTCACTGTTAAACCACTTCGAGTTGATCGGCGCTCGGTGTGGGTGGCCGCGCCGATGAGCTTTCTTTCTGGTACCAGAAGGCTGTGGAGGCTATGTCATCTTGCAACGGCAGATAGCGCCCACCGGAGCGCCAGCCCAGAGCCTGGATAGTCACGCGCAGGCCCGACCCAAAGCGAATAGGGTCCATGACATGCCAGCGGTACATGCCGAAGCGCTGCTGGCTGCGGTACAAGCCATCGGGCCGTAGTATCTGATTTAGGCCAAGGAAGGGCGTGGTGAACGCGGTGTAACCCTGGTCGGGAACGTCGAAGTTCCACGCACCGCCAAAATAGTCTTCCGTGCCGGTGCCGCAGATCGTGGGGTAGTCGACATCGCCGTCGAGGTAGAACTTGATCTCCCCCTCGCCCCACCAACCGGAGTTATTCACGCCCCAGGCGAGATACGTGCCTACGTAATGGCCGCTGCCTTTGATGCCGCCCAGAATTGTGTGTACCTCTCCATACGGCAGAAGATTGCTCCGTCGCCACTGCGCGTGGAAGTAGGCCGCGTCGCCGTCTACCTCGGCCAGCGCGTAGTCAACCTGGTAGTAGAGCGTTACCTCCTCTGTCGCCAGGCTCTCGATTGTGATCTTTGCTCTTTTGCGGAATGGCAACTCCCAGTAGCTGTTGAAACCGCCATTGGGGTTCACGGCTACCGGCAGGGAGCTAACATGGCTGTACTCGCACCAGCCGTTACAGAAGAAATCGCCCACCGGCACCTCGACGGCGGGCTGCGGGTCGCCATCCCAGTAGCAGCGCAGGAGCAGTTGTCGCCACTTGCTCTTGTGCGCGGTCATCCAGATGTGCTGGATCGCGCCCGACCCTGTAATGTCGGCAAGCGTCACCACCTCGCCCGCGGCGACCTTGATGCTGGGGGAGATCTTCCAGCCGCGGCCCAGGTCACGCGCGGCCTCGGTGCCCGTCCCCTCGGTAGCCATGCCTGCATGGCCCCTTTCGCCTGTGAGGTTCTCCGCGCTAATCGAGCGCGTTTGTGCCTTCGACAGCATCGACAGGTTGCCCAGACCCATGCCCAGGCCGTTGAATTGGCTCATACAGTTCTTCTCCTCCTAATACTATAAGGACGGGTTGCTGAAACGCGCCCGCAACCGACGGAATCTAGCAATACACCTCCGCCCGGAACTCAGGTGAGAAGCGACGCCTCTGGGCAACAGAAGGGTCCGCCTGCGCTCTGAAGCCATAACTCCCGTTGAGCATGAATACGGCGAAACGCCCTGTTTCAAGGCGGAGAAAAGGCAGGTTGTTATAACCGAATCCGCCTCCTGAGTGCCCCCATACAGTGCCGCAGGGCATCGCGTCGGCTATCAGCCCTAGCCCATACGCCCTATCAGCAGGCGGGTTATCAGGTATGACGTACATCATCTGCCGGAGCAATTCTGGGGGCAGTAAGCTCTTTTTGACCAGCAGAGCTTGAAAGAACCGCGCCAAATCAGGAGCAGTCGAGATTAGAGCGCCATCTCCGCGTCCAAAGAAGACCTGACTACACTCACGCCAACCGTCGGCTGTTCGTTCATATCCGTGAATGTATGGTTCAGGTAGGGTCAGGTCGTCCTCATCAGGGTAGCTGCTACTTTCCAGTCCTACAGGCCCAAAGATGCGTTGTTCATATTCAGCCGCAAGCGAACGTCCGGTTATCCTCTCAATAATCATCTCCAAGGCGCAGAAATTCGTGTTACAGTACGAGTATTTCATGCCCGGAGGGAAAACGGCGGGATGGCTCATTGCCAATTCGACCACGTGCTGAAGACTAGATGGCCTTAGATGCGTCTCCAAATTGCCGAGCAAACTTGGGTCATCCTCGAAGTCGAATAAGCCGCTACGCATCCTAAGCAAGTGTTCGATCGTCAAGTGGCCTGCATTCGGGAACGGAAGGTCGGGTAGGCAGGTTTGCATAGTATCGTGCAATGCAAGCCTGCCTTCAGCAACCAGTTGTAAAGTAACCACAGCTGTAAAGGTCTTGGTGGTGCTGCCGACCCGGTAATAGTCGTCAGGAGTCATGCGACGCTGTGTCGCCAGGTCAGCGAATCCCGCTGTATAGAACTGCGGCGTGCCCTCGGTATCTTCGGTATAGACAAAGGCACCGGGCATCCCAACTTCAACCATCTGATTGAGTCCGATTTCTATCGGATTTGTAGGAACCATATCATACTCCTTAGAATGTCTAACAAAACCTGCTGAATCTGGTAAAGTTAGGAATGGCAAAACCACTAATACAAGAGGAGTTGTGGGAAGTAATAGAACCGCTCTTACCTCCTGAGCCGCCCAAGCCGAAGGGCGGCAGACCTCGAATCCCTGCCCGAGCGGTGCTCACAGGCATAGTGTTCGTGCTCAAAACAGGTTTGCAGTGGGAACTACTACCCCAAGAGATGGGCTGTGGCTCAGGCATGACCTGCTGGCGGCGCATGAGAGATTGGCAAAAAGCAGGAGTGTGGAAGAAACTGCACAAGCTTCTGTTGGACAATCTCAATGAAGCAGGGCAGATAGGTTGGACAAGAGCCTCCATAGACTCACAAACAGTGAGTGCCAGAGGGGTAAAAAAGGGGGCCAAGAAACCGAAGCTACAGGGCCAAATCCGACGGATAAAGGAAAACCAGGCACGAAGCGCCATGCTGTGGTGGGCAGACGAGGAATACCTCTCGTCATAAAGGCTACAGGAGCTAACGTAGCGGACACGACTATGCTGGAGAAGATGGTAGATGCCACGCCTCCTCTGCACAGTAGAAGAGGTCGGCCACGTAAACGTCCTGACAAGATGCATGCAGATAAGGGTTACGACTCTGAAGCTAACAGAGAAGCTCTGCGTATGCGAGGCATAATTCCTCGCATAGCCAGACGAGGTGTTGAGAGCAAGCAAAAGCTGGGACGGCACCGATGGGTGGTGGAACGCACCTTTGCTTGGCTCAACCGCTTCCGCAGGTTGACCATTCGCTATGAGCGTCGGTTGGATATTCACGAGGCCTTTCTTCAACTTGGTTGTGCCCTCATCTGCTGGCGCTATATCGAAAAGAGGTTTTGTTAGGCGTTCTTATCCACACCCCACAAGCCCACGTTGCCGCACAGATGCACCTCGATGCCAAGCTCGTTCAGCATAGCGGCTTTGGTAGCGAGCGCTTTGTCGGCCAACTCTGCACTGGGAGCATACACCACGTTGAGGTGGTTGGCTTTGTGGCGAGCCATCATCTGGTCGCGCGTCACACCGTGCAGCACGGCGTTCATCATCGGCCACTGTGGTGTGGTCTCCTGCCACCTCCTCTCTATCTCCTCCCGCGGCAACTCGACGACACTGGCGCGCCCGATATCCGCGTGCAACTTGCCATCCATGACGAACACGCGGCTCCAGACGATCTCTCCTGCTTTGCTGTCTCCTTTGATCGTGCCGCCGCCCAGCCTGAAGTACATCGGCGGTTGGCGCTCGCTGACAGCACTGGCGTAGCCGTTGGGCAAGTGCGAGGCCGGAACCGAGCCTGATATAAGGAAAACCCACACGAAATCGTCGATACCCGTGCCAGTGTAATGCTGCCCCCAGCGCAGGTCGTGCAGGGTGGTAGCAGGGTCGAGCCCCATAGCAGTCCACACGCGGTTGGTCACCAGACTGTCAATCGCGGCTCCTTCGTCCACTTCGTTGAAATCGGGCAGGGCGCGGCCTGCGAAGAGTTCTTCGCCCGTCTCGGCGTGGTACACGGGCGGCCTCTCGACGTTATTGAGTAGCCCTTCGGCCAGGTCGGAGGCGGGAACCATGTCCTTCAAGCCCTGCTGGTACTGGATGCCGACTGCCGCACAGCCGAAATCGTGCGCAATACGCACCGCCGCTATGTACATCTTGAGTTGCTCTCTGATTTGCCAGTCGGTGAGGTCGGTAGCCTCGTTTGGCCCGGTGTGAAACGTCATGCCGCGCGCCTCAAGCCATGCTCTTGCCTTATTAGCCTCTTCGTCGCTCACCTGCCTCATGGCCGCCACCAGCGCCGACTGGCTCAGCCTCTCTTTGTAGACGCCGCACGGGTTGAGCATCTCGTCGTCGATAATTGCGTTGTACATGCCCATGCAGCCTTCATCAAAGACCCCTATGATCGCCTTCTCATGCTTGAGCTGGCGGGCCAGCGCCTGGCCCAGTTGCATCTCGGACGCCGGAAGCTGGGCCACGTCAAGGTCATGCACATGACTCGTGCCGTGGGTGATCTTGCGCTCGCGGAGCCACCGGCGGATACCCTGGCGGAAGAAGTCGTCGTCAAAGCTCTCGCTCCAGATCGTGGAGTACTCAACTCCCATCTTGGTCAGCGAGCCATTCAAGTTGAGCATACCCACCAGGCCGGGCCACTGCCCGCTCCAGTTGGCGACTGTGAGGATCGGTCCCCGGTGAGCGCGCAGACCAGCCAGCACATGGTGGCTGTACTGCCAGACCGCCTCCGCGACGATGAGCGGCGCGTCGGGGTCGATGTTCTTAAAGACATCCATGCCCATGCGCTGGTTCCAGATAAAGCCGTGCTCCAGCTGTGGGTCGTAAGGGTGGCCGCGCCGCACGGTCACGCCTTCCTCGGCAAGGGCGGCCACAAGCTGATCTTCCATAGCCTTTTGCGCGGGCCAGCACACCTTGTTGGCGGACTGGCGCAGGTCGCCGCTGGCCACCAGCACGACTTCGTTCGGCCCCACGGGAGCGGGCGTCGCAACCTCTGGAGTTTTGTAAGCGTTCATGGTAAGACTCCTTTTATTTGTTCATGCTGAGTGGATCTCGCGAACCCGCCAACCATATACTCAACCTGTCGCCCGCGGATAAATCCAGGGGCTGCTTAAATTCGACTACCACCGCACCACCCGAATGATGCAATCGGGCCGCTAACGAGATGCCGTTGAGGTCTACATGGACGGTGTTGGCCCTACTTAGCGGCTGCAAGGCCAACTGTTGCAGTTGCAAGTGGCCCCACTCAAGCATCAAGTCGGCTGATTGCACGCGCGGACCGTGCCGATGCTGCTCGAAGCTGCCCCAGCCGGTGCCCGCGCTGAAGAAGCATCTGAAATCCTCCTTCGGTATACCAGGTGCGAATGCCATAGAAGCCCGTGCCGCATCGTAATGGAAGCCGCTGAGGGCTAGTAGCAGCGCCCAACTGGACATGCTGCGGGCGTAGTGATGGCCGCATTCTACTTCGTCCCAGGGGTTGCGACGCACACCATCGTGCCTGTCGCGCACCGCCTTCACGATCTGAAGCCCTTCTTCCACCAGGCCTTCGTAGATCAGGTGTGCCGCGACTTGATACTCGATGCCTGTCCAGACCTCGTCGGAATAGACGAAAGGCAGGCCTGGTCGTCCGCCACGCGGCCAGGTGCAGAGTAACAGGCCCGCCTCGTCGTTCAAGACGTAGCTACGCTGGCAGTTGACGTGATCGCGGAAGCCACGCTTGAAGTTGTGGGCAAAAACCGATCCTATGGCCGAGCGCACGTGTTCCTCCGGCAGCAGATCGCCCAGGCCGAGAATGCGCGCATACAACTGGCCGAGCAACTGGTCGGATAAGCAGCCCTCGCCGTGCTGGTATTTGTGGGCGTTCACATCTTCGAGACGCTGGACGAAATATTCGCCATTCCACAGCAGCTCGTCGGCGCGGCGGCTGCCAGCCTCGAACGCCCCACGCGCCATCTCCTCAAGCTCCGCCTCGCCCATCACGCGGGCCAACTCTTCGACTGCACGCAGCGCGGCGAGATAATAGATAGTGCAGAGGGGATTGGGTCCATAAAACTCGATGTCATAAGTGTTGTGCTGGCTGCCGTCGAGCACGTTATCGCGGTCAGCGTCCCAGTGGGTCGCGGCGTATGCGATAGCCCGCTTTACGCCGGGCCAGATGGCTTCCAACCAGGCGCGGTCGCCACTCAGCAGCCACTCTCGGTAAGCGCGTAAGATGCTGCCCATCTGCCCATCTACTGCCGCTTCCGGCTCCTGGTCGCCCCAACCCCATACAAAGCGGCTGCCAAAGGTCTGGTGCGTGCGGAAGAACATGTAGCCGCTCGGCCCGGTCTCGACTACGAACTCGATACGGCGCATTTCGCGCTCCAGGCTTGGAAAGAGGTATGCCAGAGTCTGGGCGTAGTTCCAAACGTGGGTGCAGCTACCCTCGCAACAACCCGCCGTATCAAAACAGCCCTCAAAGCCAAAAAAGCGCCCGTCCTCCAGCCAGAAGCAGGTTGTGCTGCGTAGAGGCACGATATTCGCCGATAGAGCGTCGAGCACGTACGCAGGCAGAGTGCTCGTGAAGAGTGCGATATGGAAGCGCCGTGTCTCTTCCTCCAGGTCCTGCGTATGTTCAACCACATAGCGAGCCACATCCCAGGAACTGCTGAACTGCCCGGCATAGTGATTACGAACGAGCGGTGCGCCGGGGTTGTTGTCCCAGCTATTGGTGCGGTTCGGGAAAAACCACGTCAGCAAAAAGCGGTACGCCTTCTGTTCGCCTGGCGCGAGAGTGTCTACCAGCCCCAGAGTGCAGGTATCGCTCTTGCCCATATCCGAAGGGGAGTCGTATCCCAGGTCGGTGAGCAGGCCATCAGAACTAAAATCGTCCCAGAACTCCTGCAAAAAATCGTACCATGCGCCGCGCAGCCATGCCCGCTTGACGGTCACCTCAGGGTGGGTGGTCGCCAGGCTCATATCACCATAGAGGAGGCCATCGGGCGCATATTGCTCGGAATGCAGGCGAAGCCCACGCAAATCGCCTTCCTCACGAAAATCGTTAGTGTTCAGGCCCGTACCCCCTGCCGTGATGTTGCCGAAGGCGTCAAAGGCGACCCCGCCCACAGGGTTGAAAAGCGAGCCTGCGATGGTTAGCTGAACGGCTTCGCTGCTAGTGTTGGTCAGCGTGTAGGTGAATATAGCGCAAGGCAAGCCCGACTTATCAGGGTCGAGAGGCACAAGCGGCGTAAACGCCTCAAGTTGCATCTGCACAGGCAGCGCGGGGTCAACAAAGTCGATGTGTGCGAAGGGGTATTCGCCGCTGAACCTCGCCCCGGTCACGCGTGGCAGGCCCGCAGCGCTCCAGGGATGGTAGCCGTGCGACAGGTTGTGCGGCGGCTGCACCGGCCCCTCCAGGACCCGCGATATGGCTGGCTTATCACCCGTCTGGGCGCGGAGCGCAAAGAAGGTATTGGGTAGCAGAGCGCCCTTGCCCGGATGGTTGAAGATCTCCCAGTCGCGCAAATCGCCGCGTGCGCCCACAGAGACGTTGCCGGTGCCTATGCCGCCGAGCGGAAAGGCCACCTGGGTGTTTTCCGCAGTGAAGGTGCGAACGCTGTTGCTCGGTCGCATGTTGCATGCCTCGAATTCACCATTCAGCGGGGTCGTCCGGCCTGGGTAGACGCTGCTCCGGCGGCAGCAGGCTGAACGGCAGATGCGGCTCCGTCTGATACCAGTAAGCGGTGCTCGATATATCGTCGGAGCGGTGATTATCGTGGCCGTGCTCGATGGTCACGCGCAGCGATTCGCGGAAGCAGATCGGGTCCTCGATGTGGAAGCGATACAGGGAGATCTTGCCCGACCAGTTTGGCCCCCCCGCCATGGTGATGCCGTGATACGGGGCTGAATACTCCTCTGCCGGGCACCAGGCGGTATTGAAGTAGTCCTCGGTGCCGGTACCGTGCAGGCCTGGCGGAAAGGCTTCACCGTCCACGAAGATCATGTCGTCGCCCTCGCCGTACCAGTTCCATTGCTCGGTAATGCGCAGATTATGGTAGTTCATGTTGCAGCCGACGTAATGGCCGCGCCCGCGCGCTTCGAGGATGACGTAGTTGCCGTCGCCGCTGGTGTTATGACCCTGCAACAGGAACTCCTCGTTGGTCATCCCCTCCTCGGAGACGCCATCGGTGGGGTTCTGACGCCGCCACTGCGCGTGAAAATAGCCCAGCCCATCGGGCAGCGAGTCGTATCGCTGGTAATCGACGTAGTAGTAGAAAAGCACCTCTGTGTTGCACTCACTTGTGGCGGTGATGCGCGCCGAGCGAGCAAACGGCATAGGAAACCAGCAGTTGAAGCCTTTGCCGTCTTGCGGACTCATTTGCAGTGGTAACGCGCTGAAGTTGCGGGCCTGGGCGTGGCCGATGCCGAAGAAATCGCCGATGGGAACCTTGATGCTCGGAGTCTCCTCATCGTCCCACCAGGCCTGTAGCACGATCTTGCGCAGATAGTCCGGCTCATCGCAGGCTATCGTGACCCAGATGTGCCGGACGCAGCCCGCGCCCTGGACGTCAGCGAGCACCACTTCTTCGCCTGGCTGAATATGCAGCCGGTCGTCATTGCCTCCGCTGCGATCCCAGCTCGATGCGCGCCGGGAGGTCGCGTTACGCAGCATAGGTAGGCCGGACAGCGGGCTGCCGGCGAGTATGTTAAGCGTGTCCACTATGATGATTTTCCTTTCTCGAATTGGAGTGACAATCGGTCAGTCCTCGGTCCTCAGAACTCGATAATACGCACCTTGCGCGGCGGCAAAATGATATCTTTACCATCGACGCGAACCTTCTGTTGTTCCGGCAGCAGGTTCGCGACGAGCCAGATCGTTTTTCCGTCATGCTGCCAGGCGCTTGCCAGGGCGCTCGAAACCTCCATCTGGCCCTGGTCGCCGTAAATCGGGTCTCCTTTCCCAACGTTGTAGGTGTGGTAGCTCAGCTTTATAGGTGGGGCATCGACCGCGGGCGCGGGCAACATCCGGCCGTAAGCCAGGAAGCGATTGGCCGGCCCGGTGCGTGTGCGAGCAATCTCACCGACGAAAGCCGCCTTTTGCGGATCGATGGCGTGGTGGCGCTCATCGAAGCTGTAGTAGTGCTCGGCGGGGTCGTCAAAGTTGCCGTTCAAGTCTTCCAGCGCGCTGAATTCGTAGTTCAGCTGCAACAGCCCGCCGTTCAACAGAACCTGGGCCGCCGTCCAGTAGAAGAGGTCGCCCGCCTCGGGCGAGAGCTTGGCCCAGCCGTCCATCCGCAGCGGTGCGCGATTCTGAAAGACATAGGTGAACATAGGTATTTTCTCGGCCCGCCCTTGCAACAGCCAATCGCGGAAGGCATTCACCTCGAACGGTGCATATGGTCCAGCCTCGGCCCGCGCCTGGTAATAGTCGAACAGATTCAGGAAAATCTCGCTGATCACCTCGGTGCCCGCAGGCACGTAGGCGCCCTTTGCCCTTGACATGGCCGTGCTGGTATCGCGGTACATGCCCGTGAAAGCCTCGGCTATGGCATTACCCGCACCGGGCGCGTGGTTGTGGTTCGCTGCCAGACATTGCAGCAACAAATTGCTCACCGAGATGTCGTAGTAGAGCGCGTCCGGCCCATATTCGGCTACCAGGCGCTCATCGCGCAGCACATGGAAATCGTGCCAGTAATCGGCGCCTGCGCACATGAATGGGAAGCCAACCAGACCCGGATCGCTCAATCCCATCTCGACATCATTTTGCACCATGCGCGACTCCATCACAGGGTCTGTGAAGTCGGTTGAGTAGTTGGAGAGCAGATCGAACTCGAAGGGTGCCCAGTAGTCGCCGTTGAGGCTGATCGCCCCCAGGTTGGCCGGGTGAAAAACCGCCGGAAACCAGTCGTCGCGGCAGCGCGGCAGGTTGTTGCGGTAATCATGCCCGAAGCTGGCCCAGTTAGGACCGAGCACGTGGAAGACCGGCGTGCCCGCCATGCGGTGTATCTCATGAAGCCATGCTGAACGGTCGTGGCGGGAATTGATACCAAAGGTGCAGATACCAACCTCTTCACGCAGCCAGCGACTGCGCGGCCCCGGCTGCGCCCACGCTTGCTTGAAGGCCCAGGAGCGATAGCGGTCCGCAGCTTCGTACCAGGTGCCCTCGACCAACGCGGTGAGCACCACCGGATAAGAGGGAGTGAGCGAGCGACCCGCCTCCAGCACAGAGGCCTTGTGCATGATGCTACAGCAGAGGCTGTCGCCATTACCCGAATCGCCATCGCCCGAATCAACTTCCTTATAGAAGTTGTACCACTTCAGGCTCTTCTCCCCATCCTCGGTACCGATGAAGAAACCGCCGCGATTGCGGGCATAGTAGGCGAGAAACTGCATGGTTGAGCCTGCAAAGCCTTCGGGATAGGGCGAGAAGCGCAGGCGGCGCTGGTTCTGCGGGTCCGGCTCGAAGAGGTCGAGCGGGTCGTGGAAGAGCATACCCGTGGCGTGGCTGTGAGCCAGGTCATCCTGCCCACGCCCACCCAGGCGCTGGATACCACTTATGATCGGGTACTCGATTCTGTCGATGGTTGCCTTGCCTGCGTTGGCAGCGGATATTGTAAAGAGAATGTCTTCGCCGCGCACGAGAATATCGCTCGTCAGGGTAATGTCGTGCGGCGCGCGCCAGATAAGCCGCAAGCCATTCGCCAGAGGCTCGCACTTGAAGTCACTGAAGCCTTCGACCGCGCCGAGCCTTGCCAGCTCCAGGCGAAAGGGTGCGTTCGCGCAAGGTGCGAGGATCAGGTTGAGATCGCGAGCCAGGTTGCAGATGCGCACCAGGCGCCCGCTACTCGGGTCGATCTCAACGTTTAGCGAGCGGCTTGAAACCAAATAGCTCATCGCGTTCTCCGGCGGCGGTACAGCAGCCAGGAGAGACCGCCTATGAGTGGAGCGAAGGCCAGGCCGAGGAGCGCGCCGCCCATGCCGGGATTGACCACGCGGATCTCGCGACTGCTGCCCGCTTTGCCCGGCGTCGAAATGGTCGTGACGCCGCTTTGCGGCTGCAACTCAAAGGCTTCAAAGGTAGAAACCCCCTCACCTGCGCTTGCGTCATAGGGGAGAATAGTGTAGCCCAGTGCGGCTCCCGGCGTCTGTTTGACGTAGTAAGTGGCCTTGTGGATCGTCTGTGTCGCAGCGCCATTTGCCGTTACAGAGAGTGCCGACCCTGAGAAGCTGCCTGCGGGCAGCCACGACCAGATACCCCGGCGGTCTTGCGCTGCTCTCTGCTGCGGGTTCAGCAGAGCGGCGGCGTAAAAGGCGTCGTATTCGCGCTCCTCGGTGGGCTGGACGTATAGCGCCTTCTCGCCACTGACGAAGATGGTGTCGTTCGGGCCGGTGCTGGCGTCGGGGAGGGTCCACTTGCTGGCGGCGATAACCTTGTAGGCAATACCATCACGGCGCGGCCCAAAAGCCACTATCGTGCGCTCGCTGCCCGCCACTATCTTGCCATCGGTGCCGCGCAGCCGCATCTGGTACTCACCTACAGGCAATCTGAAGGGGATGCCCTGCTCCGGCGCGGCGACTGTCACGCTTACTTGCTGAGGCGGTATTGGCTGTTGTGGCACCTTAAGGCCACTGGTGGAAAGCCCCTGAGCGCGCAGGGCGTCCGCCAGTTGGCCCCACTGCTCAAGCCGGGTCTGGAAGGTGTTCCACTGGTCCGCGTATGCGCTTGACGCCGCCTGGTAATCGGCCATCGCCTTCTGATAAGCTGCATAGCCTTGCGCCGCGGCGTCACCCGTGAGTAGGCTGGTTTTGGCACTATCATAGCCGCCATCATAGCGCAGGCTGTAGGAGGTCATCGGAAAGGTCAGATTGTCGATCTCCAGGGTGCCCGTTAGAGGCTGGTTGAGGCTCTCCCAATCGGCCTTGTATTCATGCGTGATCGGCCACCAGTAGACGTTGGTGGCTTTTGGCACAAAGAGATTCTGCACGTTCGCCAGCACGTAGATGGTGCGCTCGTTCTCAGGATAGAATTGCCCCGAGTAGCCCTGGCCGTCAAATACCTCTCCGTTGTATACCGTCTCTCTCTGTTTGTCACTTTGTGCGTAGGAAGGTAAGATCATCAGGAGCGGCAGGCTGAGCAGAGCCAGTAGCAGCAAAATAAGCTTCATTCGCGCCATCGTTGCACCCCCCGCCAGCGCAATGCCATGATAGCCAGTAGCGTCAGCAACACGCTGTAAAGTAAAGCTAATCCCAGGTCCACCAGTACGTCTCCCACGCTGCCTATACCGAAACCGTCCGAGGCTCGCCAGAAGTAGCCGAACGGGGAGAGCCAGCTTGTGAGCGCTGAGGCCGCAGATAGCAAGCCAGCCGCCGAGCCAAGCAAGCTATCGCCCGGCTGCGCCGCAGCGATCTGATTGCCTGCGTCTATAAGGAGCAAGAGCGCGAGTGCCAGCGCGGTCAACGCCAGCGCTGGCCGGACGCGCCCAACGAGGGCGGCCAGCAGCAAGCCGAGCGCGATTATGCATGCGGCGGGCAGCGTAGAGGCACCCAGCAAGACCAGGGTCGCGCCATCCAGCGGCATGCCGGTCATCAGCGAAGAAAGCCCCAGGAACCCACCTAGCGCCACTATCGCAAGGAGATAGGTCGCCAGATGACCCACTATCTTGCCCGCGATATAGGTGGGAGCGTCCACCGGCCCGTAGAACAACACTTCCAGCGTGCCGCGCTCGCGCTCACCCGCCAGGGCTGCTGCCGCCGACAGACCCAGGTAGCCGGTCATCGCCACCACCGCGAAAAGCAGTGGCGTCTTCAGCGGGTTGGACATAACCAGCGTGCCGTTATTGTCCACGTAGTCAAGATAGCTCTTGATTAGCACTGCCGCCACCAGGCAGGCCACCGTCACCATCACGTACAAGCTTGGACCATGTAGCGCAGCGAGTAGCTCTCTATGAGCAAGGCGCAGGGCCGAGCGGATGCGCAGCCTCCCGCTTGCCCCTTGCCCTAGCACAGTTCCTGGGTGCACAGCGGCACAGGGTTTGGACTCGATCAATGTCTCCATTAGACCAACCTTTCCTTTACTTACCTGCGGGCCGCCTGGCGCTTGCCCCTATCGCCAGTCACCGTCAGGAACGCCTCTTCAAGGCTGATCTCCAGCCGGTTGACGCTGAGCACAACACCGCCAGCCGCCGCGACCGCCCTGCTGATGTCGGCCCGGGCGTCCTGACCTCCCGTAGCCGTAACGTGCAGGATCAGCTTTCCACCCTTGGATCGAACCTCACGCACGATGGCTGCATCTGCCAGCGCCTGCCGGACCGCTTGTTCATCGCCCTCATATTCCAGAGCATATCTCCATTCGGGCGCCAGCTTGCCACGAATCTCGGACATGGTGCCTTGCGCTACGATACTGCCGCGAGCGATGATCGCTACTCGGTCAGCCGTTTGCTCGATCTCTGATAGGATGTGCGAGGACAGGAAGATCGTTTTGCCTGCCCGCTTCTGGGCGTAGATCAGCTCCCGCACCTGGCTAATGCCGTAGGGGTCCAGCCCGGAGGCCGGCTCGTCCATGACGAGCAAATCGGGCGAGTGCAGCAGCGCCCTGGCGACCGCCAGCTTCTGCTGCATGCCTCGGCTGAACTCTTTGATCCTGCTATGCCGCCGCGCCTCCAGGTCGAGCGCGGCCAACAATTCGCTGATGCGTCGGGTGGCGTCGGGCACCGCATACATATCGGCGAAGAAGCTCAGGTACTGCTCGGCTGTCATCTCGCCATAGACCGATTGGTGCTCGGAGACCACGCCCACTCGGGTTTTCAACTCAAGAGCGCGCTCGCTCATATCATGCCCTAATATCTGTACGGCGCCACTTGTGGGCGGCAATATACCGAGCAGCATCATTATTGTGGTAGTTTTGCCCGCACCGTTAGGTCCCAGGAAGCCGAAGATCTCGCCCTGTTCAACCTGCAGGTTGACGTTGTCCACCGCTGTGCGAGCGCCGTAGCGCCTTGTCAACTGCTCGGTGCTGATTGCTATAGTCGTGCTCATCGTGCTCACTCCTTGACCCCTGTGAAGACCACGCCCTGAATGAAGAGCCTCTGTGCGAAGAAAAAGATGAGCAGAGGCGGTATGATGATAACCACCGTCGCCGCCATCATCGGACCCCAGTCGGTGGTATAGAATTGCTGGAAGTTCATCAACATCAGCTGCAATGTCTTGTGTTCTGTAGATGGCAGGTAGATAAGCGGCCCAAAAAAGTCGTTCCAGTAAAAGACAAAGGAAAAGAGCACCACAGTGGCAATAACCGGCTTAGAGAGCGGCAGGAATATGCGCCAGAAGATATCGAAGACACCTGCGCCGTCGATGCGCGCCGCGTCCTCAATCTCCGGTGAGATAGTCAGGAAGAACTGACGAAAGAGAAAAATATTGAAGCCGGACGTGGCGAGCCAGGCCGGCAGCCAGAACGGCCAGAAGGTGTCGACCATGCCAAGGCGGCTGAAGAGCACATAGGTTGGGATGAGCGTAACCTGGTTGGGCAGCATCATAGTTGCCAGGACGAGTATGAAGAGGGCGTTGCGGCCGGGAAAATGGAAGCGTGCCAGCCCATAGCCGACCAGGGCGCAGGAAACTGCCTGCCCGATCACGCATGGAATAGCGATCAGCAGGGTATTGGTCAGCGCGCGGCTAAACTGCATCACCGCCAGCCCCTTAGGGTAGTTGGAGAAAAGCGGCGTGGACGGTATCCAGGTCATTGTGTAGCTAAATATCTCACTCTTCGGCTTTATTGATGCCGAGAGCATCCAGGCGAGGGGGAAGAGCACTATGACCAGCCCGGCGATCAGGATAATATAGACGATGATTTTCTGCAGGATGCCGAGAACCCTGGTGTCGGAGAAGAAGGCGGCGGTCCGGGTTGTCAGACTCGCATTCGTCACTTCATTGCCTGGTAACGGCCCACCGCCGATCTGCTTTTGTACTTTACTGCTGGCCATTACATTTCCTTTCTAGAATCCGCCTTTAGTGCTGCCGCCTGCGTAGAAGACACGTGCGGAGGTTACACGGAAGATAATGACGACCATTATCAGGATCACAGCGAACAAAGCCCAGGACAAGGCCGCCGCGTAGCCCATTTGATTGTATAGCCAGGCGCTGCGATAGATATAGAGGACGAAGAAGAGGCTTGCCTGGCTGGGGCCGCCATTGGTCATGATCAGGGCATTGGTGAAGCTCTGGAATGAGCCGATCACCCCCAGCACCAGGTTGAAGAGGAGTACGGGCGAGAGCATAGGAATAGTAATATGCCGGAAACGAGACCAGCCTGTCGCCCCGTCGATGCTGGCGGCCTCATACAGTTCACTCGGTATGCCTTGCAGCCCCGCCAGGTAGATCACCACGCCCCCTCCAACCTGCCAGAGGCTCATGATTATGAGGGCGGGCAAGACCCAGTTGGTCGTTGTGAGCCAGGGTATGGCATCCACTCCGAAGAGCCGTAGCGCGCCGTTGATCAGCCCGTACTCGGTGTTGAACATCATCCACCAGAGCAGTGCCAGGGCCACCCCTGTAACCACCGCAGGCACGTAGTAGAGTGTGCGGAAGAGGGCCATGCCGCGGATCTTCTGGTTAAGCAGCATAGCCAGGGCGAGGCCCACGACCATGCCGAGCGGCACGCTGAAGAGTGTGTAGATGGTGGTAATTTTGAGTGATTTCCAGAAGAGATTGTCGCTGATCATATTCTGAAAGTTGAGAGTACCCACGAAGGTGGGGTCTCCCAGCACGGGCCACTGGTTGAGGCTAATGAAAGCGGCGAACAACATAGGCCCCGCGAAAAAGAGCAGAAAACCTAGGACGAAAGGGGAGACGAAAAGCCATCCCTGTATCGCCCTTTGCCGCTCCAATCGACCCATTTTTGCCATAATGCCCTCCGTCATGCGAGCAATGAGGAATGAGGGCTAGGTGAATTACCTCCTGCTCACCCCTCATTGCTCATTGCTGGTTAAGGCAGCGGTTTCGCCAGAGCGTCGTTGAATTCCTTCTCTAACGCCGGGAGGAGATCGGCGGCCTTTTTCTCGCCGGTCCAGAGCACAGCGAGCCTGTCGTTCAGGTCGTTCGAGGTATACTTTGGCCGGAACCATTGCGGCGATGAGTGAACCATCGGGTCGCCGGAGAGAGGCACAACCAGGTTGCGCACGTTCTCAGGCACGGCCTGCAGGCCAACTTCTCGCATCACTGCTGTATTAGGCACCACGTCGGTGGGGGCGAGAGCGCGCTGTCCATCGGGTCCGGCTACCCAGCTAAGAACTCTCCAGGCGGCGTCTTTCTTTGGACTGTTCTTGTTGATGATCATGCCCAATTCTTCGCCCAACGTCCCTTCCGCTTTGTTCTTGGGCGGGTAGGAGAGATCCCACTTGAACTTCCAATCGCGGCTCAGGTCGAGATTCCAGTTGCCGCGGGTGATCATGCCTGCGGCGCCGCTGTCGAAGCCGGTGGGGTTTGCTCCTGTTGTCTGGTCAATTGGCACAAAGACTTTGTCGTTGACTTGCAGGTTTTGCAGGAAGGTGAACGCGTCCACCGAAGGCTGCTCACCAAAGGTTAAAGTCTTGGCGTCGGGTGTCATGGCGTCGCCGCCGTTCTGCCAGACCCAGGTCCAGAGCGGCAACAGCCATGCCTGGTTCTGGTAGCCGTACTGGCGCTTCGACGCATCAGTCAGCTTTTTGCTCATGCTAACGAAGTCGTCCCAGGTCCAACCGCGCTGTGGGGTGCTGAGGCCTGCGGCCTTCTCCATATCCGCGTTATGCCACATCTCCCAGACGAATTCGACTACCGGCAGCCCATACTGGCCGGGGCCGACCTTTAGCTCAGGATAGCGGACGGTGGTGTAATCATCGAGGGTCCATTGTGGGAACTTGTCGAGCTGGAGTGTGGCCTTGTCCTTTGCGATATTGGGCGACAGATCGAGCGCGGCGCCTGCCCGCAGGAAGCTGCCCACGCTGTCGGGGGCGACAAAGATCAGGTCGATGTCATTGCTGCCCGTCAGGCGGGTCAGCACCGTTTCAATATAGTTGCCGGTGATCTGCTCATGCACGATCTTGATGTCAGGGTTTGCGTCTTCAAAGGGTTTGTACCATCGGTTGGCCCAGGACGAAGTGTTCTCAGGCACCCAGTCCACGACCTTGATCGTCGTCACCCCTGCGGGCACTACGGGGGTCGGGCCAACTGTCACTGTGCCGATCACGGGGGTATTAGCCATAGCTGCGACTGTAGGAGCAGTGGTGGCGGTAATTTCGGTGGTTGCGGTGGTCCCGGTAGCTTCCGGTGCGACCGGTGGCACGGTGTCGGTTGGAATGGAGGTGTTCGGCGCTGATGTCCCGCCGCAGGCTGCCAGCAGCAAAGAGATCGCTATTAGCAGCGCCAATCGGGGGCTTAATTTGCGTAACATACGAATGTTCCTCCTTTGAGCTAAACTGTTAGCAAGACGATTGAGTTTATTTCGAGTGATCTATTGGCTATAGTGACACCTCCTTCTTAATTGCTGAGCGCTTATTGCTGCACAACGGCCCACAAGAATACACGCTGGTCGTAACTTCCAGTGGCCAGGATAGTGCCATCCGGTCGCCAGGCCAAAGTGTTGACCTCGCTGCCGTGGCCAACCGCCGCCTGATCAGCAGGTGTGCGCCCTGGCCCCAGGCGTGCGCCCGTAGCTGCATCCCAGATTGCTACTCCATGATCGCTGCTGGACGAAGCCAGCACTTTGCCGTCGGGTGAGAACGCTACGTCGGTGACTTTGCCTATGAGGCCATTAAAGGTGGTCAGCAGCTTACCTGAGATGGAGTCGAAGATGCGGATTTTGGTGTCTCCAGCGCCTGTGGCTAGCAGCCGGCCGTCGGGCGAAAATGTGACCGACATAGCGCCCGCCTTCTGGTCGGTGATCTCCAGCGCCTTCGAGCCGGTAGCGACGTTCCAGGTCTGTACTTTGTTGTCGTTGTCAGCAGTAGCCAGTGTTTTGCCATCGGGTGAGAAGGCCAGAGCGTTCACACGATCCCCAAAGCCTGTGATTGTGGTTACCTGTTTTAGAGTGGCAGGGTCGGAGAAAATGACGCTCTTGCTGCGCCCGGCAGACGCCAACAGCTTGCCGTCGGGCGAGAAGGCCAGCGTCAGCACTTGATCGCTGTCCGAGAAGGTGCGTAGCTGCTGCCCGTTGGTGGGATCCCAGAGGAAAACAGCTTTATCGCGCCCACCGCTCGCCAGTATCTTATCATCGGGCGAGAAGGCCAGCGACGTGATCGGGAGTGTGTGCGCGGGCCAGCGGCGTATCTCTTGGCCGCTCTCAGGGTTCCACAGAAATATAGTGCGGTCGTCGCCTGCCGAGGCCAGCATCTTACCGTCATGCGACCAGGCGACTGCGTTCACACCCCCGGAATGCCCACTGAGAATGTTGATGCGAGTCACGCTGGGGGCATTATCTACCATCACGGCGGGGTAAGACTGGGGGCCGCCGCAGCCGACCAGGAGTAAGGTCAGCCCAAGTAATAAAGCGAGATGCCGCAGCATATCTTTCTCTCCTTGCAGGCGCTAGCTAGCAAAGGCTAGTTGCACTGTTACTTTATTGGGGCGGCAGACCAACAGAGCCGCGAACTATAAGCTGCGTGGGCAGGTGGCGCTCATGCGGCGGCTCACTGCTCCCACGGATACGCCGCAGCATCAGGTCGCCCGCCAGACCGCCAAGTTGGCGTGTGTTTTGTGCGACAACCGTGAGGGGTGGGTTGTAGGCGGGCGCCCAGTCCAGGTCGTCAAAGACGATCAATGAGAGATCAGAGGGGATATCCAGCCCCAGGTGGTGAATAGCGCGCAGGCTACCGATAGCTACATTGCCGCTGCTCAGGAAGAGCGCAGTGGGACGGCGCACAGAATCGAGCAGTTCTTTGGTGGCGGTTTCAGCTTCCGAACTCTTGAAGTTGGTGACTTTGATCAGATCAGGATCGACGGTCAACCCCTGGTCAGCGAGCCCTTGCTCGTATCCTGCGCGACGTTCGCGCGCCGGCGCGTACTTGGCAGGCCCTGCGATCAGCCCGATGCGGCGGTGCCCTTGCTCAACTAGGTATGAGACTGCGTTGCGTGTGCCGCCAAAGTTGTCAGAGAGCACGCCGTCTACCGGTACATCTTCAAGGCGGCGGTCAAGTGAGACTACGGCCACACCTTTTTCCAGGATCCTACGCACCTGTGAGGCGCTGCGTCGCTCATCAGTTGCACAAACCACGATTCCCGCTACAAATTCATCGCCGAGCACCTGCAGATAACTGCTCTCGCGGTCCAGGTCATCATCGGTGTTGCATACCAGCACCGTATAGCCTGCGCGGAAGGCTACATCTTCCAGGCCCCGGACCACAGAGACGAAAAAAGGGTTCTCGATATCGGGCACTACGATGGCTATTGTCTTGGTGGAATTGGTTCGCAGGTTTCGAGCGAGCCTGTTCGGCCGGTAGCGTAGCTCTTCTACCACGCTCATTACCCGCTGATGCATCTCGCCGTCAACGGCGGTACTGCCATTGAGCACGCGCGACACGGTAGCCACCGAGACTCCGGCGTGTTGAGCGACTTCCTTCATCGTAGGTGATTTCATCTCCACCTCATCCAGTAATCGATTACTTAACAGAAAACGATTACTCAAAACTAGACCCGCACCGGACTTGGCTATTACTCTGGAGTTGCGTCTGCCTGGAAGTTGAAGTAGAAGTGGGCACAGTGTAATCGATTTCTCAACCATTGTCAATAGGTGCAGATGATGTAAATGCTCAGGTTTTGGGGTAAAGAAATGGAGCCTGAAACGTGGAACGTGAGGGATTATGGACAATGCGTCTTTACTCCCTGCGCAATACGCAATATGCAGTGCACAGCACGCAATATGTTTCCCGGGTCCGTTTCTCGTTGCGATTGGGATTGGGCTTTCTTCTGCTCCTGC